>Ga0105046_10006685_pt1 | contig 18235 bp, 18 predicted proteins | sample MAT03_FD_78385 | JGI IMG/M metagenome (GOLD analysis project Ga0105046, IMG submission 78385) | Freshwater microbial communities from Lake Fryxell liftoff mats and glacier meltwater in Antarctica - MAT-03 (megahit assembly) | ecosystem: Environmental > Aquatic > Freshwater > Ice > Liftoff...
CGCAAGGGTGTTGAGCGCAACACGCCTGCGGCCGAACTGCCGCAGCTGGCCGAGCGCATGGCCAGATTCGAGGCGCTGGTGGGTGCATTGGGCAAGGTGCGCAAGGGCGACCTGATCAACCTCGATCTCGAGCCCGGCCGCGGAATGGCCTTCAGCGTGAATGGCACACTCCGTGGCGAAGCCATTGCAGGAGAAGACTTCTTCGCTGCCTTGCTTCGTAGCTTCGTCGGCGATCGACCGTACGACAGCAAGCTCAAGGCGGGCCTGCTGGCCGGAACGGTTTGAAACGCCGCCTTTAAAAACCAGACGGCAAAGCTGCTTGCAGCGCCCGTCGAGATGGAGACAAAACTCATGCAACGCAAGACCTTCACCGGCCTGTTGGGTGCCGCGACGTTTGTGATGACCCTGGCGGCGCCGATGGTGGCCAGCGCCCAGGCTTACCCCAACAAGCCCGTACGTCTGGTCGTGCCCTTTGCGCCCGGCGGCACCACCGACATCGTGGCCCGCGTCGTCGCCGAAAAAGCCCACCTCGCGCTGGGCCAGAACCTGATCGTCGAAAACAAGGCAGGCGGCGGCGGCTCCATCGGGGCGCTGGAACTTATTCGCGCGGCGCCTGACGGCTACACCCTGGGCATGGCCACGGTGTCCACCACCGCCTCCAACCCGGCCATCAACAAGAAGATCGGCTACGACCCGCTGACCGACTTCACGCCCATCATCAACATCGCGGCCACGCCCAACGTCATCGCTGTGCACCCCAGCTTCCCGGCGCGCGACTACAAGGGTTTCCTGGCCGAGATCAAGAAGAACCCGGGCAAGTACAGCTTTGCCAGTTCCGGCACCGGCGGTATCGGCCATCTGCAGATGGAGCTTTACAAGAGCCTCACCGGCACCTTCATCACGCACATTCCCTACCGCGGCGCCGGCCCGGCCTTGAACGACACCGTGGCGGGGCAGGTGCCCATCATCTTCGACAACATGCCCTCGGCGCTGCCCTTCATCAGGGACGGCCGTTTGATTGCCATCGTTGTGGCCGCACCGCAGCGCCTGACTCAACTGCCCAATGTGCCGACCTTCAAGGAAGTGGGTCTGGAGCCCGTGAACCGCATGGCGTATTACGGCATCGTGGGTCCCAAGGGCATGCCGCGTGACGCGGTCGACAAGCTGGCGGCTGCCGTCAGGAAGTCGCTGGAAGATCCGGGCGTGAAGAAGCGCATCGAAGACACCGGCTCGCTGCTGATAGGCAACACCCCCGAGCAGTTTGCCGAGCAGATCAAGGCCGAGTTGGAGGTCTACAAGAACGTGGTCGCCAAGCAGGGTTTGAAGGTGGAGTGAAGCCGCCCGACACAGACGATGCGGCCAGTCCCGCTGCCCATCCGGACAGCCTGGCTCTCGTTGATCGTTTTATCGACGCGCTGTGGATCGAAGACGGTCTTGCAGCGCTTTCCCTGGCTGCGTATCGACGTGATCTCACGCTATACGCGGCTTGGTTGAATGGCGACAGCGGTCGCGCGCTCGCAGCAAGTCGCGAAGTCGATCTGCTGGGTTTCATGGCTGTACGCCATGCCAGCACGCGCGCCACCACGGCCAACCGTCGCCTGACGGTCTTTAAGCGCTTCTTCCGTTGGGCCGCGAGAGAGCGCCTCGTCACCCTGGACCCTACGTTGAAACTGCTTGCGGCCCGCCAGCCCCTGCGTGTGCCCAAGAGTCTCAGCGAACAGCAGGTTGAAGCCTTGCTCGCAGCGCCAGATGTGCAGCAGCCGCTGGGCCTTCGTGACCGCGCGATGCTGGAGTTGATGTACGCCAGTGGCCTGCGCGTCAGCGAATTGGTGCAAATGAAAACCGTGCGGCTGGGCCTCGACGAAGGCGTGTTGCGTGTGATGGGCAAGGGTTCGCGTGAGCGACTGGTGCCCTTTGGTGCCGAGGCGCGCGAATGGTTGGTGCGTTATCTGGCCGCAGCCCGAGGAATCATCCTGGCGGGTGGGCAGAGCGAGGATCTTTTCGTCACCCGGCTGGGTGCCGGCATGTCCAGGCAGATGTTCTGGCGCTTGATCAAACGTTATGCGCTGCAAGCAGGCATACGCGCTGCCTTATCGCCTCACACCTTGCGCCATGCCTTTGCCACGCACTTGCTGAACCACGGTGCTGATTTGCGGGCTGTGCAGATGCTGCTGGGGCACGCCGACATCGGCACCACCACCATCTACACCCATGTGGCCCGTGAACGCCTGCGGCAACTGCATGGCGCACACCATCCTCGCGGCTGAAAGCAGCTGGGCCGTAGGCATGAAAAAAGCCGGTCCTGAGACCGGCTTTGCTTGACTCAAGCGGCCGCAGCCGCAGTCATCAGAAGTTGTGGCGAACGCCGAAGGCTATAGAGCTGAAGTCCTTCGTCGTGGTCGGGCCGTAGATAAACTTGTTGTTGTCGACCTTGGTGTAGTACGTGTACACCTTGGTGCGCTTGCTGAGGTTGTAGTTGTACGCAATGGTGTACTGCTTGGCAGCGCTGTCGGCGACCTTGCTGTACTTGCCGGCGGCACCATAGTTCAGGTGCAGTTCATTGGCACCAAAGTTGTACGCACCGGTCAAACGATAGGTGGTGCGGTCACCAATGTTTACGCCGTTGCCGTCGGTGTCGCGCTGCACATAAGCACCGATCACGAACGCGCCGAGTTCATACAAACCGCGCACGGCGTACTGCTTGGCCTTGCCGTTCTTTTCGTAGCCAGCGCCCAGCTGCAACGGGCCAGCGGCGTAATTCCAGGCCAAGTCGTAGCTGCGCTCACGGCCGCCACCTTCTGGCAGACTGACGCCGCCTTCAATCGTCATGCCTTTAATGAGCTCAGGCGTGCGGTAAGCGATCTTGTTGCCGTTGCGGCCCAGGTATGCGTACAGCTTGTCTTCCGAGTTGCCGGTGTCGTGGTTGTGCATGCTGATGTAGTCAGCCGTGGCGAAGTAGGCTTCGCTCGTGAAGTTACCCAGGCGCAGCATGCCGAAGCCGCCGGACAGGTTCACTTCGCTTTGACGACCCCAGAACGACGAACCGACAGTGCCAGTGTCAGCGTTGAAGCCATGTTCCAGAACGAAGCCGGCCTTCAAACCGCCGCCCAGATCTTCCACGCCGCGGAAACCGATGCGCGATGCGTTGTTGGCGAGTTCCGTAACCTTCAGGCCGCCACGGTTGACGTTTTCAGCGGTCACGTTGAAGCGGCCATAGATGGTGACGCTGCTTTGAGCGAAGGCGGTACCGGCGGTCAGGGCAGCGACGGCTGCAATAACGAGAGTTTTCTTCATTCGGATCCTCAGAGGTGAGAGCTGAATTCGATGCTGCCGGGATCGGGTCTTGTGAGGCCGCCTCGGCAGCGCTGGCACAAAGTTTACGGTCCTGATGCGGATAAACCCGAGTTTGCTGCGGTCGAACTGACGTAAACGCGGGTTCGGCGCTGCTTTAGCGCAACACTTTCGTGCGCTTTAGCGTCCACGAAGGTGCGATGGTGCTTCCAACCGTCGTGCCAGTAGCGACAAGGTCAGTGTCAGGACCAGATAAACCGCCGAGATGGCGAGGTAAGGCTCCCAGTAGCGTGAATACGCGCCCGCAACGGTTCGCGCCGCCAGCGCCAACTCGGCCAAGCCGATCGCCGATACCAGCGACGAGTCCTTGATCAGTGTCACGCCTTCGTTCACAAGCGCGGGCACCATGCGGCGGAAGGCTTGGGGCAGCACAACAAAGCGCATGGTTTGGGTATGTGTCAGGCCCACGCTGTAGGCCGCCTGGGTTTGCCCCTGGTGGATGCTGAGGATGCCGGCGCGAAAGATCTCGCTGATATAGGCACCGGCGTTCAGCGACAGGGCGAGGCAGCCCGAGAAGAACGCGCCGTGTTCCTGTCTGAAGGTGCGGGCGGCTTCACCGGCCAGCAGCAACCCGTGGTCAGAGTGGATGAGCGCCGGCATCAGCGCGAAGTGCACCAGTAGGATCTGCACGAACAGCGGCGTGCCACGGAAGAAGGTCACGTACGCCACGGTCAGCGCGCGTGCGGCCGCGAGCAACCAGCGCGAAGCGATTGAACGGGGCTGCGGCGCATCGGACGAGGTGCTGATCAGTCCGAAGACGATACCCAGCAGCATGCCTGCGCCAATGGCAACCAGCGTGAGCTTGATCGTCATCAGAACCCCGCTTACGAACAGCGGGGCGTATCCGGCCAGGATCTCCCAGCGAAGATCCATGGCCGACTGGCCTTACTTCGAAACTGCGGAAGCCGGTGCTGCAGCGGCGGCTGGCGGCGCGCCGAAGTACTTGGTGTAGATGGTGTTGTAGGTGCCGTCGGCCTTGATCTCGGTCAAGCCCTTGTTGATCTTCTCGACCAGCTCGGTGTTGCCCTTCTTGATCGCAATGCCGTACTGCTCGGGCACGAATTCCTTGTCAGACACGGTCTTGAACTTGCCGCCCGGGTTGTTGGCGACGTAGTGAACGATGACGCCGTTGTCTGCCACCACGGCATCCACGCCGCCGGCTTCAAGTTCCTTCAGGGCCAACGGGGTCGACTCGAAGCGCTTGATGTTGGCGCTGGTCTTGCCAAGCAGCTTGGACACGGCCTCGTCGCCGGTGGTGCCGGTCTGCACGCCCACCTTCAGCCTCTTCAGGTCGGCGAACCTGGCCACCTTGCTGCTCTCCTTGACGGCGATGAGCTGCTGCGCGTCGAAGTACGGGACACTGAAATCCATCGTCTGCTTGCGCTCATCGGTGATGGTGACGGCCGAGACCACCATGTCGCGGTCGCCCTGAGCCAGCGCATTGAAGATGCCTTCCCAAGGCGTGTTCACGAACTTCACTTCGATGCCGGCCTTTTTGGCTATGGCTTGCACCACTTCGATGTCGAAGCCGACGATTTCGGCCTTTTCGTTCTGGCTTTCGAATGGCGCATAGGCTGCGTCGGTACCGACCACGTAAACCTTGGCGGGTGCCGGTGCGGGCGCAGAAGCCACGGCTGCTGGTGCCGAAGCGGCGGATGGTGCGGGGTCCTGCTTGCCGCAAGCGGCCAGGAATACGCCAACGGCAGCCATGCCGAAAAGTTGAAGGAAGCGGCGGGTGGTGAGTTGCGTCATGGCGGTTGCGCGAAGTGGCGGAATAGAGGTGAACAGCAGTGTAATGCGGTGATAGTGCACGCTTACAGTGCACCTTTACAGGCTGCGCCTACAGACCACGCCTAGGGACCACGCCTAGGGACCGCGCCTATAGACGGCTCAACTCGTCTTCGGTGAAACCAGCCGCGCGACGCGCTTCGACATTGAAGGGGCCGCGCAAGCGCGGTGCCCGATGGCGCGCGGCCAAGACCGCGTAATGCGCATGCGGGTCCAGGCCGTCTCGTTCGCAAAGCCAGCGGTACCAGTGGTTGCCGATAGCCACATGCCCCACTTCATCGCGCAGGATGATGGCCAGTATCTCGACCGCGCCGGGGTCACCGGCTTGCTTCAAGCGCGCCTGCATAGGCGGTGTGGCGTCCAGGCCGCGCGCCTCCAGCGTACGCGGCACCAGCGCCATGCGTGCGGTGACGTCATCCGCTGTGCTTTCGACCATGTTCCACAGCCCGTCGTGTGCGTCGAAGTCGCCATACGCATGGCCCAGGGTCGCCAGGTGCTCGTTCAAAAGAGTGAAGTGCAGGGCTTCTTCTGCCGCCACCTGCAGCCACTGGCAGTAGTACAACGCAGGCATACCAGGAAAGCGCCAAACCGCGTCGAGCGCAAGGTTGATGGCGTTGAATTCGATGTGCGCCACCGCATGCAGCAGGGCGGCCCGACCTTCGGTGGTGAAGGGCGTACGGCGTGGCACCTCGGCTGGGGCCACCAGCCGGGGCCGGATGGGGCGGCCTGGCAGCGGCGCAGGTGCCAGCAAATGAATTTGCGGATCGATGTCTGGGGCTGCGACGCTTGCGGCATCAACCGCAACCGTACCGAAGATCGAGGCGGCAAGTTCCCGCGTCGCGCTGGCCTTCTGCTGCGGGTCCGAGAGGGTCAAAAGGGCCAGGGCCGCTGCGCGCATCTCCATCTCTAGAATTATGGGCTTTGCTTTCGAGGAGTCGCATTGGCCATCTATCAACTCGGGGACGATGTGCCCCGCTTGGCTTCCACCGCTTGGGTGGCTGACAGCGCGCAGGTCATTGGCCGTGTAGAACTGGCCGACAAGGCCAGCGTGTGGTTCGGTGCCGTGCTGCGCGGAGACAACGAGTGGATCTCCATCGGCGAGGGCAGCAACATCCAAGAAGGCTGTGTGCTGCACACCGACCTGGGATTTCCGCTGAAGGTGGGTGCCGGGGTTACCGTGGGTCATCAAGTGACCCTGCACGGCTGCACTGTCGGTGAGGGTTCGCTGATCGGCATCCAGGCGGTGGTCTTGAATGGTGCGGTCATCGGCAAAAACTGTTTGGTCGGTGCCGGCGCATTGGTCACGGAAGGCGCAAGTTTCCCGGACAACAGCCTCATTCTGGGCACGCCCGCCAAGGTCGTGCGCACGCTGTCGCCCGAACAGATTGCGCGTTTGCAACTCGGTGCTGCGCACTACGTACACAACGCCGAGCGTTACCGCTCGACCCTGAAGAAGCTGTCCTGATGTCTGACGCGATCAAGTTTTTGTTTGAAGGCCTGCCGGTGCGCGGCATCCTGGTGCGCTTGACCGATTCCTGGCAGGAAGTCGGACGCCGCCGGGCTGCACAGGGTGCCCACCCGCCCGAGGTGCGGGCGCTGCTAGGCGAGCTCACAGCCGCTGGTGTCTTGATGCAGGCCAACATCAAGTTCAACGGGGCGCTGGTGCTGCAGATTTTTGGCGACGGTCCTGTGAAGTTGGCCGTGGCTGAGGTGCAACCGGAGCTCAGTTTCCGGTCGGCCGCCACGGTGGTGGGTGAGGTGCCGGTGGGCGCGCAACTGGAAGCGATGTTGAATGTGCAAGGGCAGGGGCGCTGCGCCATCACCCTCGACCCCAAGGATCCATTCCCGGGCCAGCAGCCCTACCAGGGCGTGGTGCCGCTGCACGGCGACCAGCGCGAGCCGCTGCAGCAGGTGGCTCAGGTGCTTGAGCACTACATGCTGCAATCCGAGCAGTTGGACACCCGCCTGGTGCTCGCTGCCGACGACCTGGTGGCAGCCGGCTTGCTGATCCAGCGCATGCCGGTGGAAGGTGAGGGCAACCTGCAGGGTGGCGCTTCGGCGCGTCGCAATGAAGACGACATCGGGCTGAACGAGGCCTTCAACCGCATTGCGATGTTGGCCGCCACGCTGACCCGCGAGGAACTGCTGACACTGCAGCCTGAGGAGATCCTGCGCCGTTTGTTCTGGGAAGAAACGCTGCGTGTGTTCGAGCCCTTGCCGGCCCGATTCGCTTGCACCTGTTCGCGTGAACGGGTGCAGGGCATGCTGCAGGGTTTGGGTCGCGAGGAGAGCGACAGCCTGATCGCTGAACGCGGGCAGGTCGAAGTAGGTTGCGAGTTTTGCGGTCTGCAGTACCGCTTCGATGCCATCGATGTCGCCGAAATGTTCACCCCACCGCGCGATCAACCGCCCGGCAGCAAGGCCGTTCAGTAGGGCTGCTCAGCAGGACCGTGCGCGCAGCAGCGGCACCACGGCGTTGAGCGCCGATTCCAGTCTTTGCGGCCCCTGACCGGCCACCAAGTTCCAGGGCAAACGGTGGCTGGTCAGCAGTTGCCGGATCAGGCTGTCCACCGGCTCGCGAACGTGCGGGCCGTCGCGCTGCAGGCCATCGGCCACCCAGGGCAGGTCCAAAGCCGTCAGCAAAGTCAGGTCCATGCGGCGATGCAGGCCCGCTGCCAGACCGTCCAGTGATCCGTCGTTGAAGACGACGCGGTGATAGACCGCCGTCATTACCGCCGTGGTGTCGCAGACCACCACATCGCTTTCGGCCGCCGCGGCATCGATGAGCGCGTGCTGTTCGCGCACGATGCCTTCTTGCTCGTCAATGCGGGGCGTGCGACCCCTTTCGTCACACCATTGGCGCAGGCGCTCGGGCACCCATGTCACCTTCAAGCAGGTGATGCTGTGCAGGCGCGCAGCCAGATTGGCTGCCAGCGTTGTCTTGCCGGTGCTTTCGGCACCCAGCAGGGCGATGCAAACCGCTGGGATCACAGGCCTGTCCAGCTTGCCAAACTCAGGCAAAGGCATGCGGTTCAGCTGGGCGCTGTTGCTTTGCCAGTGCGAGCCAAGCCTTCCATCCGACGAGTGCCAGCAGGGCAAACACCACGTACAGGCCAACCGTCAACCACAGACCTTTGTGCGCAAACAGCGCCACGCTGACCACGTTCACGGCTACCCAGACAGGCCAGTTTTCGACCAACTTGCGGCCCAGCAGAATTTGGCCGGTGATGCTGGCCACCGTGGGCAGCGCGTCCAAGTAAGGCACGTCGCTGTCGGTCATGTGATCCAGCAGCAGGCCCAGCGAGGGCCAGGCGGCCCCGGTGGCCAGCAAAGCCAACCAACGGAAGCGCGGCTCCAAGGTTCGCACGCGCAGTGCTTGCCCATCATCGCCACGGCCTCGCAGCCATTGCCACCAGCCCCAAAAGGCCATCACCACGAAGAAGATCTGCAGGCCGGCCCCACCGTATAGCTTGCTGTCGGCGAAAAGCAGCGCGTACAGGAGCGAGCTGATGATGGCCAGTGGCCAGGCTACTGGGTTGACGCGCCAGTTTGCCATCACCATGACGATGCCCAGCACACAAGCCACGCACTCAAGCCAGGTGACCGGACTGCCCCACAGCGTGAAGGCCGGCACCATGATGGGTTTTGCCGCCAGCAGCAGCGAGTTGAGAAAGTCCCCCATCAGGGCCGCGATGCGCTGACCTGAACGAGGATCTCGTTGCGCTTGATCATGCCCAGTTCAGAACGTGCCTTCTCTTCCACCATCTCCAGGCCGTCACGCAGGTCGGCCACTTCAGCAGCCGTTCGCGTGTTGCGTTCGCGCACCGACGTGTTCTCTTCGCGCTCGATGGCCAGCGTCTTGCGCAGGCTCATGACATAGGGCAAGTTGCCCTTGCCGAACCACAGGTCGGCCTGCACCAGCACCAGCAGTGCAGCGATGATGAGCGTGACCCAGCGCACGACGAACTACCGGAGCTGAATCCACACGAACCCGAGTCGGCATGGGTTACCCAAGCTCGGCTCGAATCGCAGCCGGCTGGCAGTCACGACCACAGTCACCGTCACGGTCACGGTCCGGGCTACAGACACGATCACGCTCACCTCAAGTTGTAGAACGCGGCACGGCCGGGATAGCTGGCGATATCGCCCAGGTCTTCCTCGATGCGCAGCAGCTGGTTGTACTTGGAGATGCGGTCGCTGCGGCTGAGCGAGCCGGTCTTGATCTGGCCGGCGTTCAAGCCCACGGCGATGTCGGCGATGGTGTTGTCTTCAGTTTCGCCGCTGCGGTGGCTGATGACGTTGGTCCAACCGGCGCGCTTGGCCATTTCGATGGCCGAGAAGGTTTCGGTCAGCGTGCCGATCTGGTTGATCTTGATCAGGATGGAGTTGGCGACGCCTTCGCGAATGCCGCGTTCCAGGATCTTGGTGTTGGTCACGAACAGGTCGTCGCCCACCAGTTGCACCTTCTTGCCCAGGCGGTCGTTCAGGTGCTTCCAGCCGTCCCAATCGCCTTCGTGCATGCCGTCCTCGATGCTGATGATCGGGTACTTGTCGACCCAGGTGGCGAGCATGTCGGTCCATTCGCCCGCGCTCAGCACCAGGTTGCCTTCGCCTTTTAGGTGGTACTTGCCGTCTTTGTAGAACTCGCTGGCAGCGCAATCCAGGCCCAGCGCAATCTGTTCACCGGCCACATAGCCGGCCTTGTCGATGGCTTCCAGAATCATTTGAATGGCTGCTTCGTGACTGGCGAGATTCGGCGCGAAACCGCCTTCGTCGCCCACGCTGGTGGGCAGGCCCTTCGCGTCGATGATCTTCTTCAACGCGTGAAAGACTTCTGCGCCATAGCGCAGCGCTTCCCGGAACGACGGTGCGCCCACGGGGATGATCATCAGCTCTTGCAGATCGAGGTTGTTGTTGGCGTGCGCGCCTCCGTTGATGACGTTCATCATCGGCACGGGCAGGCTCATCTTGCCCATGCCGCCGAAGTAGCGGTACAGAGGCAGGCCGGATTCTTCAGCCGCGGCGCGGGCCACGGCCATGCTGACGGCCAAGGTGGCGTTGGCACCCAGGCGACTCTTGTTGTCGGTGCCGTCCAGGTCGATCAGGGTCTTGTCCAGGAAGGCTTGTTCGGAGGCGTCCAGGCCCAATACCGATTCGCTGATTTCGGTGTTGATGTGCTCGACCGCTTTCAACACCCCTTTGCCGAGGTAGCGCGCCATGTCGCCGTCACGCAGTTCGATGGCCTCGCGGCTGCCGGTGGATGCGCCCGAAGGCACGGCGGCGCGGCCCATGGTGCCGCTTTCCAGCAGCACGTCGCACTCGACGGTGGGGTTGCCGCGGCTGTCCAGGATCTCTCGTCCGACGATGTCAACGATGGCGCTCATTCAAGTCCTTAGAAAGTTGCAATGGATAGGGGTTGGCGCTGCTCAGCCAGGTGCGTCCACACCGTCGACCAGCACCATGTTGAAGCACGCGGTGGCACCAGCCCGCAGGGCGCGGGCGGCTGTGTAGCCTGGGCTGTCGTACATGGCCTTGGCTGCGGCGAAGTCGGCAAAGCGCAGCACCGTCAAGCGCGGCGGTTGCCAGTCGCCTTCCAGCACGTCCATGCGACCCCCGCGCACCAGGTACTCGCCGCCACAGGCCTTCACCACCTCGGGTGCCGCGACCATGTACTGCTTGAACTGTTCGGGGTCTGTGATTTGCGATTCGACGATCAGGTAGGCGCTCATGGTGGGCTATTAAGGTGTGCTTTGAATGGGGCGGTCATCAGGAAAAATCGTTCTCGAGCAAAGGCTGCTGTTTGACCACGCGGTCCAGCGCAAGCAACTGTTCCAGCAGTGCGCCCATGTGCTTGAGCGGCACGGCGTTCGGGCCGTCGCTCAGCGCGTTGGCGGGGTCGGGGTGCGTTTCCATGAACAGGCCCGAAATGCCCACGGCCACTGCCGCGCGCGCCAGCACCGGCACGAACTCGCGCTGGCCGCCGCTGCTGGTGCCCTGGCCGCCGGGCAGTTGCACGCTGTGCGTGGCGTCGAACACCACGGGCGCATTCGTCTGCCGCATGATGGCCAGGCTGCGCATGTCGGACACGAGGTTGTTGTAGCCGAAGCTCACGCCGCGTTCGCAGGCCATGAACACGTCCTCAGGCAAGCCCTTTTCGCGCGCAGCGGCACGGGCCTTGTCGATGACGTTTCTCATGTCGTGGGGCGCGAGAAACTGCCCCTTTTTGATGTTGGCCGGCTTGCCACTTTGCGCCACTGCGCGGATGAAGTCGGTCTGGCGGCACAGGAACGCGGGTGTCTGCAGCACGTCGACAACGCTGGCCACGCGTTCGATCTGCGATTCCTCGTGCACGTCAGTCAAGATGGGCACGTTCAGCCCGTGCCTGACCTTGGCCAAGATCTCCAGACCGCGTTCCATGCCCGGGCCGCGGAAACTGATGCCGCTGCTGCGGTTGGCCTTGTCAAAGCTGCTCTTGAAGATGAAGGGGATACCCAGCTTGCTGGTGATCTCTTTCAATTCGCCCGCCACGTCCATCTGCAGCTGTTCGCTTTCGACCACACAAGGGCCGGCGATCAGGAAGAAGGGTCGGTCGAGGCCGACATCAAATCCGCAAAGCTTCATGGCTGGTCCTCAGGCCTTGCGCTGCCGGTGTTCCAGCGCGGCAGCAACGAAGCTGCTGAACAACGGGTGGCCGCCCCACGGCGTGCTCTTGAATTCGGGGTGGAACTGCACGCCCACGAACCACGGGTGCACGGTCTGCGGCAACTCGACGATTTCCGTCAGCCGCTCGGTTTGCGTCAAGGCGCTGATCACGAGGCCGGCGGCTTGCAAACGGTCGAGGTAATTGACGTTGGCTTCGTAGCGGTGGCGGTGGCGTTCGGTGACCACCGGGCCGTAGATCTGGTGCGCCAGGGTGCCGGGCTTCACGTCCGAGCTTTGTGCGCCCAAGCGCATGGTTCCGCCCAGGTCTGAGCTGGCGCTGCGCTTTTGGATGCTGCCGTCGCGGTCTTTCCACTCTTCGATGAGCGCGATGACGGGGTTCGGGCTGTCGGGGTCGAACTCGGTGCTGTTGGCGCCGGTCAGGCCGACGACGTGGCGTGCGTATTCGATCGTGGCCACTTGCATGCCCAAACAGATGCCCAGGTAAGGGATCTTCTGTTCACGGGCGAACTGTGCCGCAACGATCTTGCCTTCCACGCCCCGCTGTCCGAAGCCGCCGGGCACCAGGATGGCATCGAAGGCCGACAGTTGCCCGGCGGTGGTCGGCGTCAGCGATTCGGCGTCAACGTACTCGATCTGGACCTTGGCGTGGTTGTGGATGCCCGCGTGGCGCAGCGCCTCGTTCAGCGACTTGTAGCTGTCAGAAAAGTCGGTGTACTTGCCCACCATGGCGATCTTCACCGTGTGCTGCGGATGTTCAACCTCGTACACCAGGTTGTCCCAGCGCTTCAGGTCGGCGGGCCGGGTCAGCAGCTGCAGCTTCATGCAGATCAGTTCGTCCAGGCCTTGTTCGTGCAGAAGACGGGGCACCTTGTAGATGGTGTCGACGTCCCACATGCTGATCACGCCGTGCGGCTGCACGTTGGTGAACAGGCTGATCTTGTCGCGCTCGTCTTCCGGGATGCGGCGGTCGGCGCGGCACAGCAGCACGTCGGGCTGGATGCCGATTTCGCGCATTTTCTGCACCGTGTGCTGCGTGGGCTTGGTCTTCAGCTCCCCGGCCGCAGCGATGTATGGCACGTAGGTCAGGTGCACGTAGGCGCTGTTGGTGGGCCCCATTTTCAGGCCCATCTGTCGCACGGCTTCCAGGAAAGGCAAGCTCTCGATGTCGCCCACGGTGCCGCCGATTTCTACGATGGCGACGTCCAGGTCTGCCGAATTGGTGGAAGCCGCACCGCGCTTGACGAATTCCTGGATCTCGTTGGTGACGTGCGGAATCACCTGCACGGTCTTGCCCAGATAGTCGCCGCGGCGCTCTTTTTCGAGCACGGTCTTGTAGATCTGGCCGGCGGTGAAGTTGTTGGCCTTCTTCATCCGCGTGGTGATGAAGCGCTCGTAGTGACCCAGGTCGAGGTCGGTTTCGGCCCCGTCGTCTGTGACGAAGACCTCACCGTGCTGAAAGGGGGACATGGTCCCTGGGTCGACGTTGAGGTAAGGGTCGAGCTTGATCAGGGTGACCTTGAGGCCGCGTGACTCCAGGATGGCTGCCAGCGAAGCCGCGGCGATGCCTTTGCCCAGAGACGAAACAACGCCGCCGGTCACGAAGATGAACTTGGTCATTGCGTGCAGCACGGTCGGCGAAGCGCCGTGCTGTAGTGGGAAATCGTGAGTATATCGGGGGGGTGTCGGCGGACCGCCGTTTTTGAGGTGTCTCGCCAGTCCGTCGGCTGCTTGAAAGTGTCAGCCGTTTGACAGTCAGCGGTTAGACGGCACTCGTGGGATACGATCGCCCTCGCTTGCACCAGGTGCCCCTCGTCCACGTTGAAGGATGTCGGGTTAAACGGGAAGCCGGTGAGGGTGTTCGAAGAGAAACCCCGATTCCGGCGCTGCCCCCGCAACGGTCAGCGAGGAGCGTGCTGCACGACAAGCCACTGGTTCCGACAAGGAACTGGGAAGGCGCAGCAAGCCTCCGGGTTGGGTTCACACCCGACCTGGCACTCGCGAGCCCGGATACCGGCCTGATGCGATGAGAGCCGGTGTCGCGGAGGGCGTCACATGGGCAAGAACGCATTCGGCCCTGGGCCGTCATGCGCCTTGGCTGTGTGCTTGTGTCAGCCAGACCCGGCGTTTTCCACGCTGTGCCGCACGGGGTGTGCGGCTGGAGTCTGTTGCCATGAATCCGACCATTTTTCGCAGCGCCACCGTGCCGTCTGCTGTTGTTTCCCTGTTTGCCGCTGCTGCTTTGCTTGCGCTGCCGGCGCTGGCCCAATCTCAAGCGGGCGCTGCGGCACCTGCCGCCACGGCCCCCACCGAAACCTTGACCATCACCGGTTCCCTCGTGCCGACCCGCGTGTCAGCGGCGCTGGCCGAGGTCAGCGTCATCGACCGCACCCAGATCGAGCGCAGCGAGGGCCGCACAGTGCCCGAGTTGCTGGCCAACCTGGCCGGTTTCCAGTTCGCCAACAACGGTGGGCTGGGCAAGGCCTCATCGGTCTTCATCCGTGGGCTGGAGTCGCGCCACACGCTGCTGCTGGTCGACGGCGTGCGCGTGGGGTCTGCGACCCTGGGCACCCCTTCGCTGGATAACCTGCCGTTGGAGGCCATCGAGCGCATCGAAGTCGTACGCGGCCCGATGTCATCGCTTTACGGCAACGGTGCTTTGGGCGGGGTGATCCAGGTCTTCACGCGGCAAGGCGGGCAGGGCTTGTCGGGCAACGCCAAGCTGACCTTGGGTTCCAACGAATTCGGCAAGGTAACGGTCGGCCTGGGCTTCGGTGATGGCACGCTTGACGCCGCAGTGCAGCTGCAGCACACCGACACGCCAGGTTTTTCCGCCTCCAACCCGAGCGTGCCCTTCGGCAACTACAACGCCGACCGCGACGGCTTCCGCCAGAACGCGGCCAGCGTGCGTTTGGGCTGGAAGCTGTCGCCTGATTGGCGGCTGGACGGCCTGGCGCTTCAGTCGACTGGCCTGGTGGGCATCGACGACGGCCCCGGCACCAACGCCCGTGCCGAACTGGAAAACCGCATCAGCAGCTTGACCTTGCGCGGCCGCGTGCTGACCGGCTGGCAAACGCGCCTGAGCGTGGCCGAGTCTTTGGATGCGTACGACACCAAGGCCAGCGCCAGTGCGTTTGCATCGCTGGGCGCGCTGCAGACGCGCAGCCGCCAACTGAGTTGGGAAAACACGCTGACCACGCCGCTGGGCACGGTGCTGGCGCTGGCCGAGCGGACCAGTGAACAAGTCAGTCGCCCCGGCGCGCCGTTTTCTGTGAGCGGACGTGACATCAACGGGCTGGCTGTGGGCCTGAGCGGTGCTGCCGATGCCCACAGCTGGCAAGCCAGCGCGCGCCGCGACAGCCATTCGCAGTTCGGCAGCGTGAACACCGGCGCACTGGCTTACGGTTATGCACTGAGCCCGGTTTGGCGGCTGGGTGCCAGCTACGGCACCAGCCAGACGCTGCCCAGCTTCAACCAGCTTTACTTCCCTGGCTTCGGCAACCCGCTGTTGCTGCCAGAGAAGGGCAAACACAGCGAGGTCAGTGCGCGCTGGACGGCGGGCGAACACAGCCTGCGCGCCGCCTACTACGACTACAACTACCGCGGCTTCATCAGCAGCGGCCCGCAGCCGGTGAACCTGCCACGTGTGGCCATCACGGGCGTGACGCTGAGCTACGCCGGGCGCTGGCAATACATCGACCTGACGGCCTCGCTGGACCACGTCGACCCGAAGAACGCCACGGTGGGCAACGCCAACTTCGGCAAACAACTGGCCCGCCGCGCCAAGCAGGCCGCGCGCCTGGGTGCCGACTGGCAGCTGGGGGCTTACAGCCTGGGCGCCACCTTGGCTGGCTTTTCGTACCGATTCGACGATGCGGCCAACCGAGCGCGCTTGGGCGGCTACGGCACGGCGGACCTGCGGGCCGAGTACGCCTTCAGCCGCGAATGGCAGTTCAGCTTGCAGCTGAACAACGTGGCGGGCAAGGTCTACCAAACGGTGCTGGGCTACAACCAGCCCGGCCGCGAGGCCTACGCCACGCTGCGCTACAGGTTCCGGTGATGGGTACGGGCATGGGCATGGCCAAGTCGCTGGCGCTGTTGCTGTCATGGCTGCTGTTGGGCCTGGCCAAGCCGGCGCATGCCGCCATCACCGTGGAAGACGACCGCGGCCGGCGCATCGAGCTGCCGGTGCCGCCGCAGCGCATCGTGAGCCTGCTGCCCTCGCTGACGGAAACCGTGTGCGCGCTGCAGGCCTGCAAGCGGCTGGTGGGCACCGACCGCTGGTCAAACTGGCCGGCCGAGGTGCTCACCTTGCCCAAGCTCGGCGGGCTGGAAGACACGCAGATCGAGCGCATCGTGGCGCTCAAGCCCGACCTGGTGTTGAGTGCCGGCTCGTCCCGCGCCAACGACCGTCTGGAAGCCTTGGGCCTGCGGGTGCTGGCGCTCGAACCGATGAGCCTGCAAGACACCGAACGCGTCATTGCCAAGGTGGCGCAGGCCCTGGGCGAACCGGCGGCCGGCCCCGCGCTGTGGCAGCGCCTGCAGCTGAGGGTGAACGCCGCAGCGGCCAGGGTGCCGGCTGCGGTGCGCGGGCAGACGGTGTATTTCGAAGTGGCCGCTGCACCCTATGCCGCCGGTGAGGCGTCGTTCATCGGTGCCTTGCTCAGCCGTCTGGGCATGGGCAATGTGGTGCCGGCGGCGCTGGGCCCCTTCCCGAAGCTGAACCCGGAGTTCGTCGTCAGGGCGCAGCCGCAGGTGATCATGGCCAGCGCCCGCACCCTGGCCGACATGCCCACGCGGCCCGGCTGGCAGCAACTGCAGGCCCTGCGTGAACAGCGGCACTGCGGTTTCCCAGCCGAGCGCTGGGACGCGCTGATTCGGCCTGGTCCCCGCCTGGCCGATGCCGCGGATACCTTGGCCGATTGCTTGGCCGGCCTGCCGACTCTGCGCCGCTGACCGCTGAGCGCTTAGCCCGACATCATGCCCCACGGCAAGGCCCAGGCCACGACCCCCATAACGCCCAGTCCCACGGCCGGCGCAGCCGCCGCGGCGCGTTCGGCCTTGCGGCCGTCCGGGCTGGCCGCGCTGCTGGTTGTGTTGCTGTTGGTGCTGACCCTGCTGGGCCTGGCCGCTGGCAGCGAGGGCTGGTCCTGGGCTTGGGTGCAGGACTGGGACTTGATCGCCGCCATCCGCGCACCGCGCACCTTGGGTGCCTTGTTGGCAGGTGCTTTGCTGGGCTTGGCGGGGGCCATCGCCCAAGGCTTGTTCCGCAACCCCTTGGCCGACCCCTACCTGCTGGGTTCGGCTGCGGGTGCCGGCCTGGGCGTGGTGCTGGTGCTGGCTGCCGGTGGCCTGCTGGGCCACCGCATCGGCTTGGCCACGGCCGACCTGCTGGTGCGTGTCGGCCTGGTCGGCGCGGCTTTTTTGGGTGCGCTGGGTGGCGTGGCCATGACGCTGCTGCTGGCCCGTGGCGCGGCGCGGCCCATGGTCTTGCTGCTCGCGGGCGTGGTGGTCGGCATCTTGTTGTCGTCGGTCAGTGAACTGGTGACGCTGGCCTCGCCCGAGGCCCTGCGCGGCAAGCAGATCTTCATGCTCGGCACCACCTCGTTCTTGAGCTGGACCAGCGTGGCTGTGCTCGCCGTGTCGCTGGCGCTGGTGCTGCCGCTGACGCTGGCCCATGCCCGCGCGCTGGACGCCCTGGTGCTGGGCGAAGCCAGTGCCAGCAGCCTGGGCCTGGATCTGCCCAAGGTGCGCCTGCTGCTGGTGGCGCTGATGGCCCTGGCCACCGGCACCAGCGTGGCGCAGGCCGGCCTGGTGGCCTTCGTGGGATTGGTGGCTCCGCACCTGGTGCGGCGCCTGGTGGTGGTGACCCACGGCGCTTTGCTGGCCTTGTCGGCTTTGAGCGGCGCGGTCCTGCTGCTGGCCGCTGATGTGGCGGCGCGCAGCGTGGTCGTGCCCCAGGAACTGCCCGTGGGACTGTTGACGGCCTTGCTGGGCGGCGTTTACTTGTTGGTGCTGTTGCGGCGGCGCGGGGGGGTCATGTGAATCAGGACGAGACCTTGGCAGCCCTGCCGACCGCCCCCCTGCCATCCACCCCCTTGCAGGCCCATGGCCTGCGCTTGCGCTTGGGGGCCAACCAAGCGGTGGACGGGGTCTCGCTGAGTCTGCATGCGGGCCAGTGGACGGCCATCGTCGGGCCCAACGGCGCAGGCAAGAGCACGCTGCTGGCCTTGCTGGCCGGGCTGCGCAAGCCTGACGCCGGACAGGTGCATCTGCAGGGCCGCCCTTTGCCGGACTGGTCGCCGCGTGACCGGGCACGGGCGCTGGCCTGGCTGTCGCAAAGTGGCGAAGCCGATGGCGAGATTGCGGCGCGTGACGTCGTGCGGCTGGGCCGCCTGCCGCGCCACGGCCTCTTTGGCGCTCCCGATGCCGCCGA
>Ga0105046_10006686_pt1 | contig 18235 bp, 16 predicted proteins | sample MAT03_FD_78385 | JGI IMG/M metagenome (GOLD analysis project Ga0105046, IMG submission 78385) | Freshwater microbial communities from Lake Fryxell liftoff mats and glacier meltwater in Antarctica - MAT-03 (megahit assembly) | ecosystem: Environmental > Aquatic > Freshwater > Ice > Liftoff...
AAAGCGAGCCAGAACCATTTTGGGTGTGACGGAAGTTGCGCTGAGGCTGACGTAACCGTCCGTTGGAGGTCGCCCAGAGGCAACAGGGCTCTCGACCACGTGGCTGCCCTTCGAAATCCAGGGGGCTTTCCCGCATGACCGTGCCCTTTGGGACCTGCGCGCAGGTCCCACGGCGGGAATGTCACCTGGATTCCTTATTCAGAACTGTGAACTCTGCTCCAGGCCGGAACCTCCCGGTTGTTCCTTAATCAGATTCCGGCCGCCATGACGGCAGACCGTTGTGTCCACCAACCCGAGGCACCGGGCAGCCCCGCGGCAGACCGCTGTGTCCACCGGCCCCAGCCGCCATCAGCCATGGCGGCAGACCGATGTGTCCACCAGCCCCAGCCGCCATCAGCCATCGCGGCAGACCGCCGTGTCCACCAGCCCCAGCCGCCATCAGCCTTGGCGGTAGACCGGTCCACCAACCCCGAGCCACCGAGTAGCCCAGCGGTAGACAGAAGTTTCCACCGGCCCCAGCCGCCATCAGCCCAGGAGGCAAACGGCTCTGTCCACCAACCCCCCCGGCCGCCACCGCATCAGACGGGAAGCTCGGCAGCCCGTATCCTGCCCGCATGGACAAACTGGATCTGGCTGACCGGACCTGGCCGGTGCTTACGAAATTGATGGGCGGGCACGCGCGTGTGTACCGGGCCACCAGGGGCCGGATCGGACACCGGTTCCCGGGGGTGCCACCGATGTGCCTGATCGACCATGTGGGGGCGAAGAGCGGCAAGAAGAGGACTTCCCCTCTGCTGTACATCGAAGACGGGGAGGACGTGATCATCGTTGCCTCCAAGGGTGGTTACGAGCGCAGCCCGGCCTGGTTCTACAACCTCAAGGCCAACCCCGATACAACCGTCCAGATCGGTTCGGAAGTCAGGCCGGTCCACGCGCGTGTGGCCACGGAGGTGGAACGTCCCCGGCTCTGGAACAAAGCGGTCAAGGTGTATCCCTCGTACAACGAGTATCAGGCCAGGACGGACCGGAAGATCCCCCTCGTGGTCCTTGAGCCCCGTTAGGGCGAAGCCAGGCGGTATTCCCTACTTGGAGCCGAAGACGTTCAGCTTGTAACGCGAGTACTCGTCGACCGTGCGGCTGCTGGGTGTGACCGCGACGTAGATGAACTGGGGCTTGCGTTTGAGGTTCCTCACCCTGACCCCTTCGGTCTTGGTCCGTGGCCGGTCGGAACGCACGATCAGGTTCTTGCCGGGCTTGAGGATGCTCTTGACCTTCGGCTTGAAGATCTCGAGCTTCACGTCACTTTCCAGCTGGGCTGTCGTGATCAGGACCTTGCCCCGCCGCGGAATCTTCACGCGGTAGACGTCCGCTGGATCCTTGGTGCGCGAAAGGGTCGCGGTGATCGATTTGCGGCGGCTCTTGCCGGGTTTCCAGAGGAAAGCGCTCTTCTTTCTGAGCAGCGAACCGTTCAGCCATTCAACATCGTTGTTCGGTTCCATCGGGTCAGGTGAAGGTGCGGTTACGGTCAACGCGGCATCGATATTCAGTGAACCTTCGCCGAAAACCGGATCCCTGCCCACGGCACCGAGGTCGAGTGCCGATGAAGTCAATGCCCGACCGACCTGGCGGGCGTCGAGGTCAGGGCGGGCCTGGCGCAGCCAGGTGGCGGCAGCGGCGACCATCGGGGTCGAGAAGCTGGTTCCGTCGAGGTTGGCCCATGCCCGGGTGATTCCAGTGCCAGCTCCGGTGCCAGCTTCGATGGTGACGGTCGGGGCGAAGACTGAAACACCGGGAGCCGTGATGTCCACCCCGGCATTCTGGGTGGCGAACGGTGCGACCGCGCCGCTGCCGTCGATCGCCGAGACAGAGATCACATGCGGGTCGGTTGCCGGCCTCATCGGGGTGTTGGAGCCGTCCGAGTTCGTATTGCCGGCAGCAGCGACGGGCAGGATGCCGGCCCGGACAGCCGATTCGGTCGCTACGAAGTGTGAATAACAGGTGTCACCGGGGAATCCGTAGCTCATGTTGAGCACGGCACTACCGGCTTTCACGGCCTGGGTGACGGCGTCGGTGGCGGTCGAGCAGGTGGTGCCCATCGGGACCAGGCGCATCTTCATGCCCGGCCATACACCGCGGATGCCCGAGCCTTCGCCGGGGGAACCGGCGATTCCGGCAATCGCCGTCCCGTGCCAGTCCTGGGCCGGGCTGAGCGAAGCCGCTCCGGCAATACGGGCGGTAAGCAGGTCAGGGTGGAGCGGGTCGACCGATTCTTCGATCAGGGCGAGTTCGGGACTGAACTCGCTGACCCGGGGCGGTGTGGTGACGGAAGTGTTGACGATCCTGTTCAGCCACCATTGCGAACTTTCGTAAAGGTCCTTGGGGTAGCCGCTCTTGACCACGGGTACGTCCGGTTCAGCGAAGACGAGCCTGCCGTTGCGGTCGAGCCTGCCGGCGAGTTGACGGGCCAGGCCACGTTCAATCCGGTAGACGCCGGCCAGGGTGCCGACCTGCCTGCCGCCGACATCGGTCGCCAGCCTGCGGGTCCGGGGGTCGGGCCTGCCGGCGACGATCCAGTTGGCGGTTGAAGCGTTGGACGTGGTCGCACCGCTCACCGAGACCCCGGCCGAACCGTCCGGTGGCGGCAGCTCGAGCGGCGGCGAAGGCATCGAACCGGCGGTGGAGGGACTGGCGATCGCAATACCAGCCATGCCGAGCAGGACCACCGAAAAGGCGGTGAGCAGCAGCAGAAGCAGAACTGACGCCTGATGGCGCGATCCTGGCCCCTGCCGGCCGATATTCGGGTTTGACGGTTTGTTTTCGGTCATTTGGACGATTGGTGCGGTCTGCTCTGTCTGTAACCCGCTAAAGGCGCCACGGTATCGGCGCAAGCAAAATTATTGGAAATCGGCACCCGAAGCGCGGGCAATAGTCTGCCCGCATGCCTTATCCCGAAGCGGTTCTATTCGACAATGATGGCCTGCTGCTCGACACGGAGGCTGTCTGGACCCGCGCCGAGCAGAAGCTTTTTGAGTACCGGGGCCGCGATTTCACGATCGAGCACAAACGCAGCCTCGTTGGTTCGTCGGAAAAACTGGCCGGCCAGAAGCTCGCCCGGTTCCTAGAAGAACCGGGGCGGGAAGCCGAAATCATGACTGAACTGAACCAGCTCGTGCTTGACGAGCTCGAAGGCGGCGTTGACACGATGGTCGGCGCCCAGGAGCTGGTTGAGCTGCTCCTGGGGGCCGGGGTGCCGGTCGGACTGGTCTCGAATTCGCCGAGGAGGTTCATCGAACGCTCTCATGCCATCGCCCGGACCGACATGGCATTCGACGCCGTGATCAGCGGTCACGAAGTGCCGGAGGCGAAGCCGGCGCCGGATGCCTACCTGGAGGGGTGCCGGCAATTGGGAGTTGAACCGGGCAAGCGGGTTGTTGCCCTGGAGGACTCCCCATCGGGTGTGACTGCGGCCGTCGCCGCCGGCCTCTTCGTAGTCGGCATCCCGTCGGTTCCCGGAATCGAACTGGAAATGGCCGACCTCGTGGCGACTTCGCTCGAGGACGAAGCCGTGCTCCACGTTCTCGGCATCGAACCGGCCTGAAGCGCCCGTCACGCGGCCAACCCTGCCGGTTGAGAGCAGTTCCCGCTACTGGATGAGGATCCGGTGGCGACGGATCACCCGTTCAGCGGTCACGAGGGGTTCCTCGAGGGAGGTCGCGAGACCAGCCCAGACTTCGGGTGTTGCCAGTAGCGCGTCCGTCATCTGGGTCAGGTCGGCAAGCATCGTCTCGAGCAGATCGAGGTCCCGCTCGTGGTTGGGCTCGTCGAGGGCGCCGTCCATTTCGACCACTGTGGCCCTGATTGCCGTTTCGGCTGCCAGGGCGGCGGCCATCACCCGGCCGGCATCGAGGTCGGCCCGGACCCGTGGTATCAGCAGTTCGCAGGCCTTGATGTGGTCCTTGCCGCCGAGGATCGCGGCGATCCTGGCCAGCGGCCTGGTCCGGTTCAGCCGTTCCCGCCTGGGACTGGCCATGCCGCCACGGGCATCGACCTCGAGGGCTTCCGTGTAGCGACCGTCGGCCACCCGGTCACCGTCGCCGTAGCCGATCCTCGCGTTGAGGATCTGGTCGAGCAGCGGCGACTCGGCGTAAGGGCGTCCGGTGGCAGCCGCTTCCGCAGCGAACGCACGGTCGATTGACTCGAGGGTCTCGTCGAAGAGAGCCTGGATGAAGTCGTCTTCACTGAGGCGGGCAAGCCATGCCCCGGCTTCGGATTCGGAGCCGAGTGGATCGTGGGCCCGGACCAGGGTGATCGTGGTGACCGTGACCGTGGTCGGGGAGTCGCTGCGCGTGGACTGGCGGGGCCGGCGGCGTTTGCGCCTCGCCGGGGGCAGGCCGCCTTCGGTCTCCAGGACCAGGACCCGGCTCAGGTCGCCCTGGCGGTCCAGGTAACGCCCGTCTTCGAGGGGAAGGGCTCCCGGTAGCTCAATCTGGACGAACCCGAATAGCGGGCTGATCGTGACTAGTTGCCTTGGTCGGACTTCTCGGCCGGCAGCGCGTCGTCCGACGGGGCGGTCGGGACTTCGGGGTTCGTGATCTGCCCGAGCCGCTCGGTGAGCTTGGTCCACTGTTCGGCGCCGAGGGTCGACTGGACCGAGCCTCCGGGCACGTTGGCGTCGCCCGAAGCGCTGTAGCCGATGTGGAGGTGGTCATCGTGGTCACCCATCGCGAAGCCGGCGGGCTGCGGGTAGGCGAGCAGGGTGATGACTTCGTCCGGGGCCATGATGCCCTGCAGCGACAGGAACTCCCGGGCCAGCTGGTCGGTGAGCGAGCCCGGACCCTGGCTTGCGGCAGTCACGACCTCGCCGTTGATCGCGGCGATGTCGGCAGCCGAAGCGTTGCTGTGGTTGGAGATGTTGCCCGAGGTCGTGATCGAAACCTCACGTCCGCAGTACATCGAAGTGATCAGCAGTTCGTAGCCCTTCTCGCTGGCGAAAGCCAGGGCGGCGAGTACACGACGGTCGATTGCGCCACCCGCGATGTACTGGCGGTCACATTCGGGAAGGCTGATGTTCTCGTCCGCCAGAACCCGACGCTGCAGCGCCGACTTCGAAAGCAGCAGCACGCCTCCGACACCGAGGCGGTCAGCGAACCGGTTCTTGCCCTGCGCGTTGTAGATGTTGGTCTCGGCCAGCAGGCGCCACCCGTCGAGGAATGGCTTGGGATCGATCTGCGGGGTGTCTTCACCGCCGGGCTGGATCGAGAAGGTGAGTGAGGAGCTGGTCTGCTCGGTGAGGCGGCCAAGCACTGTTCCGGCGATGACCTTGGAGCCCTTGCGCAGCGGCTTGAGGATCGCTGTGCCCTCCTTGAAGCGGTAGACACCGGCCTTCGAGCCGTCGTAGATCAGGTAGTCGCCGGGCTTGCCTTCGACGCCGCCCGACATGGCGACCGCAGTCGGCGAGGTCCTGGTCGACTGCCCCTGGATCGTCGCGCGGTTCTGGTTGCTCGGACGAAGCGGGCTGGCGTAAGTGCGGCCGCGCATGTCCTCGGTGTTCATGGTCTCGCGGGCGGCATCGCTCTGGGCGCTGAGCTGTTCCTGCTCCGCCCGACGGTCCTCGGCGACGTTCATCGGCTCATCGGAGGTGTCGTCGGTCACTCCCGCGGCCTGGTTGGCGGCGGCCTGTGCGGCGGCGTCGGGATCAACCAGCACTTCGGAGATCTCTTGCTCGGAATCCAAAGCCTCAGGCTGTACTTGAGAGTCAGCCTGTGCTGTCTGGGGGGCGGGCTTTTCGCTGGCCTTGGCGGTGCCCATCTCGAGCGAAGCATCGGCGTCGTCGTTGGCAGCGGGTGGCGCGTCCTCGACCGAAGGCTGGGTGTCGCCGGAGTCCTCGTGCTGCGGAACGGGGTGGACCGAAGCGATCGAGCCCAGTCCGGCATATGAGTACCGGTTGCCGTACACGTCTTCGAGCACCACTGTGCCGGTTTCCGAATCGATGTCGGTGATCTCTCCGTCGTTGACGGCGATCACGGGGGCGCCGCCTTCGGACTGAATCGCGATCGCGGTGCGGTCGGCCGACGATGAGACATCCTGCGACGCGGTGCCTTCCTTCCTGGCGGCTTCGGTCGAGATCTCACCTTCGTAGGAGCTCTCGGCGGCGATCGGGAAACGCGCGCCTTCGGTCAGGCCGGTCAGGGCGCTGATCATCTCCGGCGGGATCGCCGAGTAGATCTGGGCATATTCAAGAATCAGCTGTACGTACCAGTCGGCGTGGTTGTAAGCGAAGATCGCTTCGTAGGGATCTTCGGCATAACCGAAGTACTCGAGGTAGTTACCTGCGGCGCAGATCGCGTCGACCGGGTTGTACGGGTCCTTGATCTTGTCGCCGTTGGCATCGACACCCCACTCGGCCCAGGAGGCGGGCATGAACATCATCCAGCCCATGGCACCGGCACTCGAGTCGCCGACGTTCGTACCGAAGGTGGTCTCTGCCCGGTTGATCGAAGCAAGCACTTCCCACGGGATTCCGTACTCGCTGCCGCAGGCCTGGTAGATCGGCAGGAGGAAGGGCGGGATCTCGAAGTTGTTGATTACGAAGTTGGGGACGTTGAGGCGGTCGATCTCGAAGGTGCCCGCACCGTCAGAGCCCGGGCTGACGCCGCCGTCACTGAGGCTCGGGTCCTGCTCCACGAAGTCCGGTTCGCGCGGTCCGCTGCCTCCGTTGCCGCCATCTCCCGTGTTGCCGTCGCTGCCACCGGAAACGGCGTCGTCGCCACCGCCGGAAGGTGAGCCTGGTGTGGGGGCAACTCCGCCGGTGCTGGACCCGCCGGTCTGCTCGCCGCCCGACGCCGGGGGCGTCGCGGGAACGGTTGAAGGTGTGGTCACGGCCGGCTCCCCGGTGACCTTCGCAGTGTCGCCGGCCCTCGCTTCTTCTTCAGTGAGGCTTGAAGGGGTGACGTCCTGCTCGGCCGAGAACGCACTCGGATTGCTAACTGTCAAGCCGAAAACAAGCAGGACGACGAAGGTCGCAATGAAAGCGGCCAAGTGAATCCTGCGTGTCGACGTAGAGCCCTGTGTCACAAGATGGTTCCCAAACTAAAACAGACACGGCCGACACCTCCCAAGATGCGGCACCGGAACCGTATCGTAGACGGGTTCGCGGCCGCCCCTTCACTTCCTCCCCGGGACGGCCCACCGACGCTTGATTTACGATGTACGACATGAGTGAAGACCGCGATGGAATAAGGGATCGAGTTCAGTCCAGGGGCGAGAAGGCGGCGACAGACATCGCCCAGGCCCTGATCGGCAGTCCCGCTTTCGGGCAGGCGGTCTCGGCGGCCGTTGCTGCGAGGGACAAGGCCAACGACGCGCAACGGGCAGCGATGGGGGCGTTGAACGTCTCGTCGCAGGACTCCGCCGAACGCCTGGAACGCCGGATCAGGGTGTTGTCTGACCGGCTCGAGGAGAGCGAGGACCGGCTCGACCGGGCCCTCGACGAGATCCGCGGCCTGAAGAAGAACCTCACGGACCTCGAAGCCGCCCAGGAGTCAATCAGTGCTCCTCTGGTCTCTTCGACCACACGCAAGCGCCGTCCGGCCAGGAAAAAGACGACCGAGAGCTGAAACTTAAACCTCTACTTGAGGGTTAGAGTTCGACGATTCAGGTTTCTTCGAGCCGCCGGATGATGTTCCGGCCGAGCTCCAGGAAGGTCCCGGACAAGCGGGCTTCGTCCAGGCGGATGCCGGACCCGTCACCGGCCACCACAAGGACCGCGGCCGCCTCGACGCCGAGTTTCGCCGAGAGGGCGAACACCGCGGCCGTCTGCAGGTCACGGGCGATCGCTCCCTCGGCCGGCCCGGACCCGGTCGGGTCGAGGCGGGCGACCAGGTCGTGGCTCGAAACGATTCCGCGGGAAGCGATGCCGGACAGGAGGCGGTTGAGTCCGGGGTCGGGCAGGGCGGTCCCGTCACCATCCCCGAGCAGCAAAGAAGTGCCGTCGCGGCAGACCGCCCGCTCGACCAGGATGGCGGAGGCCGCAACAGGGTCAAGCTCGGCGAGGCAGGTTCCAACCCGTACAACCCGTTCAACCCCCAGCTCCGTGAGGTCACCGAGTACCGCGGCTGCGGCCGGGCCGCCGCTTCCCGTGGACTGCACCGTGAGCTCCATGCCGCCCACCGTGGTCCCGGTATACCCCCAGAGTCCTCGTTCGAGATGGCTCATGCGTGGCTGCTCCATCAGCTCGCCGGCCAGCGCGAAGGCCCGCCGGGGGTCGCCCGTTAGGAGGGTGGTTGTCGCCGGGGTTTCGATGGGTGAGAGGTGAGCGGGCATGGGATCAATGGCGAAACGGATGATTCCCCGGGTAAACTAGGCGAATGCCAGACAAGGAAGACAAAGAGAGCGGACGCGGCATTCCGGCCGGGCTGAGAGAAGCGATCGATGGTGCCTTCGCGGCGAGCGAAAGAACCCGGGCCCAGGCGCAGGGCCTGAGTGACAAAACCCGGGCCCAGGCGCAGGGCCTGGTCGATGAAGTCTCGAGGCGTGGCCAGGATGCCCGGGGAACGCTTGATGGTTTGCGTCTCGTCAGTCGGGACGAGCTGCGAATTATCGAAGATAGAATTGAGGAGCTTTCCAGTCGCATAGCCGAATTAGAGGCGAAGTCTAAGCCTCAAGTTGACGGTTAGTTATGCCCAGAGAGGGCCGTGTGGTGATAACCGGTGTCGCCACCCATTGGGGTACGGAACTGGCCAAGAGTCTCGAGCGCCATCCCGGCGTCGGCCAGGTCATCGGGATCGACTCGTCACCCCCTGAAGCCGACCTCGGCCGCACCGAATTCGTCGAAGCCGACATCCGCAACCCGGTCATCTCCCGGCTGCTGCCGACGCTCGAACCCGACGTCGTCGTGCACTGCGGCATTCTCCTGTACCCCGAAGAAGGCCGGCCTTCGCGGGCCCTTCACGACATCAACGTGATCGGAACCCTTCAGCTCCTCGCCGCCTGCGAGAAGGTCGACGGTCTCAGGGCGCTTGTAGTCAGAGGATCAGCCGCGATTTACGGCGGCTCACCTTCGGCGCCTTCGTTCTTCACCGAAGACATGGCCCGTCAGTACCCGCTCAACACCAGGTTCCAGCGAGATATCGGTGAACTCGAGGGTTACTTTGACAACTTCGCCCGCCGCCACCCCGCGATCACCTGCTGCATGCTGCGCTTCCAGACCGAGATCGGTCCGGGCCTCGAGAACCCTCTGATCCGGTACCTGAGCCTGCCGGTGGTGCCCACCCAGATGGGCTGGGATCCCCGGCTGCAGTTCCTCCACGCGACCGATGCCACCGGTGCGCTCGCAGCGGCCACGCTGAATCCGGTACGGGGAGCGGTCAACGTGGCCCCTGACGGCGCGATCTCGCTCAGTCGCCTGCTCCGGCTGTCCGGAAAGCCCGCGGTCGGCATCCCGCCCGGAATCTCCGGGCTGCTCATTAAACGCCTCGGCGGCATGCTCGGCAGCGCCGACCGCTACCAGGATGGCCAGCTGCTGATGAAGTACGGCCGCGGCTGTGACAACCGTCGGCTGCGGGAAGAGGTCGGTTATGAGCTCGCCTTCGACGCCGAAGGCGCAGCCCGTGATTTTGCATCGAAGAAGTCGGGTGTCAACAGGCTGTTTCCAGCGCCGCACCCCGGTTCGCCGGTCAGGAGCGTTGACTGATGAGCACTGTGGAACTGGCCGCCGAATGGGCCGAAGTCGTGCAGAGTTCCTCGGAGAAAATGTTGCGAAGGCTGGCCGGCGAGTATCACGAGGACGAATGGGGCTTCGACGAGGAATTCGCCGAAGCCGCCTTCCCGATCTTCAACTTCCTCTACCGCTCGTGGTGGCGGGTCCAGGTCGAAGGAATCCAGAACGTGCCGGGCCACGGAAGGGCCCTGCTGGTCGCGAACCACGCCGGGTCGGTCTTTCCTTTTGACGCGACGATGATCGGTGCCGCCATCCAGAAGGAGCACCCTCTGCCGCGCTGGTCGCGGGCCCTGGTTCTCAACTGGGCCTTTGACCTTCCTTTCTTCAGTTATTTCATACGCCGCATCGGTGGTGTTGCCGCCAACCCGGCCAACCTCAGCCGTCTGCTCGAGCAGGATCAGCCGGTGATGGTCTTCCCGGAGGGAGTAAAGGGGTTCGGCAAACAGTTCTCGGAGCGTTACCGGCTGCAGCGTTTCGGACGTGGCGGCTTCGTCGAGGTGGCCCTCGAAACCGGATCACCGATCATTCCGGTGGCCGTCGTGGGCTCCGAAGAGATCTACCCGAAGTTGGGAGAGTCGTCGGTCCTCGCCAGGCTGTCCGGTGCTCCATACGTGCCGATCACTCCCACCTTTCCGTGGCTCGGGCCGCTCGGCCTGCTGCCACTGCCGTCGCGATGGCGCATCGAATTCCTCGAACCGATCGACCTTTCCGGGTATGGACCCGGAGCCAGTCAGGACCGTTCGCTGGTCTTCGATCTTTCCGAGCAGGTTCGTGAGACGATCCAGGAAGCTCTATATAAGGGCCTGGTCGAGCGCGGACCTGCCTACTTCTAGAGTCACCGCTTCGCCGCGGGACCCCGGTCGGCACCAACGGCCATGCTCCGAATGGGCAGATCGGGAACGAAAAGCCGGTTTCGGCCGGCGCGCCTGACCGCTGCACCCTCATTCGTCTCGTATTTTTTGGCTCTGCCACCCGATTTCAGTTGTCTTTACCAATCTGACAACTGCTGACAGAGCTTTTCCTCCCCCGGGCTAAAAGAACGCCCTCCTCCAAAACTTAGGTTTACGCGGTCAGCAAATCGCAAATCGCGACCGTCGGGCTGAGCCCGCCGGGATTAGGAGGAATTACTCGTATGAGTGTGCTTATAAGCAAAAAATTCGGCTTCGCCATGTTAATGGCGTTTGTTGCCGCCCTGGTTGTGCCAGGGTTTGCCTCAGCTTCGGAAGCGTCGGATGCTTTCGACGCGGCCGTTGAGGCCGGTGGCGCGGTCGATCCTCAGATCGTCACCGACTATGCCGGGCAGAAGGCCGTCGAACTGAATCTGGTCTGGGTCGGACTGGCAACGGTCCTCGTTTTCCTGATGCAGGCGGGCTTCATGTTCCTGGAGATAGGTTTCTCCCGGATGAAGAACGCCGGGACCGGCGTCGCGAAGATCTTCATCAACTTCGCGATCGTCTCGATCGCCTGGTGGGCTATCGGATACGGCATCGCCGGATTCGGTGAGGGCAGCCTGGCCAACTTCATCGGAACCGACGGGTTCTTCTTCCACTTCGACCAGGACATACTCGGTGATGCTGTCACGGCCGAAACGGCGATGTTCATGCTCTTTGGCATGTCCTTCTGTGCTGTTTCGCTGGCCATCGTCTGGGGCACCACGCTGGAGCGAATCAAGTTCAGCGCTTACGTCGTATACGCGGCCATCTTCGGCGCATTGATCTACCCGATCGTTGCCCACTCGGTTTACGGTGGCGGTCTGCTGTCGGACATCGGTGGCAAGCCGGTCATGGATTTCGCCGGTTCTTCGGTGGTCCACCTCACCGGTGCTGTCGGTGGCCTCGCGGCGCTGCTCTTGCTCGGCGCTCGTAAAGGCAAGTACGGGCCTGATGGAGCTGCCCGGGCGATCCCCGGTCACTCGATGCCGCTGGTCGGCCTCGGCGTGATCATCCTCTGGATCGGCTGGTTCGGATTCAACGGAGGCTCTACCTTCGGTGCCAACGACGGATTCTTCGCCGAAGTGATGCTGAATACCCAGCTGGCAGCAGCGGCCGGTGTGATTGGCGCAAGTCTCTTCGTCTACCTGAAGACGAAGACGCTCGACGTCGGCATGGCCGGTAACGGCGCGATCGCCGGCCTGGTCGGCATCACGGCGGGCTGTGGTTACGTCGAATACTGGGCCGCCCCGATCATTGGTTTCCTTGCCGGAATCCTGGTCGTCGGTGCCGTCCTTGTCATCGAGAAGTTCCTCGACGACCCGATCGGTGCCCTCTCGGCACACGGTCTGGCCGGTATCTGGGGAACTCTGGCAGTCGGCATCTTCGGATCGCCGCGCCTGGTTCTCGATGGTGCCGGATCGGGTATCTGGTACTCCATCTTCGGAGATCAGACAATGAGCTCGACCTTCGGTCAGCTGGGAGTCCAGGCAGTCGGCGTGGCAGCCACGTTTGTGTTCGTGTTCATCGCTTCATACGCGGTGTTCGCGATAATCAAGGCTACCCTGGGCCTGAGGGTCTCGGAAGAGGAAGAAGAGGCCGGCCTGGACATCTCGAGTCACGGGATGTACGGATACCCGGAAGCTTTCATTCCTCAGCCGGAGTACCCGTACGCAGCCAAGTACACGCCTTCAATGGCTGGTACTCCTGTAGCACCGATGGAATCATCCGCAACCGATACCGAAAAGTCATAAGGAGGGGGTGAGTTAGTTGAAGAAGATAGAAGCATTCATCAGACACGAAGCGTTCGAGCCAATCAGGTCCGAACTGCTGGAGAAGGGGTTCCCCTCGATCTCCATCGTTGAAGCCAAGGGGTCCGGCCGACAGAAGGGCATTGTCGAGCAGTACCGCGGCTCCACCGTGACCGTCAACGTACGTCCCAAGCTGAAGCTTGAGATCGTCGTTGCCGACTCGGACAAGGACCTCATCGTCGAAACGATTCTGCGTCACGCCAGAACCGGAGAAATCGGAGATGGCAAGATCTTCGTAATTCCGGTCGAGGAAGCGATTCGAATCCGGACCGGCGAACGAGGAGACGAAGTAACACAGATCCACGCGGAATAGCGAGGAGCTGACAGACAGGCAGCGGGGCCGTTTCGGCGGCCCCGCTGTTGTCATGTCCGGGGCGGTTTGCACCGGATCGGGCAACCCTCTGTAGCCTCGGTGGCGCATGCCCAGGGACGAGCGCATAAGCCTCAACGAAGCCGCCCGCCGTGCGGGCGTTTCTGCCGCGACACTGACCCGCTGGGCGGACGAGAAGGTGATTCCCGTCCGCAAGGGCAGATGGACGCCGGCCGCCGCCGCCCAGGCCCGGGTCGTCGCCCGCATGAGGGAACGCGGACACTCTCTGGATGACCTCAAGGAGGCCGGCCGTGACGGCAAGCTGGCCTTTGGATACAGCGAAGACGCATTTGCCGATACGACAGAGCCTGTGTCGATTTCCGACGCAGCGGCGCAGAGCGGACTTTCGGAGGAACTGATCGAACGCATCATGGTCGTGCTCGGTACCCCCGCCGGGCGAGAACGCACCCTGACTGAAGTCGACGTCGAGGCGCTGCGTCTGCTCGCTTCGGTCGCCGACGCGGGGTTACCGATCGAAGCCGTGCTCCAGTTGGTTCGTGTCTACGCGCAGGCGGTCCGCCGGATCGCCGACGCCGAGGTGCGACTTTTTCACCTTTTCGTCCATGAACCGATGATGCGCGACGGCCTCGGGGCCCTCGAGATGGCCGAAGAGATGGGCAGCCTGGTTGATTCGGTTTCCCCGACTACCACACCACTCTTCGAGTACCTCCATGACCGCTACGTCCGCTATTTCATCGAGCAGGACGTGGTCGGTCACATGGAGGACGAGTTCGGTGGTGACTCCGGGATGGACGAGATCCGGATCAGCCTCTGTTTTGTCGACTTGACCGGGTTCACCCGTTTCACCGAAGAAGAAGGTGACGCGGAGGCGTTCTCGGTGATCGAGAAGTTCACCGAAGCAGCGGAGGCAACGCTGCCGCCGGAAGCGAACATCGTCAAGACGATCGGCGATGAAGTGATGGTTGTCTCACCCGACCCGGTCAGCCTGGTCGAGTGGGCGGTCGGCTTCCTGGCGCTATTCGAGGATCGTCCCAAGCCGCGGGCCGGCGTCCACTACGGCGGCGCGGTCTTCCGTGACGGCGATTATTTCGGCAGCCAGGTGAACCTCGCCCACCGGGTCGTGAACCGCGCCCTCGGTGGCGAAGTCCTGGTCACCCACGCGGTGGCCGAAGCGATCACCGAGCACGAGGATCTCGAACTGGACAGCCTGGGAGCGGTCGACCTGAAGGGCTTCCCGGAACCGACCCCGCTTTTCCTCGTCCGTGTCCGCAACTGAAGGCGCCGCGACCGCCGCGATCGCAGCTTCCGGCCTGATCGAGCCGGGCAGCTCCGGTGTGGTCCTGCTTTCCGGGGGTCCCGACTCGGTGAGCCTGCTCGCCGGCCTGGTGGCTTATTCCCCGGATCCGCCACCGGTCGCCCAGCACATCAACTACGGACTGCGGCCGGAATCGGATGACGACCAGGCGGTTTGTGTGGAAGTCTGCCGCCGGCTCGGAATCGAACTGGTCGTGGAACCGGCCGGAGAACCGGATGGCAACCTCCAGGCCTGGGCCCGGGACCTGCGTTACGCAGCCGCTGAACGACTGCGGGCCGAACGTGGGGCGGACTGGATAGCGGTCGGGCATACGAAGTCCGACGTCGCCGAGACCGTTGTCTATCGACTGGCGAGCTCGCGTGGTCGGCGGGCCCTCGCGGCAATGGCTCCCCGCCGGGGAAAGGTCGTCAGGCCGATCCTGGAACTGAACAGACAGGAAACCAGGGCCTGCGCGAAAGCCTCGGGCCTGCCGTTCGCCGACGATGCGTCGAACCGTGACCCGGCCTTCAGCCGGGTGAGGATCAGGTCCGAAGTGATGCCGGTGCTCAGAGACATCAACCCGGCCGCGGAGACGAACATCCTGCGAACCAGATCCGAACTGCTCGAAGAAGGTGAGCTGCTCGACAACCTGGCGGGCGAACTGCTCGAAGCAGCCAGACTGGATACCGACCGGCTGGACGGGAGGGTCCTGGCGGCCGCCCACCCGGCCCTTCGCCGGCTCGCACTGCGCCAGTTTGCCGAAGACCGGCTTGGCCATCCGGTACATGTATCGGGGGATGTCGCTGCCGGAGCGGTCAGGCTCGCCGCCGATCCCGAGGGCGGCCAGGTTGACCTCGGCGGCGGGGCCTTCCTCCTGGCCGCAGCGGGCGCCGTTTCGGTGAGTCGTGGCATCGGCACCGGGCTGGTCCCTGCTGAAAGCATGCTCAGGCTGCCGGGCAAAACTGAATGGGGCGGCTGGGCACTGAAGGCTGAAGAGCTGGCGGCACCTTTCGTGCCTGCGGCGCCGGAAGCGGCGGCAATCGACCTGAACCGCAGCGGTCGGCACCTGACCGTGCGCGAATGGCGGCCTGGCGACCGGATCCGGCCGCTCGGCATGGACGGCAGCAAAACCCTTCAGGACCTGTTCACCGACTCCCGGGTCCCGCGGACGCAGCGGCACCGGATCCCGGTGTTGCTCAGCGGTGACGAGGTCGTCTGGGTGGCGGGACTCACGATCGGCCACCGGTACCGCCTCACCGCCCAAACGACCGCTGCGGTACTGGTGACCGCCACCCCGCCGGCCGCGGCCTCGCAAGCCTGACGGGATAGGCCCTAGACTCGCAGGCGATGGAAGGTTCACCAAGCGTCGGCCAGGTTCTGATCTCCCCCGAGGAGCTCGATCGCCGCGTACGCGAACTCGGGATCGAGATCAGCCGCGACTACGTCGGCAAGAACCTGGTGATGGTCGGTGTGCTTCGTGGGGCCGTGATTTTCATCGCCGACCTGCTGCGCCGAATGGAAATCCCCTGCGAGATCGACTTCATGGCCGTTTCCAGTTATGGATCGTCCAGGGATTCTTCCGGAGTGGTCCGCATACTCAAAGACCTCGATGACTCGATAACCGGCCGGGACGTGTTGATCGTCGAAGACATCGTCGATTCGGGCCTGACCCTGAGCTACCTGATGCGCAACCTCCAGGCCCGTGATCCGGCCTCGATCGAGGTTTGTTCGCTGCTCACCAAACCGGAGCGGCGCCGGGTCGAAGTACCAATCAAATATGTCGGTTTCGAGATCCCCAACACCTTCGTCGTCGGGTACGGACTCGACTACGCGCAGCGTTACCGCAACCTCGACTACGTCGCCGAGCTTCCGGAAGACACCGTTCCGACTCTGTAAGTGGTAACGGGCGCCGGTATCTCCCTGCTAGTCTGACCTTTCGGCCTGTACGTCCGGACACTCCGGGCCGGGCCTCAAAGAAAGCGATCCAGAGTCAATTTGAAACGGTTTTTCAAGAGCGCGGCCTTCCCGATCCTGCTGGTGGTGATTCTCGCCTTCGTAGCCCAGCGGGCAATCAGTCCTGACAGCGGACCCGAGCCGCCGACGTATAACGAGTTCCTCGCAAAGGTCGACCAGGGCGAGATCAAGTCGGTCACCATGAAGACGAAGGACAATACGCTCGAGGTAACCGAGAACCCGGCCGACGGTGGCAGCGGTGACGGCGAGAAGTTCGAAACCGGCTACCCGAACAACACCGAACAGAGCCTGTACAACCAGCTCGACACCAACGGAGTCGAAACGACGGTCAAGGGCACCGGTGGCAGTTCGATCCTTTCGATGCTCGTCTACGTCCTTCCTTTCCTTCTGTTCTTCGGTTTCTGGATCTTCCTGATGAACCAGATGCAGGGCGGTGGCTCCAAGGTCATGAGTTTCGGCAAGTCGAAAGCCAAGAAGATGGCAGTCGACGCGCCGAAGATCTCCTTCAAGGACGTGGCCGGAGCCGACGAGGCCGTCCAGGAACTCCATGAGATCAAGGAGTTCCTCCAGACCCCGAAGAAGTTTCAGGCGCTTGGCGCCCGCATCCCCAAGGGTGTGCTGCTCTACGGACCTCCCGGTACCGGCAAGACGCTGCTCGCCAGGGCGGTCGCCGGTGAAGCCGGTGTGCCTTTCTTCTCGATCTCCGGATCAGACTTCGTCGAGATGTTCGTCGGCGTCGGTGCCAGCCGTGTTCGCGACCTCTTCGAGCAGGCCAAGCAGAGCGCGCCCTGCATCATCTTCATGGACGAGATCGACGCCGTCGGCCGCCATCGTGGTGCCGGCATGGGTGGTGGTCACGACGAACGCGAGCAGACCCTCAACCAGCTTCTGGTCGAGATGGACGGCTTCGAGATCAAGGACAACATCATCCTGATCGCGGCAACCAACCGGCCCGACATCCTCGACCCGGCGCTGCTCAGGCCGGGACGTTTCGACCGCCAGGTTGCGGTCGACCGTCCTGATCGTCAGGGCCGCAAGAAGATCCTCGAAGTCCATTCGCGCGGCAAGCCGCTCGCCGGCGAAATCGACCTCGACGCGCTGGCCGGACAGACTCCCGGTTTCACCGGTGCCGACCTCTCCAACCTGATCAACGAAGCCGCGCTGCTGAGCGCCCGCTCGGGCAAGCGTGAGATCACGATGCATGAGCTCGAAGAGGGCATCATGCGGGTGATCGCCGGCCCCGAGAAGAAGACCCGGATCATGTCGGAGAAGGAACGCAAGATCACGGCTTATCACGAGATGGGCCACGCGATCGTCGGCCACCTGCTGCCGAACTGCGACCCGGTCCACAAAGTTTCCGTGATCAGCCGTGGCCAGGCGCTCGGTTACACGATCTCCCTGCCTCAGGAAGACAAGTTCCTGACCACCCGGGCGGAACTCTCGGAGACGATGGCGATGACCCTCGGTGGTCGTGCCGCCGAAGAGATCGTCTTCAACGAGATCACCACCGGAGCGTCAAACGACCTCGAGAAGGTGACCGCGACCGCGAAACAGATGGTCATGCGTTTCGGCATGTCCGAGCGACTCGGTCCACGGGTCTTCGGCCATGACCGCGGCCAGCCGTTCCTTGGCCGCGAGATGGGTTCCGAGCCCGACTACTCGGACGAGATCGCGCGCGAAATCGACGACGAGATCCGCCGCATCGTCGAGAACGCGCACCAGACCGCACGAGACATCCTCGACCAGCGCCGCGATGACCTGGCCAGGATCTCGGAGATCCTGCTGGTCCGCGAAACGATCGACGCTGACCAGTTCGTGAAGCTGATTGGAGGCGCCTCCGAAGAAGAGGTCTTTCCGCCAGAATCCGAGACCGAGCCGGAACCGGATTTCCCGTCCGAGCCCGCACCGGTTCATACGCCCGACTCGAGCCCGGAGCCGTCCCCGACGCCTCCGCGCCCCGGATACGCGGGCGGCATGACCGAGACACGTTTGGACGACGCCTAGGTTTTGGGATTGTTACGTCGAAAGGGCCGCCGGAAGGCGGCCCTTTCTCTTGCAGGGATGGTTGGCGAGCGGCGCCCGGAGGCCTCCTGCGAGGCGCCTGGCTGCGTCGACGCTCGTTCGTCTTGCTCATTGCCAACAGGCAAATCGCTTCGTCGACTCGCTTACTCCTTGCCA
>Ga0105046_10006687_pt1 | contig 18233 bp, 18 predicted proteins | sample MAT03_FD_78385 | JGI IMG/M metagenome (GOLD analysis project Ga0105046, IMG submission 78385) | Freshwater microbial communities from Lake Fryxell liftoff mats and glacier meltwater in Antarctica - MAT-03 (megahit assembly) | ecosystem: Environmental > Aquatic > Freshwater > Ice > Liftoff...
ACAGGTGAAACTAATACCATTTATCAAAAATAAAGTCATAAATTGGCGTGAAATCTTTGAGAGATTTTGACCATCTTTTGGAAGTTAATATTCTGAATATTAACGAGAAAAGATAGTCGGAAGATACCAAAGAGATCGCGGTAATTTATGACTTTATTTTTGATAATTAGTCTAACATAAAAGCTTCGTGTTAGATGAATAGTGTCTAAGGATTCGCATGCATGAGCTCCCACATCCGTTTGAAGCCTGAGCATGTTTGCATCAGTTCTTGTTTGGATCCTTGAGCGATCAGGGTCCCTTTTTCGAGATAGAAAATCACATCTGCATCTTCGATCGTCGAAAGACGATGTGCAATGATGATTTGTGTGACTTTGCCATGAAGCTCTTCGATCGCCGTTTTAATCATATGTTCACTCATGGCATCTAAAGAAGAGGTGGCTTCATCCATGACAAGAAGGGGCGCTTTTTTGAACAAGGCGCGCGCAATCGCAAGACGTTGCTGCTGACCCCCCGAAAGATTTTTTCCCATTTCCGAAAGTTCAGTTTGATATTTTAAAGGCAACCGTTGAATAAATTCGTCCGCATGCGCGCTCACCGCTGCTTGCTCAATCTCTTCTTGTTTATGGGGACGACCAAACGAAATGTTTTCAGCCACTGTATCGAGAAAAATAACAGGTCGCTGGGGAACAAAAGCCATCTGATCGCGCAAAGAGGCTTGTGTATAGGCTTCTAAAGACTTCCCATCGAAAAGGATCTTCCCGCGTTGAGGTTCATAGAGACGAGGAAGCAATTGGACGATCGTGGATTTACCGGAGCCCGTGGGGCCCACAATTGCGACGGTTTGTCCTTTTTTCACCGTGAATGACACACCGCGGAGGACCCACTCATCTCCATATTTAAACCAAACATCTTCAAAACGAATAGAATCTTGGAAACTTGTACAAGCCACCGCTCCATCGTGGTCATGGATTTCCGGTTTCAAATCCATCACTTCTCGAATCCGTTCGGCCGCCGCAATCCCGCGCTGGATGTGGCTGTTTTCTTCAGCGAATTTTTTGATCGGCTCATAGAAAACATAGAGAAGGCCGCAATAAAACAGCACTTCCGAAACACTCATTTGAAGAACATAGAGTCCGTAAATTAAGGCAACTGCTAAAAAAAACATCCCCAGTGTGTGCACAATTGGACGTGTGGAAAGATCATAACGGGCACTCTTGATTTCGAGCTGCGCCATTTTGTTGTTATGCTCCTGGTATTTTTTTAACGAATACCCCTCCATGCCAAACATTTTGACTGTTTGAATGCCCGCTAAAAAATCGAGAATGACCGAAGCAAACCGATCTTGGCTCACTTGTATTTGACGCGATACCCTTTTAACGCGTTTTGCCAAGGAGAAAATAGGAAAGAGAATCAAGGGCATCCCAATAAAAACAATCAACGAAAGTTGCCAAGAGGTCAAAAAACAGATCGTGAGGGTTGTCACAATAGTAAAAGGAGTTTGGATGTAATTAATCAAACTCGCATTCACAGCTTCAGCGACCATCGCTGCATCCCCCACTACGCGCGTGGACAAAGTTCCCATGTTGTATTCACTGTAAAAGCTCATGGGTAATGCTTGGATATGTTCAAAATAATCTTGACGCAGGTCACGGCTAATACGAATGGCCACTAAACGATTGAGGAAGCGATATCCAAATAAGGTGATCGCTTTAAAAAAAGCGACGAATAAAAGAAAGTAGGCTAAGTGCGTCAGATCGTCACTGAAATTTATCCGCCCCATCACACGACCCACAAAATCGGTCTCTTTTGTGCGGGCTAAATAACGCTCCGTCTTTTTTAAAGTGAGGGGTTTGCTTGTCTCCCCCATGATTTCATTCCAACGTTCTTCGACTTGTGGAAAATTAATCTCATCACCTGGTTGTAATTTTCCTTCTGTTATAGGAGCAAACACTTCAAAAACATCGGGTCCCTTGCGTGTAATCACTCCAAACGCAAAAATTTCGAGCTGAGAAGCAAAGGTTAGCAAAATCATAATGACAAGCGTAACGCTAATCAAAAGACGTTGGCCACGGGGTCCAAAAGCAAGACTTAAAATTTGCCTCATGAAACAGGGGTTTCCTGGAAACGGCCCATCGCCCGAAATTTCGCATATCGTTGTTCCAACAAAACAGGAATCGGAATGTGTCGCAAAATTTCGATCTGTTCGAGAATGAATTTTTTGACGTGCGTGAACATTTTAGCAGGATCATGATGGGCACCACCGAGCGGTTCATTGATAATCGCATCGATGATCCCATTCTGTAAAAGATCTTCAGAGGTTAATTTCAGTGCTGCTGCTGCTTCGATGTTCTTTTTTGAATCTTTCCAGAGAATGGAGGCTGCACCTTCAGGGCTAATGACCGAATAATAGGCATGTTCTAACATAGCAATCACATCCCCTATACCCATTCCAAGAGCGCCTCCGGAACATCCTTCACCCGTAATTAAAACCAAAATCGGCGTTTTGAGCAGAGCCATTTCTCGTAGGTTATTCGCAATCGCCCACGCCTGCCCACGTTCCTCGGCCTCTAAAATCGGGTTGGCTCCCGGTGTGTCGAGAAAATTCACAATGGGGAGCTGAAATTTTTCAGCCAGTTTCATCAAACGGAGAGCCTTGCGATACCCTTCGGGATTGGGCATTCCAAAACTACGGTACATCCGCGACTCAGTATCGTGCCCTTTTTCTTGCCCAATGACCACACATTTAATCCCATTTAAGGTGGCAAAACCTCCTATGATGGCATGATCGTCTCCATAGAACCGATCTCCAAAAAGCTCGACAAAATGATCACAGAGATTTTGAATATAATCGATCGTGTGGGGACGTGCAGGATGGCGCGAAATTTGAACACGTTGCCAAGGAGTGAGCTCTCCATAAGTATTTTCTTTGAGTTTTTCTAACTTCTCTTCGAGTTTGATGATCTCTTTTTTAAAGAGTGGATTATCTTTATTTTGTTTTTTTAAGTGTTCAATCGTCTTGACATACTCTTCAATCTGTTTTTCGTGTGGAAGAGGATCCACTACTTCACCTCGAAATAGTCGCGCACAATTTGCACTGTTGTAGGTTTGGTAATCACAATCGCAAAAAGTTCTTCTACATCCGCACTGGAAAGCCGGATGCAACCGTCACTTTCATTTTTACCTAAAGAGTCCAGCTCTTCTCCTGCTTCATTCCACGGTACTCCATGCAGCCCTAATCCCTTTGCAGGAGCTGTGCAATCGGCAATCTCTTGATCAAAGGGAATCCAACGGGTTCCAAACACGCGGATCATCTCGGTTTTCTTGCCGTTGAAAAAACCCATCGTTTTAGGTTTATAAATAGCCACTTTGCTCCCAAGCAAATAGGTGCCTAAAGGTGTCAAAGAACCGGACACTTTTTCAGGATCAGAACGTCCTAACCCTACCGTGTAAGTCTTAATCAGCACTTCCTCTTTTCCCTCTTTGTAAAAGAGAAAGAGTTTGTGACGTGAAGCATCGATCAATAGATGAAATGAAAGAGGGATATCTTTTTTAAAGACTGTGAATTTTTTCCCTTCCGCAATATCTTGTTTAAAATAATCTGGCCCCCCATTCAAGCTGCGCGCAATAAAATGACGCGATGTTTCATATTGAGAGGCATAGTCAGACAACCAGGCGGGTCTCCCCTTTAACCAGGGGACTCGGCTTTTGTAAATAATGGTTTCCACAATTGGAAATTGAGGAAGACACGTGTTAAATAATTCGGCCACCCGATCTGCTTCGGGAACAGGTCGCTCTTCAACAGCGTGCAGCTCTTCTGTCGCTTCTTCGAGCCCTTCAACCGATGACGTTTCCACTGTATGCGAAATCACTTGCTGAACAGGGGGTCGCCCCTCATTTTTGACAAAATAAGCCACCCCAAAAAAGGTCGCCAATAAAACTGTGGTTATCAATAGCCATTTTGCAAGGGACATGATCTAAATTCTCCCGTCAATAGAATATCGAGACGACCCTGAAAAGGCAAGGGGCAAAAAAATCTGTGTGATCTATTTCATTTTTTAATATACAGTAACATCCTATGGTTACTTCTTATTTCCCTGTGACCCGTTATTTATGGAATCACACACCATTGCGTAAAGAATTTGCAATGGGTCGGGACGAATCTTTTTTCTAGAAAGCCGAGAAGCAAATCCTCAAAGACAGCGTGGTGGGCATTACCATCGCCCTAAGGTATACCATTTATCAAAAATAAAGTCATAAATTACCGCGATCTTTTTGGCATCTTCCAACTATCTTTTCTCGTTAATATTCAGAATATTAAATTCGAAAAGATGGGCAAAATCTCTCAAAGATTTCACGTTAATTTATGGCTTTATTTTTGATAAATGATATTACTCCTTTGATTGGGATCATCTTTTTTTTTCATCATTCCGGTAGCCGCTTATGTGAGTAAACCATCTGGATTACACACATGGTCCTAGACTTTTCATCGCGCTGCAGATCTTCTGGTATTTACCGGAAACATGGGATGTTTGAATATCGCCGCCTCTCTTTTGACGCTTACGAGCAGTCTCTTTCCTTGGCTCCATTATAAACCGGTGCCCTCTCTGACACCGCGAGGTCCTGTGCGTGGATATTTTATACTTGCGTTGTACGATCTAGGCGTTGGATCCGCTCCCGCTGGTCGCTTGACAATTGAAGGATTAAACCGTGATCTTCAAAGCATCAATTCGACAAACGGTGAAATGACTTTTATTCGTTTCATTGTCAGCAACGTTAGACGCAGATACAAATCTCGGCCGGCAGCGGATAGCTTACCAAGAAGCGGGCCCCAAAATAATGGGCTCCTCCGGCCAGCGGAATAACCTCGAATGGCATCTGACTCTGCAGTGTCAAATGCTCATCGCCACGTTTAAAAATGAGAGACCCTTCACCCGATAAACGGTTGAGCGCTCCCGCCTGAAGTTTTTTGTCACGGCTTTGACACAAATCGGCATCGATATAAAAAACACAGCGCGCAGGCAAGTCTCCTAAAAGCTTCATCTCGATATCGGTTTTCTCTATTGTGGAATGAATCGCGACATCCACCCACACAGCACTAGGAGCTGGGCACCGCCATTGCAGCATCTTTTCCGGATGACCCGTTAAGCGCATCTGACCCGCAAGTCGAACTGTCTCCCCTTCAATGCTGCACGCAGAAATGGAAATTGGGCGTCCTTCAATCCCAAATCCTTTTCCCTCTTCGAGAGGTTCGTGATGAGGACCGAAACTTAAAATGCGTAAAGAGCCGTGTGACATTTCTCCAAGTCCCGTTCCTCCTCCAGCTAATGTAAAAAGGCGAAAAGAACGGGGACTGCGATGTCCCACAAAAGAGAGATCAGGATCTAAAATAGAGGCGGGTAGAGGAGCGGCAAAAGGATTAGGAAGAGGACCGAACCGTTCAAAATAGGCATCTATGGGATGAAAAGGTTGCATCTCAGCGGCGGCTGCAAATCCTTCATGACGCAACGTACGGCTTAATCCACGAAAGAGAGGGCCCAGCCAACTTGGAAGGGCAGCATCTTCTTCACGTGTAAATATTCCCTTAGCCAACCGGTCATCACAATCGAGCAACTGTAAATGCCACTCGCCCACTTGTCGCGCCGCTTCACGGTGTGCGGGAGAGGGTGCTAAAAGACCAATCAATAACCAGAGGACACCGAGTTCGGCGCTAAATGGAAGATGAGGAATGGAAGCCCAAGGCCAACGGCCCGCTATTTCAAAACAGGGGGCTCCAGAGGATGTGACTTGAGGAAGAACCAGCTTAACAGGAAGACCCGCTAAAAGGCGATTGACAGTTCGATAGGCCGTGAAAAGCTGAGCTGTTTCCCATACAGGAAATCTCTCCAGCTGCACCGTTTCTTCTAATCGTTCCATACAGTCGGGGTCTGCTGCAACATGGCGCAAAAGCAAATGGCGCGCTTTTTCAAGCCAGTGCAGGCAGTCCACGACAGTTGCATCAGCAACGTGTGGCGTCATCGGTCGAATCAAACGTTTTTGGTAGAGGACCGATTGTCATTTTCGATCACCTTGCGCATCTTTTTGCCTGGGGTGAATTTCACTGCACTACGGGCAGGAATAACGATCGGCACAGATGCATTTTTGGGATTACGACCAATTTTCTGTTTCCGTACTACTACCTCGAAAACGCCAAAATCGCGGAATTCAAGCCGCTCCCCTTGTGCTAAACAGTCAATGATTCGATCTAAAAAAGATTGAATCACCTGCCGGACGCTGGTGGGGTGAAGTTTACGTTCCTGAGATATAGATTGGATCAACCGTTTCTTAGTCATTGTGTTCTTCTTTGTAAGAGTCGCCATAAACCTTTGGGCTCCTTATCAATAATTGCAATTGCTCATAGTAACAGAGCATGGATTCTTTTCAAATTTTTTCAGAGCAGTCTTAACAAAACCTTATTCTTTTTGCCAGCCGCTAGCAAAACTAACCGCCCTTCAATTAAATCTTTTGTCTCGAGTTGGGCATTTTCGTCTTCCACTTTCACATTGTTAAGGTACACGCCCCCGTTTTTCAGCGGTCTTTTCGCTTCTCCACGACTCGGAGAAATTCCAATGGCTGCCATCACATCGACAATTTTTTTACCTACAGCTTCCCCTACAGGAAGCGTATGGCTTGGCATGTCGCGTGCCAATGTTTCTAAAGTCGTCCCATCAAGGGCCGCATTTTGTCCAGGAGCTGCGGCTTCGGTCACCTTTTTGGCAATCGCTACTCCTTCCTCTCCATGAATAATTCGGGTCACCTCTTCAGCCAGCCTCTTTTGAACCGTATTGGGTTCATACCCAGAGGCCGTCATTTGCTTTTCAAGATCCCGTATATCATCCATCTCTAAGAAAGTCAACATTTTAAGTAAAGTGATGACATCTGCATCAGGCACTCGGACTAAATATTGATAAAATTCATAAGGGGAAAGCTTTTCAGCTGAGAGCCAAATGGAACCTTTTTCAGATTTTCCAAATTTCTTTCCATCAGAGCGAAGCAACAAAGGAAAGGTCAATCCATAAGCTGACTCCCCCTTCACTTTGCGGATCAGTTCGGTTCCAGCGGTAATATTCCCCCACTGGTCCTGTCCCCCCAGCTGAAGCTTAACACCTTCTTTTTCAAAAAGATGCAAGAAATCATATCCTTGCAATACCTGATACGCAAACTCCGTAAAGCTCATCCCATCTTCTGACTGAAGACGTGCCTTCACACTCTCTTTCGAAAGCATGATGCCTATACGGAAATACTTTCCCCAATCGCGCAAAAATCCAATAAAGGAGAAGTCCTTGAACCAATCGTAATTGTTAAGGAGACGGAAGCTTCCGGGAATTTTCTTCAAAACCTGTTCAAGGGATTGCCGAATCCCAACTAAATTCCCTTCAATCGTCTGTTCATCCAACAGCTGCCGCTCTGAGGACTTGCCCGACGGATCTCCGATCATGCCGGTCGCTCCGCCGACAAGAGCCACGGGCCGATGGCCGAATTTTTGGAACCACGCCAATCCCATGATCGGGACTAAATTGCCCAAATGGAGACAATCCGCTGTCGGATCAAAGCCACAGTAGAGAGAAAGAGGCTGATTGGCCACGTCGCGAAGTTCTTCATGCGTCATCGCATCGATGAATCCTCGTTCTTTCAGTACATCAATGACATTTCTTTGCATGGCTTTCCGATTCTGACCTGTAACTCATTTGATGTCAATCTGTGTGGTTACACCCCGCCTCCCTTTCCTTAAACGTTTAAATATTAAGATTTCATTAAGACCCCTTTACGAAAACACCCCCATCCCCAAATCCGAAACCCCCTTTTTATAAGGACACAACCTAAGGGTTCATTTGCGACAACTAAAAACGGGATGAACAACGATGTGCGTGTTTTGACACGCACAAGGAGTGAAGCCTGGCTTTTAAGCAGCTTAATGAAGCCCCCCTACAAGATTCATGAACTCAATTATTAGAAGGGGTTGTTTTCGTCCAAGAAGGTGCATGGGAGATCCCAGTTGCGTTCGATATGGGTCGCGAGAGCTTGTGGACCGATCCGTTCGGTGGCGAAATGGCCGAGGGCGAAAAAATTGATTTTTTCCTCAAACGCTTGATGCCAAGCAGGTTCGTCAAAATTCCCGGTGACAAAGGCATCTAAACCGGAAGCGGCCGCTTCGCCGAGTTGGCGATAGGCACCCCCTGAAATCAAAGCGGCTGTTTGGATCGTCTCAGGACCTCCAGGGGCTTCTACAACGGGGTGACGGTAATAGATTTCAAGGGAGCGCGCAAAATCTTTGCGGGAAAAGGGTCCGACAGTCCCTTGCACGCCAATACCTCCAAAGGGTTTCAAATGGTGCCAGCCGAGGGCTTCGGCAGCGGCAAAGTTGTTGCCAAGCTCAGGGTGCGCGTCTAAAGGGAGATGGTAGGCAATCAAAGAGATCCCGTGATCGAGAAGACGTTTCAATTTGCCACGTCGTACACCGATGATGGGTTGTGGCTCCCCTTTCCAAAAAAGCCCATGATGGACAATCAACGCTTGGACTTCTTGCCGAATCGCCCGTTCGATGACTTCTAAACTGGCAGAAACCGCCGTGGCACACCGCATGACCTCAGGATTGCCTTCGACTTGTAGCCCATTGGGACAGTAATCTTGCAAAGGGGTAGTCGGTTGCAAAAGGACATCTAGACGCCGACATAATTCTTTTAAAGTAGCCATAAGAGAATTATGAACTTCGCTCCTCCTTCCGTCAAGAGACGGTTGCGACGAATTTCCAGAGTCTGCTACGTTCGGCTCATGGACAGAGAGCTTCTCAATAAAAAAGCAGTCGCAAAAGCGGCGGTCCAGCTCGTGCAATCGGGGATGCAGATTGGCCTGGGAACAGGTTCTACAGCGCACTTCTTTATCGAAGAATTGATTCGACGGAAACAAGAAGGGCTATCCGTGAAGGCCCTTGCTTCCTCTTCAAGCACAGCCGCTCAGGCCGAAGCAGGAGGGATTCCTCTTTTAAATCCTGAAACCACCTTTTCGCTCGACCTCTGCTTTGACGGAGCGGATGAAATTGACACAGCAGGTCAAATGATTAAAGGCGGAGGAGGCGCGCTTTTACGTGAAAAAATTGTCGCTTCAATGAGCAAGGAAATGATTGTGTTAATCGATGAAACCAAACGTGTCGCAAAACTAGGACAATTTCCTTTAGCCGTTGAAGTCATTCCTTTTGGTTGTCAAGCCACCCAAAAAGCCATCGGAATTCCCAGCACCTTTCGCAAAAACCGCGATGGAACTCCCTTCCTCACGGACAATGGCCATTACATTCTCGATCTCGATCTCAAAAAGATTACCTTTCAACCCGCAACATTAGACCTTTTCCTCCATACACTGCCAGGTGTTGTGGAAACGGGTTTTTTTCTCAATATGGCCGGTCGTATTATCGTCGGCTATCAGCAAGGAGAAGTGAAAATTGTCAGCTGAATTGGTTCAACTCAACTTCCACAAAATCATGCAAACCCGAGCCTATACTGTGATCGTGTTGAGCCATGGAGAAAAACGCTTTGCGATTTATACAGAACCTTCCGTGGGGAAAGCCCTTCAAATGCATTTAACGGGAACGCCTAAGCCACGACCTCTTACACACGATTTAGTCCGTTGGATCTTAAAAGGACTCGATGTGAAAGTGAAGCAAGTCGTGATTAATGATCTGCAAGAGACCACTTTTTTTTCACGCCTTTTCCTTGAACAAGAAAAAAATCATACGCGCCATATTATTGAAATGGATTGCCGTCCAAGTGACGCCATTACACTGGCCTTGCTGACGAATGCCCCTGTTTATTCCACGCGTGAACTCTTAGAAACAGCGATCCCTTTTGAAGAATGATTACCGATCCTCAAGCGGCGTTAGTTGCCTCTTCCACTTACCGAGCCGCTGTTCATAGAGCCACTTACTACGCTCTCGTCTTTCAAATTGCAGCTGTGGTCGCGGTGCTTTCAATTTTTGGTCTCTTCTTCTCCTACGTATCCATCACCCTCTTAACGATGGCTCTTCCGATTATTGCTTTGAGTCGCTTTAGACGCCTCCCTCCCTCTCCCCCTTTGAATATCGACGAAGAAGCTATTGTGCGAGCGCTTTTGACTCAACATCGCGCTTCTTTTCAACGCGGTGTCTATCTTCTGCGCCTTGATCCAAGAGAAATTCCCAAAAAAACACTCCCACTCTTTAACAATGCGGCCCGTGTTCCTCCTCTTCTGATCGCAGCGATGAACGATTACCTGCCTCAAAATTGGGTGGTACAAAGAAACTACCAACTCCATATTGCAGGCCGCTTTGAGGCTTTGGCGCAACAAATCTTATTTAATTAATAGTGCATATGAAAATTATCAGAAGCTAGCTTTAAAAGTTCTTCGATGACCTGATCGGCATCTTCTCCTTCCGCTTCGACTGTGATTTTGGATCCTTTACAAGCAGCGAGCCCTAAAACGCCGAGAATCGACTTGGCATTCACTTCATTTTTTTTGTAACGCAATTTCACATGGCTACGAAACCGGCTCGCGCATCGGACAAGTTCGGTAGTAGGGCGAGTATGGAGCCCTTTGTCGTTTTTGATGACTAAAAGTCCACGCGCTTTTTTCATACAAAATGACACTAACATGTGCTGAAATTTTTGTAACCTATTATCTTGAGCGCCATTCTAATTTGTTTTCAGCGAAGTAGTCGCTTGCAGGCGTAAGTGTCTGAAGTTCGATGAGAAAAACTCAAGATTCAGGTTAAGATTATTAAAACAACTGTGAAGGAGAGGGTATGAGCGTGTTGCGGGATGAAATTCAGACGAACGACCGATGGAATGTCGAAGCGCTTTTTCCTCATTTTCAAGATTGGGAAACGGCGGCAGAAAAAGCTGGCGTGCAACGCGCTCAACCTGAATGGCCCTCTCTTATCCAATACAAAGGGCATTTTGCCGAAAGCCCCGGTATTGTGAAAAAGTGTTTAGATCAGCTTTTTCAAACAGAACGAGAACTCTCTCGCCTCTATACATATGCACATTTACGCCATGACGAAGAGATCACGCATGACCAGGGTAAAATCGCCTTGCAGCGAACAACCAAGGCCTTACATGAATTCAATCACTCCATCGCTTGGCTCGAACCTGAGCTCATTGCGCTTCCCGAAGCCACACAGAAAAACTACCTCACTTCTTCTGAGTTAGCCCCTTACCGTTTTTATCTTGAAAAGACTTTTCGACAAAAAGCCCATACACTTTCTCCTGAACAGGAAGAGTTAATCGCCCTCGCCGGGCAACCTCTTCAAGGAACCCATAAAGCCTTTAGCGCATTGAATGATGCCGATCTAATCTTTGGAGAGGTGGTAGACAGTGGAGGAAAATCCTATCCTATTACACATGCTAGATATGTACCGTTGCTTCTCTCTCCCGACCGGACACTCCGCCAAAATGCCTTTCTCAAATACCACAACACCTATGCCTCCTATGGAAACACGCTGTGTGAACTTATCCATGGCACCATGCAAGCGCATTGGTTCTCGGCACGCGCTCACAAGTTTTCGAGTTGTTTAGAGGCCGCTCTCTTCCCAAAAAACCTCGACGTCAACGTGTACCATAGCTTGCTCCAGGCCGTACAAAACAAGATCGGTGCTCTACACAAATATGTAGGTCTTCGCAAAAAGATTCTCAAACTCGACACGGTCCATCTGTACGATCTCTATCTCCCTCTCGTGCGTGATGTTGAAATCAAACTTCCTTTTGAAGAAGCCGTTGAGCTCATTCTCGCCTCGTTAAAACCACTTGGCAAAGAGTATCAAAAAATTCTCCACCAAGGCTTGACCGAACAACGCTGGGTGGATCGGTATGAAAATAAACATAAACGCTCCGGAGCGTACTCCAGCGGCTGCTACGATAGCTATCCTTATATCTTGATGAATTACCGGCATATTCTGCGTGATGTTTTCACGCTTGCGCATGAAGCGGGGCACAGCATGCATAGTTACCTCAGCCATCAAAAACAGCCTTATCAATATGGTGACTACCCGATTTTCTTAGCAGAGGTTGCTTCCACTTTCAATGAAGAACTGCTCATGCAGCACATGCTAGAAAAAGCCACCTCATCTGAGCAACGGATCTATCTGATTAACCAAAAGATTGAAGATATTCGCGGTACGCTCTTCCGCCAAACCATGTTTGCAGAATTTGAACTCAAACTCCACACCATGGTCGAACAAGGTGAGCCTCTCACCCCTAGCCGTCTGAATGCACTCTATCAAGAACTCAACCAAAAATATTATGGACCTGCACTGACGCTCGAAGATGCCGCCTCCTCCGAGTGGTCCCGTATCCCTCACTTCTATTACAATTATTATGTTTTCCAATACGCGACAGGCATCAGTGCCGCCCTTGCTCTCGCAGACCGGGTTCTGCAAGGGGGAGAATCAGAACGACGGGATTATCTGGGTTTCCTCGAAGCCGGATCGAGCCGTTTTCCTCTCGATATTCTCGCTTCAGCAGGTATTGATATGCGCACGGCACGCCCAGTGGAACTTGCAATACAAAAATTTGAAAAGTTAGTCGATCAATTAGATAAAGAATTAAATAAATAATAATATATAATAAATGCTAATTAGAGGATCGGTGATTCATTTACCAGTTATTCACTCACCCGATCAACGCCTCTATGGGTAATTCACAACCTCCCCATATTATACCCTCCCCCTTACTCTTTTAGTCGTTTCGCTTCTTTTATTTCTTAAGTTCTAGCGCTGCCCTATTCGTCGGTCTAAAACTCAACATAACTCTTAACTTAAACTTAAGCGCAGGGACTCTTTTCGCACTCAGCGGTTTCGTTTTTCATCACATCCATCAACGGAAACAAACACTTGAAAGAATTTATGACCCCGATTTAGTCAAAGGACTCAGTATTCAAACACTCATTGACTCTCTTAATACCCGGACCACTCACACTCCCACCTTTTGTAATGAAGCCAGCGCTCACATGTTGACCCCTCTTTCTTTGGCCCTCGTTAATTCTTTACAACCAGAAAACAGAAGATGTCTTTTAGAGATTAAAGGCTCCTTAAATACCGCTCAATGGAATGCTCTTCTTTGCGCTGCAGCAGGCAAGGGTGTTGTTTACCAAATGATCCGCTATCCCCTTTATCTCACAACTTCTTCTACCCTCCCACGTGACGCAGAGAGTGTGACCTCCGAAACCAAGTGGGCTCACCAACAAGCCGCAATCCTTCACCTACAGGATTCTCGATGAGTTTTGAAACAAGTCTCTCTTGTCTCTCAGAACATCATAGTCAATACTCCTGGGCGATTCAGCACATAAAAAGTTCTGCTCCCGTATTCGTTATATCCTTAACGATCGCGATTGCCCTGGGAGCTCTTGCCTATGTATGGCCCTTCGTAGGGGTTAAAATCTTTGTCGGAGGACTCTTTGCTCTTCCTATCCTTAACGCCCTCGTGTTTGCCACCATTAGTGTGCAAGAGTTTCGGGTTAAAAGAAATTTAGAACGGACCTTTCCTAAAAGAGGTTTACAAGCGGGAATTGAGACTTTCGTCAGCGCCATTCAAGCGTTGAATGATTCATCCGATTGCATTGAGATCCAGGATAGGGTCACTGCTGCAAATGCTCCTCTCCTCATTCCCTCTTTTGAACTCAATATGAATGTAGAAAAAGACGAAGGCCGCTTAAAGTACATGCTTCAAGCTCTTCGCCCTCTCTTGCAGCTGAAAAGAAAACGATAGAAGATAGTCCTGTGGGCAAACCCATCCAACTGGCAATACATTAACAAAGGATTTTACATGGCAAACCTCGTTCAATATAGGGGCCTCTCAGCTCATCATGAACGGTATGCATTAACCCTTCAGTCCACAAAAAATTCTACTCGGACAGCTCTCATCTCACTCACTATTGCTGTGGCGATGGTGGTACTAGCTTTTGTGGTGCCATTCATAGGGGCGAAAATCTTTTTAGGGATATTCTCCGTACTACCCGCTGTTAATGCCCTTATTTTTGTGAAACTCGGTTTTGATGCACTGAAAGATAAAAAAAACTTAGAACAAGGCTATACAGGACAGCTGGGGGAGGATTTGCCGCCATCCCTTCAAGAGATTGTGAGAGCCATTAAACAAAGCGATTTCGATGTCGACCTTTTTCCATTAATGAAAGATGCCAACGCACCTTTTCTTACCCCCCTTTTAATTTGACTTTAGAGGATATGCCTAAGGGAGATAAATGGACACTCCATGTTCGCTACCCGCTCTCTGAACAGCAAAGACGTCATATAGAAACCCACCTTTCCGGATCCCCTATTCAACTACAAGTTGATTAGCACTTAAGTTTTCCGATTGCTAAATAATTCTCCTTCTCGCTAGTATTCGAGTAGAAGGAGATTAATTATGTTACAGACACAGCAAAAATCGTGCTCCAAATCCGCATGCGGATGCAGCGGCAGCCGCAAAACTCAACTGCGCCCTCTCGGGAATCGGGTGCTTGTCCGACGTCTTGAAGCCGAACAAACACTCAAGGGCGGAATCATCCTTCCCGATACGGCGAAGAAAAAACAAGAGCAAGCCGAAGTGATTGCGATTGGTACAGGATCCCATGACAAAGAAGGGAAACTGATCCCTATCCCCGTCAAGATAGGCGATATTATTTTGATGGATAAATACGGCGGCCAAGAGATCACTCTTGACGACGACCCCTACGTCATTCTCCGTGGCGACGATATCATTGCAATCATTGAGCAGTAAGAGGTTTTAACATGGCAGCCAAAACAATTAAATTTCGCGAAGAAGCGCGCAGCAAAATTCTTAAAGGGGTTAAAACCCTCTCAGATGCTGTGAAAGTGACGCTCGGACCCAAGGGACGCAACGTCATCATCGATAAAGCGTACGGTTCACCCCACATCACAAAAGACGGTGTGACGGTCGCTAAAGAGATTCAGCTGGAAGACAGACATGAAAACATGGGAGCTCAGCTTGTCAAAGAAGTCGCCAGCAAAACAGCTGACAAAGCAGGTGATGGTACCACAACGGCGACCATCCTTACAGAAGCAATCTACACTGAAGGCTTGCGCAATATTGCCGCGGGAGCCAATCCGACTACTCTAAAACGTGGGATGGATAAAGCCGTTCAAGCCATTGTAGAACGTCTACAGAAAATGGCGAAGAAAGTGAACAACAAACAAGAGATCACCCAAGTCGCCTCCGTTTCCGCTAACAATGATCCAGAAATTGGCAAAATCATTGCCGATGCCATGGAACGTGTAGGCAAAGATGGAACCATCACTGTCGAAGAAGCGAAAGGATTTGAAACCACGCTCGATGTGGTGGAAGGGATGAATTTTGACCGAGGCTATCTCTCCGCCTACTTCATGACCAATACCGAATCACAAGAGTGTATCTTAGAAGGGGCTTACATTCTCATTTATGAGAAGAAAATCGCCGCTGTCAAAGATATGATCCCTATCCTACAAGCTGTAGCGGAAACAGGAAAACCTTTGCTCATTATCGCTGAAGATGTCGAAGGGGAAGCGTTAGCCACCCTCGTTGTCAATCGCTTGAGAGCAGGCCTTAAAATCTGCGCCGTCAAATCCCCAGGTTTTGGTGATAGACGAAAAGCCATGCTGGAAGATATTGCGACCCTCACAGGCGCACATGTCATCAGCGAAGAGCTTGGACAAAAACTCGACACTACAACTATCGAGCAGCTTGGTACAGCCACCAAAATTGTGGTCGACAAAGAGAACACCATCATCATCGGTGGTGGTGGCGATAAACAAGCCATCCAAAAACGTATTGATCAAATTAAAAATCAGATCAAAGAGAGCGAATCGGATTACGACCGGGAAAAACTCCAAGAGCGTCTTGCCAAAATGGCAGGCGGTATCGCCGTTATTCGCGTCGGTGCTCCTACCGAAATTGAAAGTAAAGAGCGCAAAGACCGTGTCGATGATGCCTACCACGCCACAAAAGCGGCCGTGGAAGAAGGCGTTGTCGCGGGAGGTGGCACCGCCCTTCTCCGTTGCATTGAAGATGTACGCAATCTTAAGCTCGAAGGAGATGAGAAAACAGGTGCTGACATTATTGCCCGCGCCTTAAGCTCCCCCCTTAAGCAAATTGCTGAAAATGCCGGCCTCGATGGCCCTGTCATCGAAAAAGCCGTCCGCGATCTCCCCGAAACCCATGGCTACAACGCCCTCACAGGCGAATATGGAGACATGTTTAAAATGGGAATCGTCGACCCCGCTAAGGTCACACGTTGTGCCATCCAACTGGCCGCCTCATGCGCCAGCATGATGCTCACCACCGAAGCCCTCGTCGCCGAGATTCCGAAAGAGGAATCCGCCGCCGCACCCGCCGGCATGGACTACTAATATCCCCGCAAGCAGGAGACTTTAGTCTCCTGCTTGGTTCCCCCTCATCCCCTTCCCTTGACCAACTTCTGTTTCACACTTATGGCGAAGCACTTAACCTTACATTTTTCGTTGCACAAAATCGCCTTGATCCCCTAAAATAATAAATATCTCTGTTCCGGAATAGCTCAGCGGTAGAGCAGCGGACTGTTAATCCGTTGGTCGTAGGTTCGAATCCTTCTTCCGGAGAATTAAGCGATTATTGCGAAAGTAGTAGTCGCTTTTTTTATTTTCAGCTGACAACAGATGGATCGTTGCTTCTTGAAAAATGCAAAGAAATATTTGCGATATTCTCTGAGATCGAAGATCGCTGTAATGAGGACGATGGCATGTTTAAAGGAAAGTTCTCTTTTGACTGCACTCAAAGTTTTGCTCTCTCATTGCTTCCACCACACTTAGGAAAACTTTCACAAGTATCCAGAGATATCGATCCTGTTTTAAGATTCGGTCACACAGGGACGATTATCGATCTCGTTAAAAAGGGAGATGTAGATTTTGCATAGTTCTCGACAACGAGGATTTTTCTGCATTTCACACCAAAGAAATCCATAGAGGAGAATATCGGTTATACGGAGCAAAAAAGTTTCCTGAACAATCCCTGAATAGATTTATTCTGAGTGAATAGAGTAAAGAGGTATCACTTTTGCGGCAGCACCTCCATGATAACGGCATTGATATGAGGTCCTGGATGGAGGTTTCAAGCTGGGAGGTGATTGCTAGCTTCACTGAACAGGGTTTAGGGATCGGTTTTCTCACCGACTATATCGTAGGGAAGCGATCATTAATCCCCCATGACTTTATCATTCCGGCAATTGCATATAAAATTTTATGCCATTTTCTCAAAAAATAGGAGACTCTCCAGAAATACGAAGATGTTTATTGACTTGGTGGGCCAATAGCAAATTATACCGTTTATCAAAAATAAAGCCGTAAATTAGCGTGAAATCTTTGAGAGATTTTGAGCATCTCTTCGAAGCTAATATTCTGAATACTGATGAGAAAAGATAGTCGTAAGATGCCAAAGAGATCGCGGTAATTTATGACTTTATTTTTGATAAATGATATTACCCACTGGATGAAAAACAATCATCTCCCACCTATCAATTGCTTACGGCGATAGATTGGGTTTGGACACATGATTGAAGCCATTTACACAAAAAAATGGACAGTCTCCTCACCACACACACATAAATACAACGCTATGCAAGGGCCTAAGGGAGAAGATGTTTTTGAATCTTATGTTCAAAACAAAACTCCTGGGGCCTATAGAATATTTTGGCACTATGGCCCAGGAAAAAGGAATTTAACAATACTTAAAATATGCCCTCACCCTTAACGAGTTTACCTGTGTTAGATTTTAAAAAAAACCCGCTTGATGTAGGATTGCTGTAGCAGGCTGCTCAACAGCATACCAAGTAGACAAATCCTTATTTGTTTTTAAAACCCAAGCTACAGTAAATTGTACTTGTATTTTTTCTCCTTTAAGTAAAGAAAAACGTACTTCTATACCTTGATCTAAATAACAAAGGTTACTTGAATTTATTGAAGATAAAAAACGATGAGGGACCCAATCATTATTTTCAGAGGAATCGACCCGCATCCACACCTTTTCCCCCTTGATGGGTAAGTCGGAAAGCTTTCATTTTTGGGACATTATTGGCCTCTTCTTAATGGAAGAACACCCCAAGGAAAAGATAAAGAAAAGATTCCTTAAAGAATCCTAAAGGATTCTTGTAGAAAGGCTGCTTCTACGATCTGACGTCACTGTCAGTAGGATTCCCTGAAAAGTTGTAGG
>Ga0105046_10006688_pt1 | contig 18232 bp, 13 predicted proteins | sample MAT03_FD_78385 | JGI IMG/M metagenome (GOLD analysis project Ga0105046, IMG submission 78385) | Freshwater microbial communities from Lake Fryxell liftoff mats and glacier meltwater in Antarctica - MAT-03 (megahit assembly) | ecosystem: Environmental > Aquatic > Freshwater > Ice > Liftoff...
CGGCGGCGGAGAACAATTGGTCCGATCTGTTCATAAGGTATTCACTTCGAAACTGAACGTGTCCAGAATATCGACAGCGCCGGGACTCAGATGAGCGGCATCAAGGTTCAGTCCGTGCGCCGCAAATTGTTGAGCAACGTGTTCTCGCTTCTGCAGCGAAGTCGTTGCGCCATTTTGCTGCGCCTGACAAAGGCCACGGGCGACCAGCCGCATCCGGTGTTGACCAAAACTCTCCCCGGTTCCTGGATCGTCACCGAACCCGACTCCAGGGATCAAGGGTCTGGAAAACATCGGGACTTCAGATCGCAAATGTTGTCGTAGCCTCTGAAGTACCGGCGGCAGCAGACACAAGACCATCTGGAGATACCTGCGCGGAACGTACAGGACACAGGAATCGCTGCGTTCAAACGCCTGCGGCAGCATGGGGCATTTCATCGTATATGGCATCTGTCCGCGATTGAAGATCGTAGTGATCTGGCGAAACCATTCAGCCGCCTGGCTCGCGGGCAGATTAAAATAGAATCGCGACACAAGAGTCCGGTCAAAGGCATCTGCTGGCGTTTCTCCCATGCCGAAGTAAAATCCGGTTTCCCGCGAAATCCGTTCTTTTCGAAACAAAACAGATTCGATCGCGGGCGGAGTGCTGTCATCTCGCTGTCTCAAAGAAAAATCGCCCGCCTCTGCAAGATGAATCGTTTCGCCGCACGTGACGAATGCCTGTCCGCTGGCAGTGAACGAGTGGAGCATCCACTCACTCCGCGAAATTTCCCGGCCCGTGTTTGCGGAACGCAGTTCTTCGAGAAACTCAGCCGGGGACTGCAGGTTTTCCGTCTCGCTGCCTTTGGATGCGTCAGTGCCAGCGCCGGTTTGGTCCAATCGACAATAGAATCGTTCGTAGAGATGTTGATGCAAGGGAATCACAATGGGTGGTTCACCAGGCTTTGATTCGTGGAAGAGTGTATCGGCCGACACGGAATCGTCTGCAATTGTCGCGCGGTAATCACTAAGCACACTGGTCTGTTCCAGCAGCGAGAGCAGTCTTGTATCGGCCGCTCGGCTCAATGATAGACTTTTCTGCATCACGCCCGTCCTGCCGCTGTGACTGACTGGTGTCCTGCCAGCGACCGTCGCAACTGGTCGAACAGCAGGAGTTCGTTCTCTGCCGCCGCCGGATCACGCAGGATATTCCAGCTTAGCTGAAGCAGGCGGAGTCCATGGCTATTCAGTGTTGTTCCGAACTGATGCTGCTCAAAAGTGCTTTGCACAAGGCGACAGCCAGAATAGAGGATGGTTTTTCTCAGGAAGGACTGTGTCTGATTGTCTGGCAAGTGTCGAGCGGTCAGGTACTCAGACAGAAACGTTCCGACAACGAGCTGAAGGTCTTCAGTACTCAACAGGTCAGCGGACCAGTCGATGAGATACGATTGAACAACGCCAGCTACGTCCCAGGCCACATCTCCACCGCCCGCAAGTTCCCAATCGATGAGACTTAGAACCGGACCGGATTCACTCTCGGACACAAGGATATTGTCCCAGCGGATGTCGCCGTGCATTAAACCGTCGGCCTGCCAGTAACCTGCGGTGTCGCGGATCAGTTTCACGTATTCGGGATATTCCTGAATGCGCGCGTAGACCCCAGCCGGATCATCCTCGGGTCGCGTCGCCAGCGACCTGCCATGAAGCAGAGTCGGGACGCGATGTTGCGCCGCTGCGGGAAGATGGTTTACGATTTCACTGGCCTCAGTTGTATGAACCGTCGCGAGCAAAGCGCCGAGTGATTTCGCGAGTGCATTCCGAAGCTCCGGGTTCGCCAGTTGTACTGTCCGCAGACTGTGACCGTTCTCAACGAGCATCGTACACAGCACGAGCCGTTCTCGGTCAAAAGAGATGAGTCGCGGAACGTGATCCGACAAGCTCAATGAAGACTCGGGTTTCCCAATCAGACGCAGACATTCCGCCTCGATCTCAAGGCAGGCTTTCATCGTCGCATCCGTCTGCCGGGCCTGCTTCACAAAGATTCCCGGAGACTGGGCAAACGAGACTTTGAAGCATCGGTTGCGGCTGCTGAAGTCTTCCACTCGGCATCCGTCATGAACAACGGAAGAGGCGGAAATTTGGCTGCGAGTCAGCAGAAAATGAACAACGTTGTGTGGCGTTAGAAACATCAGGATCAATTCAAGAAACACGCCAGCCCAAGGGGCGGGATGGCGTGCAGTTACCGCAATAAGGCGAACAATTTTCCAGGCAACTTTACATCAGCGGACCAAAAATCGTGCCGAAGATTGTCGTCCCGCATTGCAATGCACTTGGGCAAGCATCGACGGCGGATCCACAACCACCCAGAAAGGTTCTACAGCCGATTTTGGTTTGGAAACAGTTCTGGACCCGCGTAAAGATCTGACAAGCCTGAGGATGCGTCAAATGTGGACAGTCAGCCAGCGTCCGAGGTGGGCATTCCATTACTTGTGAAGGGCAGATTCCTGACGGACAAATGGCCACGGAAGGGCATTTCAGCGTCAATGTCGGACATAGCAACGAGGTACTCCCCGGACAATTCTGGGGGACAAGGGTCGGGCAAGCGATGTCCACTGACGGACAAAGGCCGACGTTTGATGGACAGCGGGCGTTTTCTGTCGGACATGTTGCCGGATTGAAACTTGGAGTTGGACAAATCTGAACGAACGAGGGTGCGGCGGCAAATGCCGCTTGTGCGGCTGCCTGGTTCCCCCCAGAGTCTGCGGCACTCTCTGCAAGTGGGCCAGCCATAAACCGAGTCTTCAATTCGGACCGGCTGGTGTCACGCACGGTCACTTCGGCATCCCTGTCAATCCAAATGTACTGCGCTCCGAAATGGTCGTCTGGCACTTCGAGCGTGTGCAGCACGGCGCCTTCCGGCACATCAATGTGCTCAGACAGTTCAGGGTTCGTATAGATTCTGACCAGCCCGGCGCTGGCCGCCTTTCCCAAATAGCCCACCACCAGCTTTACCTTCGGCGGATTGGCAGGATCTTTCACAATGACATCCACAAAGCTGTTCGTCGTCATCAAATTCTCCTCATGGCGATTTAGACAGGAACGGTAACCCAACCAAAACATCGCTTCCCACGCCAGCACTACCAGCCTTTGTCTGAGTGTGGGAGAAAGCTGACAGGGGACGCAAGTTGCCCCGTGAGCCGTGTGTGCGCTTCCATTAAGCCCTCGACGGCAGTCTTAACTAAACGGTAATCGTCGTCAATCGTCTACCCGATGGATTTCGTACGCAACTGGTCCGACACACGCGCCAGCCGCGATTAATGGAGCCTCGTTCCAGATCGTGTCGGCGGTTTTGCAAAACTGGTTTGTGAATCGGTGGTCGCGTTCTGTCGAGTAATTGCAGACGGCCACGAAACGATCTGACTTCATGTATTCCTGTCCTCGCGTGGGATTAGCAAATCGTCTTCCCTTTTCGTCTTCCCTTTTGGTGGCGAAAAAGGGAGTATTTGGTGGGATTTGTGGAAGGTTGGTTTTTCGAAATCCCTGTGTTTTAATTGATATTCGTGCTTTCCCAGGGATGGCTCTCTGAACTGGGGGCCAAGAGGTCGCAGGTTCAAATCCTGTATTCCCGATTTTGCTCTAAACTGCATTCCGAATCGTGTTTAACGATACCTGAGGGTGTTCCTCAGTGCGGCAGAAATCCTTTTTTTCGTAGGAAGTCACTACCTACTTTTGAGGAACCGCACTGATGAAGACTCCGAAAGTACCTACCTACGGACTGCACAAACCGACCGGACAGGCCCGGTGTTACATCCACGGCAAAAGCCACTACCTTGGGAAATACGGCAGCGAAGAAAGCCGGATTCGTTACGGTGAACTGGTCGCCAAAGTGGTCAGCGGTCAACAGGTTGATCCGTTTGTAACGAAATCTGCCGATCCTGAATCAGGGCTGACCGTCAACGAACTGGTGCTGGCGTTCCGTCGCCATGCCGCCCAGCACTACGTCAAGAACGGCAAGCCGACATCAGAGATTCACTGCCTCAAAGCAGCAACCGACCCCTTGTTCGAAGTGTACGGGTTCACTGCGGTCGACGAATTCGGGCCGTTGATGCTGAAGGCAGTGCGGCAGAAATTTGTAGAGCAGGGATGGGTTCGCGAATCCTGCAACAAGGGCGTCAACCGCATTCGACTTGTCTTCAAGTGGGGTGTCGAGAACGAAATGGTTCATCCGACAACGCTCCAGAAATTACAGGCCGTCGCCGCGCTGCTGAAAGGCAGAACGGAAGCACACGACAACGCTCCCAGGGCTGCTGTAGACGATAGTCGTATCGAGACGGTCAAGAATCTGGTTCGGTCATTGGTGAAAGACCTGATCGAACTGCAACGTCTCTGCGGGGCAAGATCCGGGGAACTGCTGAAGCTGACGACCGGCATGATTGACCGCACGGGCGACGTTTGGAAAGCCGATATTAACGATCACAAGACCGTTCACCATGACCAAAGCAGGACGCTGCATTTCGGGCCACAAGCGCAGCTGATTCTGGCGAAGTACCTTTCCGCCGATCCTGACGCCAAGTTGTTTGGTATCACACGGACTGCCTTCTACAGGGCAGATTCGCGGTTTGTGGGTATCAGAGAACAAGTGCTGGCGTGACGTAAGTTGTTTGCAGGAATAGTTCTTCGGCTCGACCGAATATATCATAATTGTAGGATCAAAATTCGGGCAGTTGTCAGAATGTATCAATATTAAAAGCCACCAGACTGACTCTGATGGCTTTGACAGTTTGCCAGATGTCACCCCGCCAATGCGGCTGAGACTCATTGTTGTTGTTGTTGTTGTTGTTGTTGTATTACAAACGAGTCTTCCAGGGGTTGTCCAAGCCTCTCACGGACACAGGCTCTGCGGCGGAACGGTACGTTAAGCCGGTGGTCGATCCACCATGCCAAGTTGCGTTTACGGCTGTGAGTCACAGGTAAGCTCGTCGATTCGCTATGATGCTCGTGCAGTCGGTATTGTAGCCGCAACGTGATGAAGTCCGCAGACGAAGAACATGCCCGCAGAAAGACGTGACGCCGATGATCTGGATCGAATGGTACAACTCGCTCGCCAAACCAAGCTGGACGCCCGCCCCGGCGACCATCGGCCTGATCTGGAAGATTCTTTACCCGATCATCCTGGTCAGCTTCGGGTTTGTCTTCGTGCAGGCGATCCGAGGGAAGGTCGGCTGGATCATCATCCTTCCATTCGCCATCAACCTCGTGGCAAATCTGATTTTCACACCGATTCAATTTGGGATGCGAAACCTGCCACTGGCGGCGGTTGACATCATGATCGTGTGGGCGACAATCATCTGGTGCGTTATCGCCGTGTGGCGGCATTACCGCTGGGTTGCCTTGGCACAATTTCCGTACTTCCTCTGGGTTTCGCTGGCGACCGTGCTGCAACTGAGCATCACGGCGATGAATTGGTGAGACGGGACGAGTTCCGGAAGAGCGTAATTGACCGCCACGCATCGGCACTGATGAGGCCTGCGACTTTGCCTTGAAACGCCGCCAGCGGCGCTTCGTTCGGCGCTGGTCTGAAAATCCAATCCAGAGTATTCTTCAGAACCGGCGTTACACAACCATCATGCCTGTCAATTCCGATAGAAGTCAATCCAGTTCACTTTGATCGACATTGGGGTGCCCTCGAAGAATGCCTTCGGCAATTGCATCTCAAAGTAGCCGCCTTTCAGCGGAATGGCCGCGGCCGGTTCGCCATCATCGCCGACCATCCGAATATCCATCCAGTACGGGCTTTTGGAGTCCAGGGGCGAATCCACCATACCATCTTAACTTGGAGGTGACAGCCCGACGCAGCAGTGATTATACTCGACGCTACTCTCGTACGGGGCTTGTGTTTCCAACATCAACCGCTGAGGAGCCTGCTCCTGAAAGGTCGGCCTCCTTACCGTCCTGTTCAGATACACTTTCGATTCCGGAGGTTGAGGCATCTGGATCTATGAAGTCTGGCGGAATTTCACTAAAAGAAGGCTCTGAAATTACAGGGGCATTCATGCCGCTAATTATTAAGTCTTTATAAACGAGCAGGGCACCCTTTTCGTAGTGGTAGTTCTTCAGTGACACCGCGTATTCTGCCCTCGCTCGGAAGAATTGAATTTCGGCATTTACGAGTCGTCGTTGTGCGTCCAGAATTCGATCAGGTGACTCCGTCATGCCTGCTCTGTTCATCGGGATTGTTAGCCCTTCGAAGTAGTCCTGAGCGGCCAGGTATTGATTCAAGTTGTTCTGAAGCGACTGGAATGCTCGAACGACATCCGCAGTGGCACCACCCAGATTACTAGCTATTTCTCTCTGTTGTTCCTTCAGAATGATTCTTTCCCTCACAACCAGCAATTCGGCATGTTCCACGGCTGCGTGGGCTTTTCGGTATCCAATCGGAACGGTCAACTCAACGCCCATCATCCATTCCTGATGTTGTCCATTCGCAAGATTTCCAAGGGAAGAAGCCGGTGTCGGGCCACCTTGATTTCCGCCCGCAAGCAGTTCGTCCCCGAATCCTCGGAAGCGATACCGCCCGACTGCATCGAGCTTTGGATTCAGAAAGTTTCTCGCTGCTAAAAGTTCAAGCTCTCTTTTCTTCAACGCTACGTTCTGCTTCTGAATTTCAGGTCGCAAGGTAAGTGCTTCGTGAAGACTACTGTCCCAATCAAAATTAATCTCCGCCATTGTTGGCTCTTCAGAAGGTCGAATCAAGCTACCGTCGGACGATGGCAGGCCACACAATAATCGCAATCGTCTTTCAGCCATAAGCACTCCGATGCCAGACTGCAGCGTGCCTCCGGTAGCCCCGTTTCGAACTGTCGTTCCCGGAAGTAGACGTCCAGAAAGTGCCTCATCGACTTCAGCTTTCAACTGGTAGTATTGTTGCCGAGCCAGTGCCTCATCTGCCCCCTTTACCGCGCCGTTTTTCATGAGTTCCCTGGCCCCGTTCCAGACGACGAGAGCTTGCTCCATTGCCTTCTTGCGGGCGTCGAGTTCTCTGTATGAGAGGTACAGATCCCAATAGGCGTTCTCAACATTGCTCACGAAATCCGTAAGCGCAATTGTAAAGTCGTGTTGATTAATGTCGGCGTTTGCTTTTGCAATGAGTACGCCGTTATAGACGCCGGGGCTGCCCCCAGGACCTGCGATTCGATTGAACTCAAGTCCACCACCCTGAAGCAGCGGCTGACGAACTTCACCTTCGACCCAGGAGTTCCAGTAACTGGGAAAAGTGTTGGCTGGAGCGTTATTGGCATCATAGTTATTGATAGCGCGTAAGGCCATAAGTGATCCGGTTGCGGATCGCTTTGATAATTCAGCCTGGTAGTTGTTTAATTGTTGCTGGAAGTTTGTGGCTCCACCTGCAAAGAAGCTGTTGTTATATTGCTGGTTATTCTTGTTGAAGCCCGCTGATGCCGCAAGTTGTGCGTCAAACGCACTCAAAGCAGCTTCCATCCCATAGCGAGGATCCGCCTCCTGAATTTGAGCCATGAGATTTGTTCTCACAGTTTCCGGAGAACGCAGGATGACACCACCCAGGTCTCTGAGTACAGCCGCGTGATGCAGTGCGTCCTGCAGCACTTCACTCAAACTGCGATCAACGTAAGTGACGTCCGACTCGGTTATCACGGATGCTGTGATCGGCGCAGTGGTCAGACTCGCTTCGTGAAAGATCGGTGGCGCTGGTGCATCGATCTCACGGGAGATTCGATCCACCTCGGATGTGTCATTGCCCACTGTTTTCCGCCATGTCTTAGGCGTCGTGACACATCCTGCTGCAGTTATTGCTACGACAAGGGCGAAACTCAGCGTCTGTTCTGGCTTGCAAATGCCATTTAAACAGAGAAGTCTCAAGTATTTGGTGTATGCACTTAGAGGCATTGTCGTTCATCCATCCAGTGGGAGAAATTCGCACTAAGGGACGTCATGTGCCCTTGATTTAGTCAGGAATGCGCATTCCTGGCTTTCACCCCAAGGGATTGAATCGGCTCCCCATCGAATTCAAGACCAGAAAAAAAGCTGACAATGCGACTGAATACCCCTACGTAATCGAATTCGTCGTGCCCGTCCTTTTGAAATCCCGCCATCACCAGCAGGAAATGCCGGTCCTGGGTCACGTGAAGTCCGGGTTTGCGTTCAAACGGACGTTGATTTATGCAATGATCTCGCGACTTGGTGTGCCGCGATTGTTATGATCGCGCAGAGAATGGATCTGTAACACTGTTCAGGTGCACGCCTGATGGACAGTATGCAGCACAGAGCGGGGTGAGTTTTGAGTCGAAATCAACATACTTCCGACTTTGCGGATGCTACTGCATTGTTAGTAGCCGCCGATCAGAAACAAGTTCGAGATGGTGGTCGTCGTGACTTAGTGTCGTACCTTCTTGACGAAGTAATGTCCTCGATATCTGCTGGATACGTGAATCTATGGGAGATCGTTCCATCGGGCAGACCAAATTTGCTTGAGGCTCGCGGACGGGCCCAGCATGACTCGAAGAATGCGTTGCTGGCGTCGGTTGGAATCGTGAAGCGGTTGGGTGTCAGTGAGGGAGAATCTCATTGCGTCTGCGTCTCAGCAGTTTCAGTCTGCAAGGACGTTGGGTTGGTGTTGGAAGCTGAACTTCCGAATCAGACTTTTTACGCAGACTTTTGGGAAGAACTTTCAGAAGTGCTGGGCGATCTGCACCGACGACGACTACTTAGTAATCTTTGGCAATCTGCCAGGTACGAAAGGACTCTTCATCAGATTCTTGAGACATTGCATTCGGACCTTGACTCAGTTCGAGTTGCAAACTGCCTCGCCAGCGACACCGTGGAACTGCTTGGCTGCAGCCGAATCACAGTGGCAAAGTGGACTGAATCCAGACGTTGGGAAGCGATTGCAGCGACTTCAGTGAGTCAGCTTGAAATGCGTGCGGATGCCAGTCGCTGGATTTGCGAGACGATTAAAAGTTGTCAGGAAAGTGGCAAGGAAAATTGCGAATCCATGCTGGAGAAAGCAACGCGATCGGGAATACTCACTGGACAGGAATGTATCGTCCGCCCGTTGACTTACTCCGGGGAATGGGAGAACGCAAAATGGGCGGCAATGTTTGAATGGACGGCACCGAAGGTTTCCGCTGAGCGTACCCACGTCTTGCAGACTCTCTGTCGTCACACCGCTCAGGCACTTAAGAATTGTGAAGTCAGCACCCAATCTTCGATACTATCACGTTTTCGTTCCGCCCCGGCGGGTTTTTTAAGTCGCCGTTATTTACTCCTTGGTGTTTGCCTGATGATCGCATGCATCGCCATGGTATTTGCCAAACTGCCCCTGCGGATCGAGGTCATGGGCAAGCTCGTACCAACGCAGCGGATGTTTGTCTTCGCGCCTGAAGAGGGTGTTGTTACAGAAGTGTTTGTGGAAGACGGAACGAACGTCAGTGACCAAGCCGTTTTGTGCAAACTTCGGAACGAAGATCTGGAGATACAGCAGGAAGCGATCGAAGGTGAACTGTCGTCTGTTCAAGCTCGCCTGGCCGCGCTGGACGCACTTCGAGGTGACCGCAGTTTGAATCAGTCTGGATTACTTTCTGCAGAGCAGGCTGAGATGCAGAAGAAGCTTCAGTCCTTTGAGAAGCAATTAGAGATTCTTAACCGCCGCCTGGCAGGACTGACTATTCACGCTGCCATTCCAGGTCGAGTTTATGGAGATCGTTTACGAGAGTTATTGCTGGGACGCCCAGTACATCGTGGACAGTATTTGTTCGAACTCGCAAATCCCGATGGCGCATGGCAGCTGGATTTTAGAGTTCCTGAGTCGGAGATTCGCTACGTGATTCAGGCCGTAAGTGATACAAGTCATTCGGTAAACGTCTCCTACATCGTTGAGACAGCACCGGAGACAATTCACAAGTCTTCGCTCACACACGTTGGCGAATCGACAGATGTTGATGAGTATGGTCGTCTTTCGACTCAGGTGACGATCGACTCGAGTCTGGATGAGATTCAGATGCCGCGCCCCGGTGCAGGAGCTATCGGCTGGATTGACTGTGGACGATATTCGGCCGGTTATGTTTTGTTCAGGCGAATCATTGAGTCGTTGGAACGCAAATGGTGGATGTGATTGAGGTAGGGATGATGATCAAACAAGAGCGCGAAGTTCTTCAGATTGGTGCAGCAGCTACCCGCTTGCTTCAGGCACATAGTGTTCGCCCGACGGGCAATCGACGTAGGGCGGGCGTACGAATGGCGGGCATGTTGATGATTTTCACTTCGACACTCACACTCGTGATCCAATCTGCTGCGCTTCCTTCAAGAGCCTCGGCAGACAATACGCCACCGTCAGGTTCAATTGAGATGAAGGACGTGTTTGTGAAGGTCAAGGAAACTGCAGAGGTTGCTTCGCTGGAGAGAGGACAGCTTCAAAAATTCGTATGTGAGCCCGGAGATTGCGTTAAAGCTGGAGATCCACTCGCCGGCCTTGACGATGCTGAATCATCGCTGAATCTTGAGTTGGCTCAGATAGAACTGCAAATCGCCGAACAGGAGCATGAACATTCCGTCGCGATTTCTGTCGCGCAGGCAACGCTTGACGAGGCCAAACAACTCGCGAGTCAGGCGCGGCACGAAGCTGCGGCAGCAAAGGCTCTTGCTGCATCTGACATTACGATTCAGCAGGCATCCAAAGAGAGCGAAGTCTCAAAGGACGAACTTGAAAGAGCCGTCGCCGCAAAGAAGGAGTTCAGTTCCAGTGTGTCAGATCAGCATTTGGCAAAGTTGACTTTAGCCCGAGACCAGAACCTGCTGAAACAGGATCTCGCGCGTCATGATCAGGACGTCAGTGTGATGCGGAGTCACAGTAAGGAATCGTTTGTGGCTCAACAGGAAGCCGCAGTCCAGCGACTGGAGTACGCTCTCTCAAAGGCAAAGCGGGATCACGACACATCAGAACTTCGCATCAAAGGTCTTCAGAAACAAGTCGCGATTGCGGCGGAACGTGTTGAACGGCGGAATTTAAGATCACCTTTGGAAGGGATGATCGTAGATAAACTTTGCCATACCGGAGAATGGGTCGAAGCAGGTGAATCCGTGCTGCGAATCATTCAGCTTGACACACTTTATGCTGAGGGTTTCGTTAACGCTCAAGCCGTCACATCATCGGATCGGGGCCGGAAAGTAATTGTTGCATGTGAGGATGCTGGCAAGGCTCTGCGCATCGAAGGAGTTGTTGTCTTCGTGAGTCCTGAAGTCGATCGTGTAAGCCAGCAGGTGCTCATTCGAGCTGAAATCAAAAATCCCGGACTTTCACTTCGTCCTGGTCGCTCGGCAAGAATGTGGCTTATTCCATAGATGGCATGGCATTCTGATCATCAAGCGGAAAACAACTGTCTGTACTTGTCATGGGATTCGCCAGAACTCCTTGCTCTTGCAGGATGGATGGCGAAATCCACGACTGGCATTTCCACGTTTGTCAATCCTGGTCGCAGCAAAAACAACATGTCCGTCGAGTCATCAATTTCTGCCTCAGAAGAACCGTTGATTACCTGGAAGCTACGAGGTGATCTGCAGATCAAACGAGGATCGACGACGACCGAATCCACATGGATCGTCAAAGATCCGCTGCGGCTTAATTATTTCTATCTCGAAGCCGAGGAAATGGCATTTCTCAGACTCCTTAACGGCAAATCAACTCTGAGTATGCTCCTGAAAGAACTGCGTGCTCAGTTTCAGGATACCGAATTCTCCCCCGAAAACCTTCGTCAGTTTTTAGTTTCCGCGGTCGCCGGAGGACTCTTGTATGCCACCGTCCCTGGACACAGCCGCCGTCTGGTGGAGACACTTCATCGACAGTCATCGACAGCCGCGGTGCATCGATTGTTTTCGCTGATTTCCTATCGCATCCGCGGTATCGATCCGACACCCATTCTGAATGCACTTGATCGATGTTTAGGATGGTTGTTTCAACCCGGATTTATGATTGCAGGAGTCCTGCTGTGCATTTCCGCTGCCGCTATGGTCTATGCGCGGCGACTGCAGCTGGAATCTGAATTGCCAGGCATCGTCAGCCTGTTCACGGTCACAAACCTTCCAATTCTTGCGTTGGCGGTCCTGTTTGTAAAAGTTCTGCACGAATTGGGACATGGTTTAACATGTCGGCACTTCGGAGGTGAATGCCACGAACTTGGTGTGCTGCTTGTCGCCTTCATGCCATTGCTTTACTGCGATGTTTCTGATTCATGGCTGCAGCAGGATCGGCGCAAACGAATGATGGTGGCTGGTGCCGGGATCGCTACGGAACTTTTCGTTGCTGCCATCTGCGGCATCCTGTGGGTCTTCAGCCGGAACGGAACGCTGCACACGTTTTTCCTGAACGTCATGATTGTCAGTTCACTGAATACGCTGCTCATTAACGGAAATCCCTTGCTGAGATATGATGGCTATTTTGTACTGTCGGACTGGCTGAGAATTCCAAATCTGGCTGCGCAGTCTCGCGCGGCGGTTGTGTCAATTTTTGATCGAATGGTTCTGGGACTGCGGTACAGTCTGAATCAAGGAACATCTGCCTCCTATCAACTGGCAATGGCTGCTTTTGGCTCAGCGTCAATTGTCTATCGTTTCCTGATGATGACTGGATTGATTTGGTTTATGCACGAAACCCTCAAGGGCTGGCATCTGGAATCACTGACAGGCCTGGTGATCCTCAGCGTTTCTGCGGGGATGCTTTTCGCCCTGATTCAGGGAATCCGCAGCCGCACGCGAATTCTACGGTCAACATCCGGTCACATGAGGCGGGCGATCTTTGGAATATCGGTCTTCAGCGTGTTGCTGCTAATTGTCGTAACGATACCTATTCCCTATACCGTTGAGGCGCCATGCACTCTGACGCCAGGCCTTAGCACTCCCGTTTTTGCACTTGAGAACGGGTTTGTATCGTGTTACGTCGCGTACGGAGAGTCTGTGAGAAAAGGCGACTTGATTGCAACACTGGACAACAAGGAATTGGAACTCGCTACGGCGCAGGCTGCGGGTGAACTTGAACTTGCAAAAATTCGTGCAGCAAATCTATCGATTCAGCGATCATCGAGCAGTGCCGCTGCGAATGCGCTGCCAGCGGCTGAGAAAACAGTGATTGCCAGAGAAGCCAAAGTTCGACAGCTCAAACAGAAAAATCTGGACCTGCAATTGGTCAGTCCAGTCAACGGCAAAGTTCTTCCACCAAAAAGCAGAACACGCCCGACATTGCACTACCGAGAGGGGACAAGCTGGTTTGGGCAGCCGCTTGCTGAATCGAATCAAGGTGCCTGGATTCCTCGACAGACACTGCTTTGCTGGGTCGGGAATTCCAACGATTTTCGCGTTATCTGCCTGCTTGATGAGCAGAGCATTGAACTGATCGAGCAACGTTCCAAAGTGACTTTGGAGTTTTCGTCGGTCCCGACGTTATCTATTGCAGGACATGTAGAGCAGCGGAATACGATTCCCGAAGTGAGCGTTGATCGCGAACTCGTTGTTAACAAAATGATGGCGATTTCAAATACGGATACCAACCGACCTCGGGAAACACTCTTTGGAGTGTCAGTTTCGCTGGAGACTAACCCGAAATCCTGTCTTCCGCCACTGTATTCTACAGGTTATGCCAGAATCCAATGTGCTCCGGTCTCACTTGTGGGCCGAACCTGGCGATTTTTATGCCACACGTTCACTTTCGAACGGTAAATCAACGAACCGCAGTGATTCAGTCTGCATCAGTGACCTGAACAATATGCGTCCTGATCGAATCTGTAGCACGTTGGGCAGTCGGGCAGTGCTGGCACACAATCGGCTGGGCACGCCTGAGCCATCTTGAATGGAGTAAATGCGATCGCTGTTCCAAAATGAACGACGGATACGGCGGTCGTCAGACATCCATAGGATTGCCCGCATCGTTCGATATTTGGATCCTCGTAGTACAGAGGATTGTGATATAGCTGATGTGTATTTCGCGACGGATGACTGCTTCCATGGCGAGGCGACGCGTGGTAGTGCATTGGCGACGCGTTGTCGAGATAGGCACAAGCTTGACTTTCAGGGCGAGACAATTCAGACGCCTTTTGGTTTCTGTCCATTTCCGGCGGCTGCGTACTGAGGCCGGAAAGATGAATGCTGGATAATGGTTGGAAGAGTGATTCCAGGGTGGATCCGCCAATAGCCTCACACCGCAAGTCCGGAGCAAGTCGGGAATAGGGATTTCTGGAACCTGCTTGTGTATCCACAGCAACAGGGATCGCGCTGACAGAGGCGTACTGTGGAGTCTTTGTTTGACGATGCTGATTCGGGTCTGCTGTTACAGATCCTGCCACCAGAGCATTCAGGTCATCAAGGTAACTTGCGGATGGGTAAACCGGTTCATGTGGCGCGAGATCCAGTAGTGATTCGTTAACGTACAACCAGTCAGAATTTCCACCTGCAAGTTGTCGCAGGTCTGACAAATAGCTCCCGCCAGATGTCGCGTGGATGGCAGCGTGGGGATTCAATTGCTGCAATTGCTCCATCACACTGGGATGAATGCCTCTAGTGTTTCCCAGCGTCGCAGCCCCCAGATACGCTTTACCGGACGCGCTGTCCTGGACAATAAGGTCGCTGCACGCGCCGATAGAAATCTCTTCCAATGCTGATTCCGGAAGGAATTCTCCCAATGCATCAGGGTTCCAAAGAACTAGTGGGCAACAATCTGCCTGAAAGGCAGGACTGAAGCCACTCTTGCGATCACCAGTAGACGGAGTTGCGGAAGAATTCCACTTCACTTGAGCAATATGGGAAACCACTGGCGGATTCTGAGCGTTGGGTTTTTGATTTCCTTGACTTTGGACAGCATCGGTTGTCGCAGTGCTGATGCTGATGCTTTTCGTCTCATCAGGCATTGCAACATCCACACATGGTGGCAGGAAGATTCCGAGACCTTCTGCAAATGAACCAGCCGAATCTGATGAAACAACAGAATCTGAAGACCGGCATGGGTGTGAGCCTGCCGGGCCAGCAGTTTGTATAGGTTTCAGTGAATGCATGCGGACGTTGTTGACCGGAATGCTCCATTCCGTCGCAATGTGACCGGACAGCCCGAATGCAGTCGAAGTGGGTTTTTGCACGGGCAACGCTCGCGGAAACGGCAACGCAACCTTCGAAACAGGAATGTCATTGTCGTTTGAGAGTGCAACGACCCCGACCCGATCATTACCAAAAGCGAGAGTTGACACCAACACGGATGCCGGTAGCGCGACGCGACGCGTCACTTCGACCAAAAACACAAGGATTTGTACACGCATGAGTGTAATTCCTGAAATTTCGTTCAGTGATTACTGAACAATCGACTGCAATATCCGACATCCTTTGACTTCGGTTACGAGAAACCCGCAAGTTTCCGCAAACCTGATATTTCGCACCCTAAGTACGGATCAGGACGTGTTACGACGTCATTATTCATGTCAATTTGCCTGACAGGAACAATTGGAAAATCTTAACAATCCCCTCCAGGAGTAAGATCTTCTTTACTTGGGGTATGGTGAAGACTTATCTTTATGGGTTGATTAGTCCGATGGATTTATAACAGGGTACTGCCGGAAGAATTGTGCGCGGTGGTATCAATCATGTGTGCTTGAGCAGGAATCCGTGAACCATGCGATCGCTTCAACTCGTCGAGAAAATCCGACATTTACTTTCACGATTCCGCTCTAAGCCAGTCAAGACGCAGCGAACTTTGCGACTTGTACAACTTGAAGACCGAAGGCTGCTGAACGGGACATTTGCCCTTGCAGGGGCGACACTGACTCTGAATAACTCGTCATCCAGCAGCGGTGCAACTCCGAAACTGGAGATATCCCAGCCCGACGCAAATCATATTTCGTTTATCCTCGACGCGTCCGAGACCTGGAGCAGCGATGGGCCCGTAAATCCGCTCAACACCGTAGCCGGAAATGTTCTGACGATCAACAAATCACTCTTCAGTGCGTTAAGCGTTGGGCCAGGCGTGAGCCTATGGGGAATTACACAGAGTACCTCCGTCTCCGTTTCGCATTTGTCCATTGCCGAAGCGGCATCAGTAAATCTGGGCGCTGCAAATAACGATTTTGATGCAGTCAGCATTCATTCCGAAGGCACCGTCGTCGTGTCAGATGCGGATGATCTCTCCGTGAATCTTTTGCATAGCGGGGGCCGCACTATTGAGGTACACACAGGCGGGGCCCTTTCCATCAGGCAGGTGGAAAGCTCAGCCTCTCATGCGAATGAGACACATCCTTCTGAAGCTCAATCAACCACGCTTGTCTTGTCGTCTGCGACTGACCTGACATTGGAACAGGGCGGAAGCATCCACGCCGACGGCGCAACGATCGTGCTTCACGCACAGCACCACCTGACAATTTCATCAGACGCTGCAATTGTCAACGCAGGTGGAACAGTGACACTGGATGCGGGAATCCACGGGACGCTGTTTACGTCCGGAACGATTGACGTTTCAGATCATCATCCTGGCAAGACAGGAGGAACCGTTCAACTTTTGGGCGAACGCGTTGCGCTCCTCGATGGAGCGAGAGTCGATGCCTCGGGTGATGCTGGCGGCGGGACAGTGTTGATCGGCGGAGACTATCAGGGCAACAATGCTGAAATCCATAATGCCGTGCAGACATTCGTTGGTGCCGATGTTGTTATCAAGGCCGATGCGATTGGATCTGGCAACGGAGGTCGCGTAATTGTATGGGCTGACGAAACAACTCAGTTTTATGGCGAAATCAGTGCTCGTGGCGGGAGCCATCATGGGGATGGTGGTTTCGTCGAGACATCGGGAAAGGAATTTCTTGAGATCAGAGGTGGACATGTTTCAGCGACTGCCGTGCATGGACATGCGGGAGAATGGTTACTCGATCCTCGTGACATCACAATTACAGCAGCAACCGCAGGGGGGGCATTCGCCGGTGCTAACCCCATTGTGTTCACTCCGACAGCTGATTCTGCGACAGTCGATGTCGCGACGATCGAAGCAGCTCTCAACGCCGGAACGAACGTAACAATCGTCACGGGAATAGGGGGTATCGCTGAGCCGGGAAACGTCACAGTTGCGTCCACGATTACGAAATCGGCAGGTGTCGCGGCAACATTTACGATTAACGCTGCAGGAAGCATCATTGTTAATCAGGCGATCACAAGCACAAGTGGCGCACTTGCAGTTGCACTCAATGCCAACTCACTTGCAGGCGGAGCAAATGACGATCTCAACCTCGCCTCCGGCGACATCGACATCAACGCGGCCATCACCACCAATGGGGGAACATTTCAAAGTAGCGGAGTCAGTTTTGACAACACGGGCGGAACGATCAACACTGGTGGCAACACTGCAATGATCAACCAGACTGGGACAGTCACCTTGGGAGCAGCCATTACTGCAACTGGCAGCATCGCGACCATTACATCAACTGGATCAAACATCAACGGCGCGGGTCTGGTGACGGCAGCAACAATCGATCTGAACGCGGTCACAGGCATCGGTAATGCCACGGCATTGAATCTGTCAGGCAGTGCGATCACAGCAGACACGACGAATGGCAACGTTGATCTGAACAACTCGATTGCTGCCACATACGCGACGGTCACGACGGGCAATGGCACGATTGTTGTTGATAACACGGGTGCCGCCGTCTTTACGACAGTCACCACAGTCGATGGACTGATTGATCTGGAAGCGATTACGGGCAATCTGACGGTAGGAACTGCGGTCACCGCAGGCGGCGCAGGTAATAACGTCACTCTGAACACGACGACGTCCGGAAATGTTGTTTTGACGGGTACAACAACAGCCGTAGGTGAGACCGTAACAGTGGCTTCAGCCGGCAATATTGTTGGCAGTGGTTCAGCGATCACGGCGAATGCGTTGACTTTGAACGCCAGCGGTGGGATTGGGATTGGGACTGCGGTATCTGCCAACGCGACAACTTACAGCCTGACGACTGCAGGCGTGGGAGCGGCCGGTGACATCACACTGGTTGCCACAGGAGCGTTGAATACTAACCAGATCACTACGCTTACGACAGCAGCATCGGTTCAAACGGTCAGCCTGACATCTGCAACGGGACCGTTGACACTTGGTGCTAACATCGGCAATGCGGCGGACAATCTGACATTGATCGCCACGGCGGGAAATATCGAAGGAGGTGCTGGCACAGCAACCGGCAATAATGTGACGCTTACTGCCACGAACGGCGGA
>Ga0105046_10006689_pt1 | contig 18232 bp, 17 predicted proteins | sample MAT03_FD_78385 | JGI IMG/M metagenome (GOLD analysis project Ga0105046, IMG submission 78385) | Freshwater microbial communities from Lake Fryxell liftoff mats and glacier meltwater in Antarctica - MAT-03 (megahit assembly) | ecosystem: Environmental > Aquatic > Freshwater > Ice > Liftoff...
CGAGCCGGCATGAAGATCTACCTGAACCTTCCCAACTACAAGAACAACCTGCTGAATTTCGGGTTCGTCGAAGCGGACTTCGAGGAGGGTGGCAGCGATCGTCTCGTCGATGCCATCACGGTATGGGGCACCCCTGACGACGTGGCCGAACGGGTGGCCCAACATCACGATGCGGGCGCCGATCACGTCGCCATACAGATCCTGCAGGACGGTTTCGATCTGCCCGAGGCGCACTGGCGGGACCTGGCTGGTGTCCTGCTCTGAATCATTCGGTTGCCGTCCGCCCGCAGATGCCCTGAGCCGAAAACTGCGACGAGGGCCCCGGGGGGCCCTCGTCGTTCGCTCGACACACGGGGGGGTGCGTCGGCGGTACCCGGGCGACCAAAGGGGGGAAGGTCGCTCCCGAGTTCAATCAGATCGCCGAGGTGATCAAGCCGCCTTGCGGGCAGCTGCGGTCTTGGCGGCCGGACGCGAGACCTTACGGGCAGCTGCGGTCTTGGCGGCCGGGCGCGAGACCTTACGGTCGAGCACCTTGTCGGTCACCGCAGCAGCGGCCTTGGCCACCGCCAAAGCGATTTCCTTATTCGTGTCGATGATCGACTTGGCGAACTTGTACTGGTTGTTCACCAGTTCGGTCGGGGTGGGGATCTTCTCGCCGAACGGCAGGGCGGGAATCTCGGAGACCCGACCGGTGATGAAGTCGACGACCGTGGTCACGCCGCTGACGACGGGATCCTTCACGAGAGAGATGGTGTCGACGACCTGAGCCTGTACTTCGGTGAGCTTGTCGAGAACTGTGGTCATGTTGTTGCCTCCGTTTGGCGTGTCGGCCGGTGCTTCCGGGGCCGATGCAGTGCTTGCTGTGGTGCTCACTGTAGCAAGCACTGCGAGCATCGTCAACCAATTCGCTGGCTTTTGCAAGCGTGTCGTTCGTCACTCGCGGCTCCGGGGGAATGCGCCCGAGGGTCCCCGAGTTGTCCCGGAGCTAATCCCGACTAATGTGGTCGGGATTAGTTCGCCGATCGACCTTCGGCCCAGCACACGGCTCGGCCATCCGGTCGGGCCCACCAGACACAAAGGACGCACATCATGGCCATCCGACTGGGCGACGACGCCCCCGACTTCACCGCCGAGACCACCGACGGCACCATCAACTTCAAGGAGTGGAAGGCCGGAAAGTGGGCCGTGCTCTTCAGCCATCCCAAGGACTTCACCCCGGTGTGCACCACCGAGTTGGGCACGGTGGCCAAGTTGAAGCCCGAGTTCGACAAGCGCAACACGGTGGTCATCGGGTTGTCGGTGGATCCGATCGAGGACCACAACGCCTGGAAGGCCGACATTGAGGAGACCCAGGGCACGGCGCTCAACTTCCCCCTGATCGCCGACTCGGACCGCACCATTGCCGGGCTGTACGACATGATCCACCCCAACGCATCGGACACCCTCACCGTGCGGTCGGTCTTCGTGATCGGCCCCGACGACAAGGTCAAGCTCACTCTCACCTACCCGGCCTCGACCGGCCGCAACTTCGACGAGCTGCTGCGGGTGATCGACAGCCTCCAGCTCACCGCCGGCTACAAGGTGGCCACGCCGGCCAATTGGAACGACGGTGACGAGGTCATCATCGGTGCCGCCGTCACCGACGATCAGGCCAAGGAATTGTTCCCCGACGGCTGGCGGGCCGAGAAGCCTTACCTTCGCTACGTCCCGCAGCCCGGCGGCTGAGCGATCAGATCCGAGCGCGAATGGCGGCGTCGAATAGGCGCCGCCATCCGCTCGGATCGACACCCAGTTCCGACCAGAGGTCCTCGGCCGACGCGGTGTCGCCCACCGCGACTCCCTCGGCCAACGCCTGGATGGCGCGAGCGATCCGGTCGCCGGTGGCCGCTACGTCTGCAGCCGATCGATCGAAGCCGGCCGGATCGCCGGAGAGACCCACCGCGATCCCCGCCATGGCCCGATCGAGATAGGTCGACCGGCGGGCCTTCAGCACCCGTGACTCAGTGGCAGTCGCACCGATGGCATCGCCTCGCGCCGCGGCCACCAAGGCAGCAACGCTCAACGCGTAGCCCGAGGAGTCATCCGCGGCGATCAGGCGGTCGAGCAAGGATTCGGCGTCTTCGAAACGTCCTTGTTGGGCGGCGGCCAGGGCCACCGAGACGATGACGTCGATCTGACCGAACTGGTCGTCGGTGAGCGTGGCCCCGAGGTCGAGGAGCCATTGCACCGGAGCGACCAGCGCATCGTCGCCCAGCTGGACACGCACGGCCGAGGCACCAACGATGCCGAGCCCGAGCCCGGCGACACCGGAGCCGCTGTTGGCTCCCGCCATGGCCTCGTCGAGCATGGCAAGACCAGCAGCGACTCGCCCGCACATGACCTCGGCACGACCACCGAGCGCCAACGCCTGCTCGATTCCGACCTGATCGCCGATCGACCGGAACGACGCCAGGGCCTCTTCCGCTACGGCCGCCGCCTCCTCGGTTCGGCCCTCCCACAGATCCACCGCGCCCAGGACCACGTTCATCATTCCCTGGCCCCACGGATCGTTCCGACGGCTGGTCTCGCGCCGAACCGACTCGGCGATCTCACGTGCCTCGGCGAACCGGCCCTCGAAGAGCCGCACGAACGCCAGCAGGCCCATGACCCAGGCCAGGCCGCCCGAGTCGCCGATCTCCCGAAAGGCGGCCGCCGACTCGTCCAGTCGCGCCGTGGCCTCCGAGACCTGGCCCGAGGTGAAGGCGATCCACGCCAGGTTCTGCAGCGCCCAGGCCTCTCCCCGCCGGTCGCCGGCCGCCCGGAAGTCCACCAATGACTCTTCGATGGGACCGAACGCCGCGGCATTGTCGTTCCTGAACAGTGCCGCCATGCCAGACCAGCGCATGGCCTCGGCCCGTCCTTGAGGATCGTCGAGGCGGGCGAAGATGCCCGCCGCATCCGCCAGGTATCGCTGCGCGTCGTCGAACTGGCTGTCACGTGCCGAGATCTCGCCGAGCCGTGTCAGCGCATGCGCCCGAGCCGACTCGTCGTCCATCTCGTCGCCGAGTTCGAGTGCCAGGTGGGCATCGCTGCGAGCGCCATCGAAGTTCCACTGCTCGCAGCGCACCTTGGCTCGGCCCAGCAGCATGGCCAGGCGCAACGACCACGTGGTGTCGTTCTGCACCAGGTCCAGGCCCTGGGACAGGAAACGTTCGGCCAGCGGCCACGAGGCCGACTGCTCGGCCCGTCGGGCCGCCTCGACCAACCAGCGCAGCGCTCGCTCGCCCAGGTCGTCGGGTGCCGGCTCGGACGCCATCTCCACCGACAGGCGCGCCGCCTCCGCGTAGTGCCGAGCGACAGTCTCGACCATGCCGTCGTCGATGAAACGTCCACCGAACGCCGCCTCCATGTAGCCGGCGATTCCCAAGTGTCGCTTCAGGCGATCTGATTTCATGAGGCGGGAGTAGGCGACCTCGCGAACCAGGTCCGACCGGAACGCCCAGTTGTCACCATCGAAGGTGATCACCTCCTTCCGCTCGAGCGATGCCACCAGGTCGTCGATGTCCGTGGCTCCCCGAATGGCCTCGGCCAGCCGTCGCAGGGCGATGATCGGACCATCCGAGCCCCACACGGCGGCGTCTTCGAGGACCAATCGCTCCTCGGTGGTGAGGGCGTCGATCCGAGCCGACATGAGCCCACGCAGATTGTCCGGCAACTCGGCCGCACCGGACCGCGTCACGCCACGATCCTCGGTGAGGGTCACCAACTCCTCCAGGAAGAACGGGTTCCCGCCGCTGCGGTCCAGCAGTTCGTTCCGCAACCCCTGGTCCAGAGCAGCCGAGGCCAACAGGTCGAGCAGTTCCTCGGCCGCGGCGCGTTCGAGTGGATCGATGTTGAGGACCAGCTGGTTGAAGCGGCCCGCCCGTGGGGTCCAGCGCCGCAGGAGCGACCTCCGGCCGGTGGCCACCAACACGAACGGTTGACGGGCGAGCTGCGACGAGAGGTTGTCGATGAGGTCCAGAACCAACTCGTCTGCCCAGTGAAGATCGGCGATCTTCACCACGATGGGACGCACCCGGACCGACGCCTCCATGAAGGCGAGCAACGCCTGAGTCGCTTCGACTCGAGCCCGGCTCGGGTCGAGGCCACGCAGGGGGCCCTCGTACCCGAGCAGGTGCAGCAGTCCGTTGACCACTCCGGGCACTGACTCGGGCTCGACCAGCACGATCTCGACCGAGCGCTGCAACTTGTCGCGCGCCGAGTCGAGGTCCTCGTCCAGATCGATGGCGCAGCCGTCACGGATGGCATCGGCGATCGGCCACCACGGATTCGCCTCGCCGTAGGGAACGCAGCGACCGGTGAGCATGGAGGCGTTCGGCCAATGGCCCTTGACCAGCGGCGAGATCTCGGCGGCGAGCCGTGACTTCCCGACGCCGGCCTCGCCGAGGAGCAGGATCTGTTGCGCCCGGTCGTTGCGAACCGACACGCTGATCGAGTTCTCCAGGACAGCCAGTTCGGCATCCCGACCGATGATCGGGCCCGCCGATCTGCGGTGACGGTATCCCGGGGGTCGCAGCGCACCGGTGGCCCGCCAGACCTCGACCGGCTGCTCGCGCCCACGGGCGTAGAGCGTCTGGCGCGGCGTGTACGTGACGACGGAGCGGGTAGCAAGGTGCGTCGACTCGCCGACCACGACTGTTCCGGGCTCAGCGGAGTTCTGAATCCTCGACGCGGTGTTCACCACGTCGCCCATGGCCGTGTAGTCGCCGCCCGCCCGAAGCGCTCCGACGAGCACCTCACCGGTGTTGACCCCGACTCGCATCTGGATGTCCACCCCGGCTTCGACGGCGTAGGCGCCGAGGGTGTCCTGCATCCTCATGGCCGAGCGGACCGCCCGCTCGGCGTCGTCCTCGTGAGCGATGGGCGCTCCGAAGAGCGCCACGATGGCATCGCCGATGATCTTGTCGACTCGACCGCCGAAGGTCTCGATGTCGTGCACCAGCCGCTCGAAGGCCCGGTCCACCAGACGCTTGACCGTCTCGGGATCGAGAGACTCCGAGAGCGCAGTGAAACCCACCAGATCGGCAAACACAACGGTGACGACACGGCGTTCCTCGGCGTGCGCGGCAATGTGGTGACCACAGGACGAGCAGAAGCGGGCGTCGTCTGCCACGTCCGCCCCGCAGTTCGGGCATTCCACCCCTGCAGTGTAGGGGTGACTCCGGGACCTACGATCCGACACGTGCCAGAGCCAACCGAGCGGACCACCACACAGTTCGCCACGATCGTCGGTCTGATCGGGACGATCCTGACGTTCATTGCGGCCAAGGGCCACCTCCCGGGCATCGGGAACGACGCAGCCAGCTACGTCGCCATTGCCGACCGGCTGGCGAACGGCGGATCCCTGGGCTACTTCCTCGAACCCAAGTTGGGGTTGTGGCCGCCTGGATTCCCGGCGGTCCTGGCGGTGCCCCGATGGATCTTGGGCGTGGGTCCGGAGATCACCGCGCTGTGGATCAACGCCTTCGCCCTCGTGCCATTGGCCTGGACGACGAGGTGGTTGGTGGTCCGGGTCGGTTGCGCGCCGCGCACCCAACGCGCCGGAATCCTGATCGCCGTCCTGGGACCGGCAACGCTCAGCCAGTCCTACATGGCGCAGACCGAGATCACCTTCGTCCTGTTGGTCCTCTGGTCGTTCGTCGCCTTGATCCGTTTCTGCGACACGGGTCACCGCTCCTGGTTCGTCTGGGCGGTGCTGGCGCAGTGGGCGGCGTTCATGGACCGATACGTCGGACTGGTGGCGATCGGCGCCGGGGCGCTCTGGTTGGCACTGGAACGGGTGAGCGACCGGCCGGCCGGCGCCCGGTTCGCCCGAGGCGTGGCGTTCTTCGTGGCGTCATGCGCTCTGCCCGGGGCGTGGATCCTGCGCAACGTGGTGGTGACCGACACTCCGTTCGGCCCGAGGGACACCCCCATCGCCACCATTGCGTCGAACACCGTCGACGCGGCCACCTCACTGGGCCAGTACCTGCACGGGTTCGCCCGTTATGCACCCATGATCGGGGTCGGGCGCCTGGCGTCACTGGTGCTGGCCGCCGCAGTGGGACTGGTTGCCCTCGGCCTGACTCGGCGGGTCATGGCTGCTCGAGACACTCGGGCGGATTCGTGGCGGCGCCTGCCCACCGGCATCGGTGACCTGATCGGACACCCGGCCGGGCTGCTCACCATCTACGGGATCGCCCACTGGGCGTACATGATCTACAGCGCCTCGACCATTGCCTTCGACCCGGTGAACACCCGCTACCTGGTGCCCATGTTCATACCGCTCCTGGTGGTCGGCATGGCCCTGCTCCAACGTGGTGCGCTGGACACCGTGAGTCCGACCGGAGCCCGGGTGACCGGCCTCACGAAGCTGGTCGCCATGACACTGCCGTTACTGGTCGTGCTCCAGGTCGGCATGGGCCTGGTCCGGGTGTCGGCGTCCTATTGGACCGACGACGCTCAGGGCTACAGCAGCCCGAAGGCACTGGCGGTCCGAGAGAGCCCGGTGCTCGATTCGGTGCCGGATGACTGTGATCGTCGCTACTCGAACTTTCCCGAATTGACCTACCTGGCCGGTTTCGAGGCCCAGCGCAGTCCCCGCAGAACCAAGTTCGCCAGCAGCGACGAACTCCGGGAACTCGAGGACCTTCAGGAGCACGTGGCCGACGGGGGATCGGCGTGCCTGATCTGGGTCGACGACGATCGCTTCGCCACACCGCTGTACCAGTGGCAGCTGGACGAACTCGGCGACCGTCTCGAACTCATACCGTTGGACCAGGACCGGAACGTGGCGGTGTACCGGGTCGGTCCTTCGTCCTGAGCAGCGCAAGACCCGCAACCCGCAACCGACAGGGTTGCGGGGCCGCCGCCCCGATCGACAACATCAAACGGACGAACCCGGTGTCATCCCGGAACGCCTCGAGGGCGGTCACTGGTGCATCCGAAGGTTCGGTGAGCTTGTCGTCTCGGAGTGGCGGCCCCGTGGCCTGTGTGTTGACTTGTCACCGGAACTCGATGACCACGTGATCCTGCGCCTCGCGCACCTCACCTGTCAAGCAAAGAGATGTTGTCTATCTCTAGTTCAGATGGGTTGTTGCGTGCCGTCGGTCGCCCCGATGGCACAGCGGGGGGACCGAGCCCCGCTTCCCTGGCGCCCGGGCCGGATCGCCGTGCTGCGAGTACGAGATCCGCCCGACAAGGCACTACGTTTCGAACATGACCGCGACTGCCACGGACACCGCCACCGACAGCGGGACCGACGCCTCCGCGCGTCGGTTCCGCCCCCACCAGATCCCGCTGATCGTCGGTGGTGTCTTTGCCACGATCACCGCCTTGAGCTGGGTCGGTGAGCAGGTCTGGGTCGTCGAGGACGAGTCCGAGGTCACCCGGACCTACTTCGAGAACATCCCGGGCGCCATCGTGCTGGCGTTCTACGTCTCGATGGTGATCATGATCCTGTGGGGCGCGTGGCAGTTCTCCAAGCGCATGCGCAATTGGGAGCGCGGTGCTCCGGACCGCCGAGCCACCACCAAGAAGAACGTCAAGCGACGGGTCGCTGACCTGCGCGGCGGGTTGTACATGCAGACCCTGCTCCGCGATCCGGCCGCCGGCATCATGCACTCGCTGATGTACTTCAGTTTCATCATCCTGCTGGCGGTCACCACCATCGGCGAGATCAATCTGCAGGTCCCCGGTTCGCTCAAGTTCCTCCACGGCGACGTCTACAAGGCCTACGCCTTCGTGGCCGATGTCGCCGGCATCCTGTTCCTGGTCGGCGTGTTCTGGGCCATCGGGCGCCGCTACGTCCAGAAGCCCTACCGGATCCGCATCAAGTCCAAGCCCGAGCACGCCATGATCCTCGGGGTCATGGCCGCCATCGGGATCACCGGCTTCGGCGCCGAAGCGTTTCGCATCGCCATCGACGGGATGCCGGACTTCGAGAAGTGGTCGGTCCTGGGCTACCCGCTGGCCAAGATCGTTGAGGACGTGTCATGGCTGAGCGCTGGGCACCGAGTCTTCTGGGTGGCCCACATCCTGACGTTCCTGGCGTTCCTCGTGCTGTTGCCCACCACCATGCTCCGGCACATCTTCACCAGCCCGATCAACATGTACCTGAAGGATCGGGATCGCCCGAAGGGCGCCATGAAGGCCATGCCCAACCTGATGGAGACCGAACTGGAGAGCTTCGGTGCCTCCACCATCGAGGACTTCACGTGGAAGCAACTGCTGGACACCGACAGTTGCACCATGTGCGGACGGTGCACCGCTGTCTGCCCGGCCCACGCCACCGGCAAGCCTCTGGATCCGCGCGAGATCGTGCTGAAGACCGGCGAGGTCATGGCCGCCACGGGCTCACCGGTGACCACCCCGCCGATCGGCGTCGATGCCGAGATCACCATCGGGGCCAACAGCCTCTTCGAACGGATCACGGCCGAAGAGGTGTGGGCCTGCACCACCTGCAAGGCCTGCGACGAGCACTGTCCGGTCCACATCGAGATCCTGGACAAGATCCTCGACATGCGGCGCTACCTGTCCCTGATGGAGTCCAACTTCCCCACCGAGCTGGGCAACGCCTACCGGGCCATGGAGAACTCGGGCAACCCGTGGGGGCTCTCCCAGAGCGATCGGGCCAACTGGGCGAAGGACATCGAGGGCATCAAGATCCTGGGCGGCGGCGACCCGGTCGAGGCCGAGTACCTGTACTGGGTCGGCTGCGCCGGTGGCTTCGACGACAAGAACCAGAAGGTCACCCAGGCCATGGCCAAGCTGCTTCAACGAGCGGACGTGGACTTTGCCATTCTCGGTCCGTCCGAGAACTGCACCGGCGACCCGGCCCGACGAAGTGGCAACGAGTACATCTTCCAGATGCTGGCCATGCAGAACATCGAGACGCTGGAATCCATGGGTGTCCGCAAGATCATCACGCAGTGCCCGCACTGCTTCAACACCTTGGCCAACGAGTACCCGCAGATGGGCGGCCACTACGAAGTGATTCACCACAGCCAACTCCTCGAGGACCTCATCGAGTCGGGGAAGCTCGACCTCACCGACGCACGGCTCGAGGAGCGCATCGTGTACCACGACAGCTGCTACCTGGGCCGCCACAACGACGTGTACGTAGCTCCTCGGAAAGTGATCGGCGCCCTGAAGGGCATCGAGATCGTGGAGGCGCCGCGCAACGGCACCACGGGCATGTGCTGCGGCGCCGGCGGCGCACGGATGTGGATGGAGGAGCACACCGGCAAGCAGGTGAACGTCGAGCGGAGCCAGGAACTGCTGGCCACAGGCGCCTCGCGAATCGCCACTGCCTGCCCGTTCTGCTACATCATGATCGACGATGGAGTTAAAGGTGAGGGCGTTGGTGACGATCAGGTGAAGGTGGCAGATATCGCCATCCACGTTCTCGAAGCCGTCGAGAACGCCCGACCCGTGAGCGCGACCCTTGCTGAGACGACACAAGACTGACGAGGCAACGCCTCCCCAGATCCCCACATCTCGCCGGCTCATCGTGGTCGACGACAACCCCGAGGCCGGTCATCTGATCAGCCAGTTGCTCCGCCGGCGCGACTACGAGGTGGCCAGCATCACCGATCACGCAACCACCGTCGGCACGCTCAGCGTGCAGGACGAGCCGATCGCGGGCGTCGTCGCGGCGTTCAGCCTGACCGGAACAACTGCGGGCCTGCGCCTGGTCGACGCGCTGCGGAACCACCCGCTCGAGTCGGTCAACCAGGTGCGCGTCCTGTTGATCTCCGACCAGCCACGCCAGCAGATCTTCTGCCTCCAAGCCGGGGCCGACGGCATACTGCTCCGTCCGTTCGCCGGCGACGACTTGTGCGACGCCACCGATGCCATGGTCCAGCGGTCCGAACCCGACCGCATCCCGTATCGACGGTCCATGGTGGAGCTCCTCAAGGTGGACCTTGCCAGAGACGGAGAGCACGGGGAACCCGTGGGCGCTGGAGCCGGCGCGTTCTCCTGAAGCGAGCAAACGAGTCTGCTGCCATGACGCTCAGCTGTCGAAATTCCGCCAGTACTGGCTGGCCGTCGGCCCGACCTGTCCGGCGTACTTGGACCCGAGTGACCCGGACCCATAGGGCTCGTCGGCCGCGGTCGTCATGGCCAGGAAGCTGATCTGGCCGATCTTCATGCCCGGGTACAAGGTGATGGGCAGCGAGGCCACGTTGCTCAGCTCCAGGGTCAGGAAGCCATGGAACCCGGCATCGACGAAGCCGGCGGTGGAGTGGATGACCAGGCCGAGGCGAGCGAGCGAGCTCTTGCCCTCGAGCCGGCCGACCAGATCGTTGGGGATCCCGATGCGCTCGGCGGTCGAGCCGAGGACGAACTCGCCCGGGTGGAGCAGGAAGACCCCGTCGGTGTCGATCTCGACCAGTTCGGTCAGGTCGTCCATGGGTTCCTTCACGTCGATCAGCGCCCGCGTGTGATTCCTGAAGACCAGGAACCGGTGATCGAGCGTCAGGTCCACCGACGACGGTTGGACCTTCGCCGGGTCGAACGGGTCGATGACGATCCGCCCGGCGGCAATGGCCTCACGGATGGTTCGGTCAGAGAGGATCACGGGTCGAGACGGTAGTGCCGCCGCAGGTCGCCGGCGTCCCGGTGGGCTCAGCGTGCCCGACGGGCTCAGCGGGGCGAGCCGGGGGCGACGAGCGGCCATGGGCGTTCGCGCTCCGCCACCCACGCAGCATCCAGCAGCCAGGCGTCGAGGTGATGCCGGGTCAGGACCTGCATGCCCACGGGGAGATCGTCGATCATCCCGACCGGGATGGAGATGGCCGGGTTGCCGTAGAGGTTCGAGGGGATGGTCAGCTTGCCGTTGTTGCCGGGCGAGTCGGGGATCCCCCCGAACACCGACGGCAGCGGTCCTTCGGCCGCGAACGCCACATCCGGGTTCGACGAGGTGATCACCAGATCGACCTGCGTGAAGAGGTCCGCCATGGCCTCGAACAGTGCAGTGCGTCGCCGTTCGAGGGTGATGCGGTCCGCCATGGCGTAACCGCGGCGGTCGGCCCACTCCAGGGCGAATCGCATCTCGGGGGTCAGGTCACCGGCGCAGTCCGGCCAGGCGTCGCCCAGCGCGGCGTACATGTCGGCCATGTTGGCCAGTCCCCACGCCGTGCCGACACTGGGGATGGCCACGTCGACGTCGACCCGCCGGAGTCCGAGATCGGTGATGAGCGCCTCGCCGGCCACCTGCACGATGGCGGAGGTCAAGGGGCTCACGACCGTGCCGGCGAAGTCGTCGATGATGGCCACCCGTTTGCCGCGGAGGTCGCCGAGATGGGTTCCGAGGCCGGACTCCCAACCCTCGACCCGGGGCAGCGAGTGGGGATCGCTCGGGTGGGCCCCGTTGGCCACGTCGAGCCATCGAGCGGCGTCACGAACCGACCGGGTGAGCCCACCGATGGTCACGGTCAGGGCACCGACGCCGAACTTCGGCCCCCGGGGGATCCGGCCATAGGTGGTCTTCAGGCCGACCAGGCCACAGAAGCCGGCGGGGATCCGAATGGAGCCGCCGCCGTCGCCGCCGGTGGCCAAGGTGGTGATGCCGCCGGCCACCATGGCGGCCGAGCCGCCTGAGGACCCGCCCGGTGTCCGATCGAGGTTCCACGGGTTGTGGGTCGCGCCGTGCAGCACGGTGCGGGTCAGGTTGACCCCGCCGAACTCCGACGCGGTGGTCATGCCGAACGGGATCGCTCCGCCCGAGTCTCTCAGCCGCTCGATGTGGGTCATGGTGTGCGTGGCGACACGATCCGCCAGGGGGACCGACGCCTCGGTGTCCGGCCAGCCGGTCACCTGATCCAGTTCCTTCACGCCGAGGGGCACGCCGCCAAAGGGCTTCGTGACGTCGGCCGCCGTTGCGGCGATACGTGCATTGTCCGGATCGAGAAAGGCCGATGCGTTCAGCGATGACCGATCGATGGCAGCGAGCGTGGCCTGGAGCTCCGTGGCGGGGTCGTGGTCGCCGGATCGGTAGGCGTCAACGAGGCTGCAGGCATCGCCCTGCCATGGGGTGGTGGTCATGGGCGTCGACCGTACCGAATGCCAGGCGGGTACGCGGCGTCGCGTCCCGGCGGTCATCGCCGGTCGGCCGGCTCAGTGGCACCAGCGGGGCCGAATCGCTACGATCGGCGCTCTTCGCGGGTGTAGTTCAATGGTAGAACATCAGCTTCCCAAGCTGAATACCGGAGTTCGATTCTCCGTACCCGCTCCGGTTCGAAACCCCTGCTTCGGCGGGGGTTTCGTCGTTTCAGCCCTTGGCGGCCAAGGGCCGAAATCGACGGCGTGACCCTAACGTGACCTTACGGATCACCCAAGGCGATCCGGTTTGCCTGCGGGCGGGAGCAGAGGGTCCGCTACGTCGGAGACCACGAGCGGAAGCAGGTTGAGGAGTACATCTTCTCGAGCTTCGTAGCCGGCTTCGCGCTCGACGATCAGCTCAAGGGAGAGGAGCTCGTTGAGGTCACGCGAGAGCGTCTTGGGTCCGCACGTCGAGCATGCGACCGCCAGTTCTGGGGTGAGCTGCGAAATTTCCTTCTTCGTGACGGCCGAGCGGCCTAGGAGAGTCGTGGCGATCAGGCTGCGTCGTTGTCGCATTTCCGGATCGCGACCGGTTACCCGCTCCGCAACGTGCTCCCGCCATGTAAGTCGAACCTGGCGGTCGTACACGTACTGCAGCTGGCCGGTGAGACCCGAGACGAAGCCGGACCCGCAGTACTCAAGGAACCGGCTCACATCGCCGCCCGACTCGCTGGCATAGCGAAGCTGCTGGTAGTACTCGATGCGGGTGTCGTTGCAGTGGTTCGAGATCAGATGGGCTGCCGACGTCGGAACTCCCGAAGTAACAAGGACGAGGAACTCGCAAAGTCGAGCGGTACGACCGTTCCCATTCGGTTGAAGTCCGCGACCAGACTCGGGGAGAGCACGGGAGCGCGACCTTGTCGGATCTCTTCGAGCACCCAGTTGTACGCGTTCACGACGTTCTCGACCTCGCGTACCTGGTACTCCAGTCCGGCGTCCACAGCGGGTCGCTGCTCGACGATCGCCAGCACTGCGTCTTCAGAGAGGGTGTTGCCTTCAATCGCAGTCGTGGCGTGAGCGCCCTTTGCGAGACTCACGACGTGAAGCTGATCCGCGGATGATCCATCGGAAACGGATCCTCACTTGTCCGCAGATCTGTCCCGGAAAGTCCCTGTGTTAACAAGGCCAAGTGAAATCCCACATCTGTAACTTGTCCACCTACTCGTCCACGGTCTCGTCCACGGTCTTGTCCACGTTGGGGCCAATCATCCGGTCGAGCGGCTCGGCCAGGGCACTGTCTCGCTGGCGGGTGGCGTGTTGGTAGCGAAGGGCAGCCTGATGGCTGGAGTGGCCCTGCCGGTGCATGAGTTCCTTGGTGCCCGCTCCGGTGCTTGCGGCGAGCGTGCCGGCGAGATGCCGGAGGTCGTGGAAGTGAAGAGCGGGAAGTCCGACCTCGGCTCGGGCACTGGCCCACGCCTTGTGGAGGACGTGCGGGTCGAGCGGACCGCCCTTCTGGCCGGTGAAGACGCAGCCGTCCGCGCCAGGTTGTGCGAAGTCCGCAAGGTGCCCCTCCAGAACGACCGCGAGGCTCGATGGGATCGCGAGGTTTCGCTTCCCGGCATCGCTCTTGGGCGGTCCGACGAGATGGACACCGTGGCGGTCGAGCTGGCGTTGGCGGACGACGGATATCTCCCGAGCATCGAGGTCGACATCGCCCCGTCGGAGTCCGAGAAGTTCTCCCTTTCGCAGTCCGACGAAGGCAGCGAGGAGCACCAGGCACCGCATCCGCTCGTCGATCGTGTTCGCGAGTTGGTGCGTCTGCTCGACCGTCGGAATCGGCCGTTCGTCGGCCGGTTCGATTCCGGCGCCCTTGATCGTGCAGGGGTTCGCCAGGAGCAGTCCATCCTCGACGGCGGTGGAGAGAATGGAACGCAGGAGCCGGTAGCACTTCGCCGCCGTGCTTGCGCCTGGACCCGTCGGCCCACGCAGCTCGGCGTACCAGGTCCGAATACTTGAGGTCGTCAGCTTGGCGAGGCGGAGCGAACCGAGCCTCGGCAGGATGTGCAGGCGGAGTTGGTTGGCGTAGAGGTCCCGCACTCGGGGTCGGAGCGGTTCTCCCCGGCTGGTGAGACGGGCCTCGACCCAGCCGGGCGCGTAGTCCGCAAGGGTGGGCGTGGTCACCGCAGACGGCACGGCCGGTTTTCCGTCAGCCTGGTCGGTCAGCGAGCGCGCGTAGATGGCGTCGGCTGCGCGTTTGGTCGAGTGGGTGCCGAGGCTGAGCCGGCGGCCATCGGGTGTGACGATGCGGACTCGGTACCGTCCGGAAGGGAGGCGGTCTATGCCTCCGCCGGCGCGGCGGTGCTGCGTCATGGGCTTCTCCGTGGTCACGGCAGGGTTGCTGCGGTGGAGATGGCCCGGCGAGCACGGTCGGGCGACGCAGAGGACAGAAGAGTCAGAGCTACAGGCCGAGCCCGGTGTCTCGCCCGCTGTGCGGTGGAGTCGTTGTTGGACGGCGAGGGCTGATTCGGCGCTGGCGGGCCGGGCGATGATCTCGGCGAGCCGCTCAGCCGGATCTGCGGTTCCGGTCGGGTCGAGGAGGAGCGCGTGGTTGGCGTCGCGTCCGCAAGTCATCGCGACGTAGGCGTGGTTGCGGCTGGAGGTTGGTTCGAGTGATGAGTTTGCCGCCCATTGAGGAGCGGCCCGTCCTCGAGTCCCGACCGTTCGAACTGGGTCCGGGCTCCGCATGGAGTGAAGCGTTCGGCGACGCGTCGCTGTGGTGAATCCCGCGTGGATCGCCGGACGTGAAGGCGCGGCGGGAGGTCGAGCACGACACCGCACCCGGGCACCATGTCCAACGGGAGGTACGGCGGGAGGGCGAGCACGACATCGCATCCCGGCACGAGGTCATCTTCGAGTACCGCGACTGGTCCTGGCTGTGGGAACTCGCCGATCTCGTGTTCCTCCCGGCGCCGACTCTCGGGCCGGGGCCTCAATGGCCGGTCGGGTCGTTCCCATCCTACGACTGAGCGGTCAGCCTTGCGTCTGGCGAGCCACTCGTGATCGGTACCGAACCGGCGACGAGAACTCCGAGCGCCAGGCCGAGCAGGATGCTGAAGGTGATGGTCCCGCCGGTCGCAACCACCACCGAGGTCACCGCGACGGTGATCCCGACCGAGACCGACCAGAACACCACTCGGGCTCGGGTCGACATGGTGAACGCACGCGCCTCTCTGACCTGATCGTCGTCGTACCACTGCTCGAGCAGGCGTCGGCGTCCGATGTAGAGGAACATCGCCACCGCAATCGCGGAGCCGACCGTGTGGCCGAAGTATTGGAGCACCCGCGCCCCGGTCATGTCCCCGCGGATCGGCAACGTGAACAGCACCTGATCCATCCCCAGCAGCCGAGCGCCCCAGCGCGACCCATGCGTGAAGGCATCGAGCACGACATGGCTGACTACGCCGATCGACACGCCCACGAGCGTCATCGCAGTGCTCGGGCGTCGCCGGACGAGCACCCGATAGGAGTGGAACCGGAAGGGGCCCGCATCGGGGACGTTGGCGAAGAGCGCCAACGCCACGCGCCAACGCATCAACCTGCACATCAGGTAGGCGAACGGAATCGCGAACACCAACATGCCCACGAGCGAGTGCCCGTCCACCCCGAAGATGGGATAGCCGAGGTCCGGTGTCGCTGCGCCGATGCACATGGCCGTGGCATCGGTGCGCGAGGGCCACTTGAGTTTGATCGGCAGCACCACGGCCTGGTGCGCAGGAAACGTCAGTGGCACGTCAGGGCGCCTCGGTCATCGGCCGAAGCGGTCTCACGCTGTTGCGAGGCGACGTTCACGCAGCGCGGCGGACCACAGAGCAGCTCGAACGTGCTCGGGTGTCAGCTCGGGGAACTCTCCGACGATCTCGTCTGTGGTCATCCCCGAAGCCAGATACTCCAGGACGTCCTGGATCGCGATCCGGGTACCGACGAAGAACGGCTTGCCGCTTCGCACTCTCGGGCGGGTCTCGACCAGCGATGTGAGGTCCATCGATACAAGGTACTCCCGAGCGGCCGAGAACGGTCCGAATCGCGCCACGGACGCGGAACGGATGCGCCACCCCGGGCGCCTGGAACGGCGCACCGGCACGCGAAGTGCTGCACGCCCTCGGGGACCACCCGCGCATTGCCACCGACGACGGCACGGTGCTCGACCTCCCTCAGCCCGTGCTCGACGCCCTGGCCGAGCTCCTCGAGGCCGCCGCCGACGGCGAGCGCGCCCTGGTGCTGCGCTCCCCCGAGCAGCTCACGACCGGGCAAGCAGCGGCGGTCCTCGGCGTGTCTCGCCCCACTGTGGTCCGCTTGATCGAAGCCGGAAAGCTACCCGCGCGGATGGTGGGAACCCACCGCCGCCTCACCCTGGGTGACGTGCTCGCTTACCGGGAAGCCACGGCGGCGAAGCGCCAAGCAGCGCTCGACGAGATGACTCGGGACGCCGAGGAGCTGGGTCTCTACGACTGATCCCGCGACTCATTGCGGCCCTCGACGCCGACGTCCTGGTCCCGATCCTGTCCTGCGACTTCCTCCTGACCGCGTTCGACCTCGGGCTCTACGAACCGGTCGTGTCGACCGAGGTCCTCGCCGAGGTCGAGCGGAACCTCATCGCAGACTTCCCACAGCTCGACCCCGACAGCCTCCGCCGGCGGGTCAACCAGATGCGCGACGCGCTCGATGACCACGTCGTCGATCCAGGCTCACTCGACGCTGCCCTTGCAGGCGGGGCGTCCGTTGTTGTCACCAACGACGGACGGCTGCGCTCGGAAACCGAGACGGCAATCGTCGACCTGTTGCCGATGAGCGCTGACGCCTTCGCTGCTCACCTCTGGCAGCTCACGCCCGAGGGAGTCGACGAGGTCATCAACACGCTCGTCGCCAAGCGAACGAAGCGGCCGGTCACGGTCGATGAGCTGATGGAGGCGATGCGCGGCCCCTTCTCGACGATGACGAGCGCCTGGCTTGCCAGCCGCGTGTGACGCCGATCTCGGCGCCGAGGTGACCGATGCGCTGAGCACCCGGGCCCGAGTCGGCGTGACCTTAGCGTGACCTTACGAGACGAAATCAGGCGTCACGGGCCGATACGGGCTGGCACGGAAACCCGCTGAAACACTGGGGAGTCGGCCGACTGCCCAGTGTTCACAAGGACCGATTTCGAGCTTCCCAAGCTGAATACCGGAGTTCGATTCTCCGTACCCGCTCTGTACCGGGACCCCTGCCGAGGCGGGGGTTTCGTCGTTTCCGGGCTCCGGCGCTGCGAGGCCGGCGGCCCAATGGTGCACAGGCGCGGCGAGGTTCCGGGCGGGTTGCTCACCGCCCGCACCGCCAACGGTCGGGTCGAAGCCAGGAACGCCTGCGGCGTGACGCTGAAGGACCGCCAGGCGCAGGCCATCGGCGAGGCCACCTGGGCCCGACACGCTCTGTGGTGGTGACGCGTCCATGGACGCGTCATCGCCACGCCGAGTGAGAATTCGGCCTCATCCGATTCGGTTCGGGCGCACCGATTGACTGTCACACCACTTGGTTACGCTGGTCGAGCGAAGCTCGACTGCCTGCTTCGAAGGCAGCCCTCCCGAGAACACGACCAGCCATCGGATGATGCGCTGGTCGTCTGGAGTTGTCGTGGACACGTCGTTCCCACAAGCCGAGTCCCTGCGAGCCGAGTCCCTGCGAGTCGAGTCGTCCGAGCGTTGCTGTCGGCCCGTGCTCGATCGACGGTCGAACGTCCGGGACCAGGTCGTCGAGATCGGTCGCCTTGTCGAAACCCACCAATGGCGCCTCGTGCACCTGGTCGCCGACCTCGACCGCTCGTGCGAATGGGCGCTCGACGGCGCAGCCACCTGTTCGCACTGGGTCGCAGCTGCGCTCGACGTCGAGGTGTCGACCGCCCGCGAATGGTTACGCGTCGGCACCGCGCTCAACGAGCTCCCCGTCATCGACGACGCGTTCTCATCCGGCCGGCTGTCATACAGCAAGGTCCGCACCATCACCCGTGTCGCCAACGCCGACAACGCCGCCGAACTCTGCGAACTGGCCGAACGCACTCGGGCAGGTCACCTCACACGGGCCATCGCCGCATGGCTCGGCCGCCACGAAGACCCCGACGAAACCGACCGCCGACGGC
>Ga0105046_10006690_pt1 | contig 18232 bp, 13 predicted proteins | sample MAT03_FD_78385 | JGI IMG/M metagenome (GOLD analysis project Ga0105046, IMG submission 78385) | Freshwater microbial communities from Lake Fryxell liftoff mats and glacier meltwater in Antarctica - MAT-03 (megahit assembly) | ecosystem: Environmental > Aquatic > Freshwater > Ice > Liftoff...
GTTCCAACGGCCCATCGGCTAAGTTCTGAATCCTACGTTCAGATGCATCCTGATTTTGATTGGAGAAAGGAAGATTTGACAAGTGAAGCTTCCTGGCTGTTTTCCAGTTTAGAAAAAAATAAGAAGCTTGCACTGTCTGATATTGCAAAAGTGCTTGGCGCCGGAAAATCCTGGTTAAAAAGTATACGAAACCTTCAGGCAGAAAACAAAATCCTGATTTTTGATACGCTTGTTGACCATTACCGTCCAAGGACTCAAAGCATTTTCTTTCTAACCGAACCATTCAGAACGGAATCCGCACTTGAGATGCTTTTTGAATCCATTCAGGAAAAGCCGGAAGAAGAGAATTTTCTGCTACGGTTTTTAAGTAAAAGCCGGTTTCAAACCGATTCAGGTGGAAGTTGGGGAATTACCAGAGATGAATTCCCGATGACAGATTCAGAGAAAAAAATTTTTCAACGAATGGTCAGAAAAGAGGTATTCGAAATTGTAAAAGAAAAAGTTCAACCTTTTGGGAATCTCCTATCAGAAACAACAGTTAAGCCTATTCTTTCCGAAATTCAAAAGACGGCTTATGAGGATGTTCTTAAAGGTTTTAATTTAGATCTGCCTGTCTTGTTGATGGGGGTTACCGGAAGTGGAAAGACGGAAATCTACATTAATTTGTTAACCCACTTTCTAGAATCAGGAACTCAATGCCTGTTAATGCTACCAGAAATAGCAATAACAGTCCAAATCGTTTCGAGAATGAAAATGGTATTTGGTGATTCTATGGGGGTTTATCATAGCCGGACAAGTCTTCCTGAAAAAATGGAAGTTTGGGAAGGAATTGAATCGGGCTCATTGAAACTGGTAGTGGGTGTACGATCTTCTATTTTTCTTCCATTTCAAAATCTGGGACTCATTATCGTTGATGAAGAACACGACTCCTCCTACAAACAATCTGAACCAAGTCCGAGATACCACGGGAGAGATGCAGCCATTTATCTGGCTCACCTGACACAATCAAAAATTATTATGGGTTCTGCTACCCCATCCGTTGAAAGTTTTTACAAAGCCTCATCCGGAAAATGGCATTTTATACAACTCATTCAACGTTACGGCGAATCTCAACTTCCTGATATTAAGTATGTAGACATGAAGCATGCGATCAGGAATCTGCAAGTAAAACTGGACATATCACAGAAGGTACTGGATGGTTTCATTGAGACAAAAGAAAACAACCAACAATCCATCCTTTTTCAAAACAGAAGAGGATATGCTCCATACATTCAGTGCGTTGATTGTGGTTGGATTCCGTATTGCCCGGCTTGCGATGTTTCACTTACACTGCATCAAATAAAACGATCATTAAACTGTCATTACTGCGGGCATACAAGTGATATTCCCGGACATTGTATTTCTTGTGGATCAGTTCAGATGGAGACGTTTGGTTATGGCACAGAAAAGTTGGAAGAGTCTCTGAATCAGCTTTTACCTGGCTATAAAATTGGCAGAATGGATCAGGATACAACCCAAAGCAGAAAAAGCTATGAGCAGATTTTGAGAAAAATGAGTACACATGAAATCGATATTCTGGTAGGCACCCAAATGGTAACGAAAGGCTTAGATTTTGAAAGCGTCACCTTTGTGGCAGTATTCGATATTGACAGGGTTCTTCACTACCCGGAATTCAGAGCAAATGAACGCACATTCCAATTGTTAAACCAGATATCAGGCAGAGCAGGAAGAAGAAAAACTAAAGGAAAAGTGATGGTGCAAACCAATAAGCCCTATCATCCAATCTTTTCAATGGTTTCTAATGGCGAATCCATGCAATTTTATCAACAGGAAGTTTTACATAGGCAGGACTTTTGTTTTCCACCGTTTTCAAGATTGGTGCGGATCACTTCAAGGAATGTGGATGAAGAAAAAGCAAGATTGGCAATTGAAATCCTAGCAAAAGATCTCATTAAAAAGTTGGGAACTGACATTGTTCTTGGTCCGGAAGCCCCTTCTATTAAGCGCTTACGAAATCAATTCATTTTTCACTTATTAATAAAAATTCCAAATACTCTTTCTGTTTCCAATATTAAAACAATATTGCTTGAGGATGTAAAATGGATTTCATCACTGAAGGACCATCGCAGTGTTCAATGGATTGTGGATGTTGATCCAAATTAATCAAAGAACATTAAACAATACCCTTTTCGAAATAATCGACTATTTGCTCGCATGAAAAAGAAAACACTTGGCACCGGGAATTCCTGGTCTTTAGTTTTTACGATTGGCCTTGCTCTGTTTAATCTTGGCATTTTTGGAATGATTTTATTGTCTGGAAGAAAACTAAATGATAGGGTCAGGCAAAACTTCGAAGTTCAAATTTTTCTGGAAAAAGGTTTAGATGAAAATGATTTGAAAGAGCTTCAAACCTTATTTGAGAACAAGCCTTTTGTTGCCCATGTAAATGGAAAAACTGGTTTGAAATTTACGAGTAAAGAAGAAGCCGGTAAGAAATTTATTGAAGAAACAGGCGAAGATTACGCCCGGTTTCTGGGTGAAAATCCATTAAGGGACGCATTTACAATAAAGGTGTCATCCGAATTCCTAACCAGTGAAAAGTTAAAAAAAATTAAAGAAGAAATAACCAAAATACCGGGAGTATTCGAAGTTGTATATGTAGAAAATTTGGTTGGGGCAATTCAGGATAACATAAATAAAATTTCTTCTATAGCCCTTGGAGTTGCAGGAATGCTTCTTCTCACCGCTATCTGGCTGATTCGAAACACAGTTAAACTTTCCGTGTTTTCACAAAGGTTTTTAATCCGAACGATGGAACTGGTAGGAGCAGAATCCTGGTTTATTCAAAAACCCTATTTTAAATCAATGTTCCTGCGAGGATTTGGAGGTGGAATTTTAGCGATAGTCATGTTGCTCACAACTTTACAGTTTATCAGCAATTTCTATCCAATTGTAAAAACGGTACTTATTCCGGAGGAGTTCGGATTTCTATTGGTTTGTCTCCCATTTTTAGGTGCAGTGGTTGGGATAATCAGTACCTGGTTAAGTTTACAAAAATACCAGGGCAAGAAATTGGATGACCTCCATTTCTACTAGTAGAAAGTTGGAACCTTTGCTGTCAATGACATGCAATTCCATTGAATTTGAATCTAAATCCTCAGGTACGTACCGATAACCGGAATAGAATCTGTGTAATCACTAGAAAGAGAATAAAAAAAAGATGCCACCCGGTTATGAGTGGCATCTTTAAACCAATTGGTTTGTATTCTTTTAAACTCCGAATTCAGCCTTTATTTCAGCAACCCAGTCCAATTTTTCCCATCCAAAAAAGGTTAGTTTCTTAGTGGTAGTTGTTCTTACTTCTGTCTTAATGCCTTGATTTTCAGAAACAGTAACATAATTTACTTCCTTATCCAATTCGTAACTTTCTCTGCCCATGTGTCCGTAAGCAGCAGTCTCAGAATAGATCGGATTTTTAAGACCAAACCGATCAATAATTGATTTCGGTTTGAAAGAATCCTTAAATTTCTTTTCAATTCGGGATGAGAGCGCTCCATCATTCAGACCAATTTTACCCGTTCCATAGGTGTTCACGTTGATTGAAACAGGTTCAGCCACTCCAATCGCATAAGAAACCTGAACAAGAGCCTGGTCAGCTACTCCCGCAGCGACCAAATTTTTGGCAAGATGCCTTGCTGCATAAGCTGCTGATCTATCTACTTTGGATGGATCTTTTCCTGAGAAAGCGCCACCTCCATGGGCACCTCTTCCTCCAAAAGTATCAACAATAATTTTTCTACCTGTGAGGCCGGTATCGCCGTGTGGCCCTCCAATTATGAAAATCCCTGTAGGATTGATATAAAACTTGATATCAGCATTAAATAGTTTAATGACTCTTTCAGGAAGCTTTGATTTCACCCGTGGCAACAAAAATTCGTGAATATCAGACGCTATCTTATCTGTCATTTGCTTGTCTGCTGCAATTTTGGCTGATATTGAATCTCCAGATGCTTTGACAAAATCATCGTGCTGGGTACTCACCACTATTGCGTCAATACGAATCGGTTGATTGTCATCGGAGTATTCAATAGTAACCTGCGACTTTGCATCCGGACGAAGGTAAGTCATTACTTTTCCTTCCTTTCGGATACCTGCCAGCTCTTTAACTAAAAGATGTGATAGTTCAAGAGTTAGAGGCATTAAATTATCCGTTTCACGGCTTGCATATCCGAACATCATTCCCTGATCACCAGCACCTTGCTCTTTAAATGATCCCTCTCCTTCATTAACACCTTGTGCAATATCCGGAGATTGGGAATGCAATGCTGAAATAACAGCACATGACTTTGCATCAAACATGTATTCATCACTATTGTAACCGATCTTCTCAACTGTTTTCCGGGCTACTTCCTGAACATCTACATAGGCCTTGGTAGTTATTTCTCCTGCAAGGACAACTAAACCAGTTGTAACAAGTGTTTCGCAAGCAACCCGGCTGTCCGGGTCCTGACTTAACATAGCATCAAGAACTGCATCGGAAATTTGATCGGCCACTTTATCCGGATGGCCTTCGGAAACTGATTCAGATGTGAACAAATATGGCATTAGATAACAATAAATTTGAGGCGCAAAAATACACGTCAGATTGGTATCTGCCAGAAAGGATTCTAAATATTGTTTTAAAATTTGATAAAGACTTATAATTCAGGCAAGAAATAGAAACACAGCAGGTTGTTTTGGCCAACTCACTTCTTGTTGAAAATTCCACTCTTTTACTTTTCTTTGAGAAATTATTTGATTTTTTCCCAAAACATCCAAAGCAATGCATAGCCTGGTTTCCGCATTTAAGACCTCAAGAAAAGTATGCCAAAGTGAAGAATTCCGGTAAGGGGTTTCGATGAAAATCTGTGTCCGGTGATTGTTTTTTGACTCTTTTTCCAATTGTATTATTCGGGCATTTCTATCTCCTTTCTCAATAGGCAGATAACCATTAAAACTAAAGTTTTGTCCGGAAAGTCCGGAACCCATTAATGACAATAATATGGCGGATGGTCCTACAAAAGGCCGAACAATGATCCCACATTTGTGTGCTTCATCAACCAGTAAACTTCCTGGATCTGCCACAGCCGGACATCCAGCTTCAGACATAATGATTGAGGATCCAAATTGTTTTATCAAATCCGCATATTTCCTGATTGCATTGAAATCGGTATCTTTATCAAGTACTTCAAATCGGAGCGCATCTATATCAATGCCTAATTTCAGGGAAGAAATAAACCTTCTGGCAGTCCTTACATTCTCGACAAAAAAAAGCCTGGTATCTAAAAGTACTTCTTTGTACTCATCTCCCAGCCAGGAATGATTGGTTGTTTCCGAAACAGGAAGAGGAAATAATATTAAAGCAGGATCAGGTTTCATTCAAGGATAATTTCAAAATTAATTGACTGTAATGTTTAAACAGAATTATAGTCCATCGCAAAATTGGGTTAATCAAATTGATTTTTTGGTACACCAAAATTATTGCTATTTTAATATTTTTTCTATCAAAACTACAATTTCAAAAGGGATATTTGTACCTTTGAAATTGAGTGATAAAAGTACTGCGTCTTTAGTCATAAAGATCGGTATGTTTTAAACACTTTCAAAAAACATGAAGTGAACAATGTTTTTTGAAAGTGGGAAATTTTTAATTGAAAATAAACTGGGCATCCTCCTTTAAGGGTATGGTTTTGAAGAAAGGTTATAAACTTTGGCTTATTGCAACCTTGCTTTTGGCAACGGGTATGCTTTTAGGTGCTGGTTGGGCAAGTAAAGGCAGAAGCAAAGAAGAAGACTTAATTCTTATTAACTCAATCAAATTTCGTGAATTGCTGAGCTTGATTCATTCGGATTATATAGATCTAACCGATACCGATTCTTTGGCAGATGCAGCTCTTGAGTCAATCGTAGAAGAGCTTGATCCTCATTCTTCTTACATTCCTAAAAAGGATGTTTTTGCTGGTTCTGTCCAATTGGAGTCCAATTTTGAAGGCATTGGAGCCGAATTTCAGTTCATTGACGATACTGTGTGGGTTTCGAGTGTGATGAAAGGAAGCCCGTCTGATAAAAGTGGACTTAAAGCTGGTGACAGAATATTGACGGTCAACCGGATTGCTGTAAGTGGAAATAACATTTCACATCTGGAATTAACAAATCTTGTCCGTGGGCCAAAAGGCACATTGTTGATTTGCGAAATTATCAGAATAAGTAAAACTGAAACGGTTTCTCTTAGTATTACAAGAGATCGGATTCAGAGTAAATCAGTTGAGTTTTTTGACATGCCTGTTCCTGGGGTTGGAATAATTAAATGCAGCCGCTTTACCCACAGTACCGGAACTGAAATGAGAGAAGCAATAATGATTTTGATTGCAAAGGGAATGAAAAATCTGATTTTAGATTTACGTGATAACAGCGGAGGTTATGTTTCAGCAGCTACCAGAGTGGCTGATGAGTTTTTAAAAGATAAGAAATTAATTGTATACACAGAAGGAAGAAATCCTGAGCACAATGCGAAAACGTTCGCCAGTTCATCCGGTCTTTTTGAAGCGGGCAACCTTGTTGTAGTTATAAATGAAAATACCGCATCTGCCGCCGAAATCGTAACAGGGGCATTACAAGACCATGATCGGGCACTCATTTTTGGAAGAAGATCTTTTGGAAAAGGACTAGTTCAGGCTCCGATCACCTTGACGGATGGTTCAGAAGTAAGGCTAACCATTTCAAGATATTTCACCCCAAGCGGTAGATGTATCCAAAAGGGATTTCAAAGAAAAAAGAAACAAGCCTATTTCAAAGAATTTGAAACAAGACTGGCCCAGGGAGAGTGTTACAATTTTGATAGTATTCATTGCACAGGAAAACCAGTCTTTAAAACCCAAAGCGGGAGAAAAGTGTATGGAGGAGGAGGAATTATTCCGGACGTTTTTGCAGCCCGTGATAGTATTTACCAAAACGACCGGCTTTCAAAACTAATTGACAAAACCGTGTTGTATGCGTTTATTTTAAAATACCACAACGACCATTCTAATGAACTAATTAACAAATCATTGGATGACTATCTCACGAATTTCGAGTTGACTGAAAATAACTTTACCGGACTTTATAGTCATTTAAAAACAAATGAAATTAATCTTTCAAAAAAGGAATTTGAGAAACTGAAACCCGGCTTACAGCTATTTATTAAAGCCGGACTGGCAAAATGTTTGTGGCAGTATGACGGTTTTTACAAGGTGTTGAATAAATATGACAATGAAATAAACAAGGCAATTTTTTATGCCCCGAGGTCTGAAAGAACAATTCAGGCATTGGTCACCAAAAAAACGTTCAAGTCTGAAATGAATTAAAAACGATTAATCAAATGAAAGTCCTATACATACTTACGCTTCTTCTTTATTTGACGAGCGCAAATAGTAGCGGTCAGGCTAATTTTAAAAATTCTGACGAAGCTGCTTTCAAGGTGATCAAAGCCGAAGAAGTACATAAACTGGAACTGATTGAGCAATTGGTTAATGCAACCCGAAACTTCGAAAACCTAAATGATAAAGGTTCAATCACTATTTTAGCACCTAACAACAAGGCATTTAAAAAACTACCCATCAATACCATTGACTATTTATTAAATCCCGATCATGTGGATGAGTTAAACGATCTTATATCCTATCACTCAATCCAAGGGAAGTTTAGCGAAAAACAAATACGGGCCCTCATCAAAAAAGGGGAAGGCAAAGCGTATTTCACCACTCTTGCCGGATTCTCATTGCTCGCCTATATGGATGGGGAAGGAACCATAATTTTCATGGATCAAAATAACAGGAAGATGCGGTTGATTGAACCCAATTATTCAAAAGGAGACCATATAGTTCACGTAATTGACGGAGTAATTCTACCCCACTCCGCTGTCTATTAGCAAAACAAGGGCAATAATTTATTGCAATTCAATCAGGCTTACGACATTTGCAGAATGATTGGAATTATTGAAGCCGGAGGATCAAAAACAGAGTTGCGGTTTGGGGATCTGGAATCACAGAAATCCGTACAGGGAATAGGCATCAATCCATATTTTCAAGATGATTCTGAAATACATAGCCGTCTTAAAGAAATTTTCGAACAAACTTCTTTGGAAGTAAAAAAAATTCGAAACATAATCTATTACGGTGCTGGTTGCAGTTCACAAGACCAAAAAAATCGGGTACAGAACGTATTGAGAGAACTTCTTCCTGGTATAGACATTAGTGTGGAATCTGATTTATTAGGTGCTGCAAGAGCGCTGTGCGAGGATGAAATGGGTTTTGTGGGAATTCTGGGAACAGGTTCAAATGCGTGTATCTACAATGGAACAACAATAGAAAAAGAAATGATCTCTTTAGGATTCTGGTTGGGAGATGAAGGCAGTGGTGGATATCTGGGAAAGCTTCTTTTTAAAGAATGGTTAAAAGGAAACTTGCCACATCACTTTGAACAAGAATTTGAGCAAACCTATGGTTGCATTAAAAAAGAAGCTCTTCAAAAACTGTATAGCGACCCGAACCCAAACCGAAATATTGCAAAACTGGCTTCTATTGCTATTCAAAATAAACAAAACACATTTTTCAAAATCCTAATTATCCGTTCTTTAGAGAGCTATTTTAAGGAGATAAAACCTTTGTATTCAAATTATAAAGACATTACCTTCCATTTTAACGGATCTATTGCCTGGTTTCTTAAAGAAGAAATCCAATCCATTATCGGATCTTTGGGATATAAAACCGGTAGGATTTCAGACAATCCATCTGCAGAACTTTTCAAGTATCACCTCAATAAATTAAGACGTTAACATTATGGCCACCAACCGACTTTTCCTTTTCCCATACGAATATTCTTTGGACAAAGATGTTTTAACAAAAATCGACGAAGCATTGCTTGTTTTCCTGGATCAATGGAATTCTCACGGTTCACAGATCACTACACGAAACTGGGTTGAAGAAAATCAATTTGTTTTTATTGCAGTGAATGAAGAAACTACTTCTGCCTCAGGTTGCAGTAAAGACAAATTATTTGGTTTTTTCAAAAAACTAAACTCCTCACTTGGAATATCGGGAGGTAGACTTAATAAATTTTATGTACAAACAGAGGATAAGATAAGTCTGTTTTCAAAACATGAAATTAAAGAAGCCCTGGATAATGGAAACATTACTCTTGACTCTAATGTGTATCCAACCTGGATTTCTTCAGAAGAAGAATACGACCAAATCTGGAAAAAACCACTGGAGGCTTATTCAATTCTTTTTAAGCTTAACCAATTGAAATAAAATTTTAGTGTGTATTTTTTTGGTAAGAACTAAGAAACCGATACTTTGCGCCTTTATTGTGCGAACCAAGAATATGAAACAAGCCGTTTACTTCGGAATATCTTTGCTGATGCTGGTATCTTCCGCATTCGCTGGCAGCGACACCAAGTCTGCTGATAAAATGTTTAAACAGAAAGGGGAATATGAATCAGCCCTGATAGAGTATAAAAAAGCTCTTGAGGGTGGAGGAAATAAAGCCTACATCAATGCCCAGATCGGGGAATGTTACCGGTTATCAAATCGGATTGCAGAAGCGGCTCCTTTTTACAAAGCTGCGATTGACCTAAACTACAAGGCAGATAGCATCCTTTTTCAATATCCATTTGCTCTAAAAGCATCCGGAAACTATGAGGAAGCTAAAAAAGGTTTTAAAGATTACGTGAGTAACGGAGGCAAGCCTGCCCGGGTTGACCGGGCTCAAAAAGAAATTGACAACCTTAACAAAATCGCTGATCTTCAGAAAAAGAAATTCTGGTACGAAATTTCAAATCTTGAGGCTGTTAATACAGCAGGATCTGAATTTGGACCGTTTCTGGCAGACAATACTCTTTATTTTGCATCAACAAGAGGGACTTCCGCAGTCTATGGCGCAACAGGAACTCCTTTTTCCAATATGTTTGCATACAAAACAGGTGGAGATGCAACCGCAGTACAAGAAGTGTCGGGTGTAAATACAGCTGCACAACACGAAGCATCGGCCACCCTTACCAAGGATGGAAAAACAATGATTTTTGCCAGAAGCAATGATGGCAGCCGAAAGAAACATAAAGAAGTTTGTCTTTATCTCAGTCGGTTTAATGGCAGTACATGGTCTGAACCAGAATTAATGGCAATCAATGATATTGAATACTGGAATGGAGCACCTTCGTTATCACCAGATGGTAAAACCTTATATTTTGCATCAAACCGCAGAGGAGGAAAAGGTGGACTTGATCTATATCGAACTAAAATGGACGAAAACGGTAAATGGGGCAAAGTTTCAAATCTGGGCGAATCAATCAACACAGGTGGTGATGAATCCTTTCCTATGATTACAGAAGATGGTAAACTTTACTTCTCATCCGATGGGCATCCTAGTCTTGGTGGCCTGGATCTGTTTGTAGCAACAAAAAAAGGAGAATCTACAGTGGTTGAAAATTTAGGAACAGGTTTAAATACGGTCAGTGATGATTTTGGTCTTACTTTAAAATCTCAATCAGAAGGTTATTTTTCGTCTAACAGAGCCGGTGGAAAAGGTGATGATGATATTTATTATTTCCGGGATGGTAAAAATGACCCTAGAGTTGTAAAATTTAACATTACCGGTCAAGCTTTTTCTAAAGACGATAAAGGAGTTGAAAGTATTCTTGCAAACACTTCCATTAAGTTGTTAGATGATAAAGGAGCAAACGTTGGAGAAACAACTACTGATGCAGGCGGGAATTTTGTTTTTCCAATGGAGCCTTCAAAAAACTATGTATTCTATGTTGAAAAGGAACAATACTATACTAAAAGAGATCCCTTTTCTACCATCGGAAAATCCCCATCGTATGAAGAGCTAACACAAAAAGAAACCGTTATTGAATTGAAGCACAAACTGGTTTTGGATAAAATTATTCTTAAACAAACTTTTGTGGCCGAAAACATCAACTACGATTACGACAAGTGGGATATTCGTCCGGATGCAGCGATCGAACTGGATAAAATTCTTCAGTTCTTACAAGACAACCCTTCCATTACTATTGAACTTAGTTCGCATACAGATAGCCGTGGGGATGATGTGTACAACATGAAATTGTCTCAAAAAAGAGCAGAATCATCAAAAGCATATATAATCGCAAAGGGAATCAAGTCGGAAAGAATCAATTCAAAAGGATATGGAGAAAGCAAGCCATCCATTGTTGACGCTACCACTGAAGAGGACTTCCAAAAAAACCGAAGAACTGAATTCAAGGTTATTAAAATAGCCGGTCCAACAACCGCTCCAATCGTTACTCCTAAAACCGGTTCGAAAAAATAAGGACCAAAGGGATTAAAAAAAAAGCCTGGCTAACCACCAGGCTTTTTTTTTAAGTCTCAGTTTCCGATATTTGGAATCTGATGAAGTTCTGCAAAATCGATATTAAAACCGCTTCCGCCATAGTATGTATTGGTTTAATATTTAGGTTAAGTCTTTACTCTTTTTCTACTTTTGGCCAAACAGCGCAGGAGGTGTTTGGTAAAAACAGAATCCAGTATAAAACGATTTCCTGGAATTTTTTAAGCACAAACAGCATTGATTTATATTACTATAAAGGGGGCGAAAAACTAGCAAAGACAGCATCTGAACTGGCAGAAATCGAATTTAAAAGAGTGTCCGATTTATTCGGATTTACACCATACAATAAGATTAAAATATTTCTGTATTTATCAACCAATGACAGGCTGATGAGTAATGTGGGTTTGGGTCAAAATTCAACATTGACAGGGGGGAAAACCAATTTCACCAAATCCATCACAGAAGTAGCCTACGAGGGCTCTATTCAAAATATCAAAAAACAAATTTCCGCAGGTATAGCCCAAATTCTAATCCGGGATATGCTTTTTGGTGGATCCTTAAAAGATGCAGTTCAAAATTCTTATCTTCTCACTCTCCCGGATTGGTTTATTGGTGGCGCCATCCGCTACGCATCGGAAGGAGATGGACCTGAAATGGAAGACCTGATCCGGGAAATTACTTCAAGGAAGAAAATTCGTCAACCGGCAAATTATTTAGGAAAGGAATCCTATCTCATTGGTCAATCCATTTGGTTCTATATTTCAGAAAAATACGGTAAATCATCCGTTGGAAATATTCTTAATTTAACACGCATTATTCGTAACGAAGAAAATGCTATTGTGGGGACTTTGGGGATGCCCTATGAAACTTTCCTAAGGGATTGGAAAAATTTCTATCTGACAAGACCCACTCAAAATAAATTCTTTTTAACGGCACCCTTTTCCGGCAACCGAATCGGGCACAATTACTTAAACAAGAATTACAAACAAATTCAAATCAGTGCCGATGGAGAATATCTTGTTTACTCACAAGATTGGAAAGGGAAATTTCAGGTTGTAACACATAACATAAAAACAAATAAAAGCCACGTTGTTTTCAGAGGTGGATCAAAAGCAATTCATCAAAATTCAGAAGGAGAATTTCCAATCATTTGCCTTCTTCCTGAAAATAAAATTCTTTTAGCTTATCCGGAAAAAGGGATCTGGAAAGGAATGATTATGAGCATGAAAGGTTTTAATAGAAAACGATTGAAAACTTTTGAATCCTTTCATGAAATCTACAGCCTTCAATTATCACAGGATGGTAAATCACTGGCTATTTCCGGCAGTCTTGATAATTACTCTGATATTTTCCTGGTTAACATGGAAAATGGAAGAATGCGCAGGTTAACAAATGATTGGTACGATGATTTAGATCCTTTTTTCAATTCAAACGGTGATACTGTTTTGTTTTCTTCAACCCGGTTACCTACAGATACTTTAGAAATTGAAAAGCCACTTCCTGATTCAAAACGAAAACTTTGGATTTACGCTCAGTCTGTTGCTTCCACTCAATCAAAACCTCATTTATTTCTTCAATCAGAAGGCAATCTTTATAAAGGTAGACTTTTGAAAGAGAACAAGATAATTTGCCTTGCTGATGAATCCGGCACAAGTAATATTGCCATCTTCGAAATGAAACCCGGATTTTCAAAAAGCAGGTATCTCACATCCAGTAAATTCAATATCAAGGATTTTGCTTTCAATGAAGACCAGAAAGTTCTTTCATTTTCGGTGAGGATAAGGATGAAGCCCTCTTTATTTCTGGATCTTTCTTTTGAACCTTCTTTGTTTAATTCAAAAATTGAACCTGAGGCATTTCCGGTTGGTGATTCTTCAACTCTCCAATACAAACAACCATTTGCCTTCTTAATGGATTCTAATCGTATTGATATCCGGAACTACATTTTTGAAGATGATAAAAATTATTCTTCAGGAAAATCGACAATTCCAGGAAATTCAAGGACTAAAAAAGAAAGGATAAAGCTAAAAAAAGAACCGAAACCGCAAATAATCGAAATCAAAGCACCTCTACCCTATTCACCCATCGTAACTGCAAATCATCTTACCACAGGATTGGTTGTCAATCCAATTCCCTCCTGGGGTCTGGGAGCATTGGTTGATTTTTCAATGCATGATTTATTCGAAAACCATCATATCAATGGAGGGATGACCTATTTTTTTTCTGATGTTGAAATGAGGAACAATTGGTCATTTCTTGAATACCAGTATTTAAAAAAGAGAATCGATTTCAAATTAAGAGCAGAAAGGAAAGCAATCCAGAATTCTTCTGATATACAGTTTGTTCGTCAAAGAGATATCCTGCAAAGCATTTGTGCAACGGCTTCCTATCCTATTTCAAATGCTTTCAGATTTGAAATAAGCCCCTATTTTCAAACAACCAAAAGAATCACTTTCGATCGAAACAATCCCCAATTAGGCGGATCCGATTTCAATGTTTTCTATTATGGCTTGGCGGGAGAATTGGTTTTTGATAACACAAGTCCTACCGGTCTGAATATGATCACAGGAACCCGAATAAAAGTAAGATCTCAATACCAGGTGGCGAACCAATACAGTGAAAAACAATTTGGGGAGTTTTTCTTTGACATGAGAACATATCAGCCTATACATAAAGAAATCACCCTTGCCATCCGATCAACGTTCGGGAGTTTTTTTGGAAATGCACCAAAGACATACTCTCTTGGAGGTATGGACAACTGGCTGTTCCGGTCTTACAATGTGAGCAATGAAAAAGATGATCCTTTGCGAGGACTAAACCAAAACTCTCAGGCTAATTTTAGCGATGAAGCACAGTCAGATTGGCTTTTCAATCGATTTTCAACGAATCTGAGAGGGTTTCAATATAATGCGGCATATGGAAGCAGCTATATGCTTTTCAATGCAGAAATCAGAATCCCGATTGTTCAGTATTTTTATAAGGGGCCGATTAATTCAAATTTCTGGCGAAACCTTCAGTTAACGGGTTTCACGGATATTGGTACTGCATGGACAGGTGTTGGCCCATTTAATAAAAACAACAGCTTAAACACCAAACAGATCAATGATGGTTATTTTTCAATTAAGGTTAAAACCTACGAAAACCCATTCCTAACTGGTTTTGGTGCCGGAGCAAGAACTATGTTTTTAGGATACTATTCAAAATTTGATGTAGCCTGGGGAAAACAGAATGGAATTATAGGCGGCCCGAGGTATTATTTTACTCTTGGCTACGATTTCTGATCAGAGTTTTAGTTTTATTGTCCGGTAATTTAACGTTGTAAAAATGCCGAATCCTCCCCCTTTCATTGGTGAATAAACTGTGGCAGGTTGTGCAAAAGGATTTCCATTCGCCCTGGCGGCAGCTTCCATAGCTCTAAGGTAATTATAATATTGCTGCTCGACATGGTAAAGACGGACAAACATGGTCTTGCCTTTTTCAAACCGAAAACTGGTTCCAACAGGAAATTTATTCCCATCCAAACCATTATCCGTAAATGTAAAATCAACCGCTGGTGCCCCTGTAAGACTATCCAGGTTCATAATTACCCGATAGAAATTACTTTGATTTTGAAAGTCATTAATCCAAACCAGAATTCCCGCCAATGAATCATTTTCTGAACTGTATCGTACTTCAACCGTATCAATATCTGGTAATGGGAGGAATTGAGTGCTACCTGTCAAATACCGACCATCCTTGCTTTTAACGGTTAATTCAAGTGGTTGCGTTGTGTCTGAGTTCGCCCAGGTCTGACCATAATTATAAAACTTCCTTGATGCAAAATCAAGATAAGGAGAGAGAGGAATAGAATCCAAAACCAACCCTCTTTTAAGTTGGATCTCAGCATCGTTCACAAAAGGAAAACGGAGAGTATCAAAGTAAGGATCAGTTTCAGTAACAAGTACTTTGATTGGCATCTCCCTTTCCACATAACACTCTACCACTAATTCCTTTTTAAACGGAGGAAGAACAACTTCTATCTCTTTGTCCAAATCACATGAAGAAAGGAGAAGGAGAAGTATGAATGCCTGAAAAATGAGTTTAGTCTTCAATGGGATTTGAAACAAATGTGCATTTCAGCAATAGCCAAAACAGGAATAGAACAAGAACCCAATTTAAGTAAATTTGATAGAAATCAGATGTATCTTTAAATCGTTTTTCCTTGTATTCTGATTTTTCCAGTTTATCAATTGTGCTAAAAATTTCTTTAAGTGACTTATTATCACTTGCCCTAAAGTAACTCCCCCCCCCTATTTTAGCAATTTGTCTCAGCGTACTTTCATCCATGGTATTGTCCATATACTGATCGTTTCCAAAGGGATCTGTTCCAACCAGAACCCTACCATCTTTACCCACTCCAACAGTATAAATTCGTGTTTTGTAGCTGGTTGCAAGTTTAGCTGCCGTAAATGGATCAATATTTCCGGCGGTATTGTCACCGTCACTTAATAAAATAATCACTTTTGATTTGGCCTTTGAGTCAATGAGTCTGTTTGTTGCAACACCTAACGCCAGGCCAATGGCTGTTCCAGACTTATTGATCATTTGAAAATCAATTTCCTCAATAAATTTATAGAGCAAATCATAATCATTCGTAAGCGGAGAAAGAGAAAACGCTTCTCCTGAAAACACAACGAGGCCTATTCTATCCTGAATTCTACCTGCAACAAAATCCTTTGCTACTTCCTTTGCAGCTTCCAATCTGTCCGGCTTGAGATCCTGCGTCTTCATCGACTCAGAAATATCAATCACCATAATTATATCGATACCTTCTGATGTTTTCTCAAGATTTTCCAATGTTTTCTGTGGTCTTGCCATAGCAACAACAAGCAAAGCCAGAATAAACGTCATAATAACATCGGGCAAAAATCTTAAATAAACCGACCAATGAGTTTTCAAAGAGGTTTGAAAAAAAGCCACTTCTACTTTCTGCCTGAAATTGACAAAAAGCAAGAACCTGATAAAAAACACAAAAGGGATTAACCCTAAGAAATAGAGAAAAATATCATTCTCATATTGGAACCCAAGCAGTGTTTCAGGTAAAAACCACTTAAGATCCAACCATTCCAACTGCTTACTCAAACTTTCCATCCCGGATTAAATCTCTCTTTTTTTGATACAACTGCAAAGAAATTTGTTTCACATAATCAATATTATATCTAAAGTCTTTCATTTCTACCCCTCCATAAATCCATCGGTCTACTTCCTGAAGCACATCTTTTAAATCCAGATCCGGAAGTATTTTGAAAATTTCCATACTGGTTAATGAGGTGTACGGGTTTCCATCCACCCGTTGAATGTATTTTTTCCAAACGTTCAGAATTCCTTCCATATTTTCAATATTTAAATCTGCTTCAAGTTGGGATTTAAATCGATCGAACGTTCTTAAATACGCAGAATGCCTTCTCTGTTCGATAAACAAATAGATAAATTTTTGAATGGGTCGGTCAAAGAAAAAGTTGACGACAAAAATCAACAGTAAGACCAGGCTCAATCCAATTAAAATATACGGGTAGTTGATTCGATGAGCTACGGTAACCGGAGACAATTCTGTTTGGAAAACCGGCTTGTCTGGAATTTTTCCATAAAAAACCTGACTCACGAACACCGAATCAACATTTGAATTCCATCGGGTTGAATCACTTCCAGAAAACTCAATGATTGGAAGTTGGATCGTTTGTATGGAATCAAGATTAAACGTAGCTAACTCATAAACAACGCAATCCTTGCTTATTTCACCAATGGTTTTGGTTGGGTAAAATTCCCGTTTTCTCAACTCAAAGCTTCCAAATACAGCATTTGTATCCGGGAAGAGGATTTGAATTTTCGATGGATATTGCAAAGATAGGGTTAACCTAACAGCTGCTCCTACCTGTATTTTCTCAGCTGAAAAAGCTGCCTTTGGTTTCAATTCCGTCCGAACCTGATCAAATCCGGAAGTATTGAATAAAAAGATCCATCCCAGAAATAAAAAACAAATTTTCACAGGGGCAAAATAGGCAAAAGAGAAACAGAATTCAGAATTTCAAATAACAACCAGGATAATAAAAAGAAATCCAAACCCTTACATTTAATTTGAGTTAACAAAACTGTAAATGGAAGTTCTTGAATTTAGAGAGGAGGGAATTTATTGCCCGGCTGGAGAATTCTATATTGATCCTGTGCGGCCAGTAAACAAAGCAGTAATCACGCATGCACATTCTGACCACGCCAGGGCAGGCATGAAATCCTATTTATGCCATTCCAGGAGCAAAGAAACACTGCGCCTCCGATTGGGTCAAAATATTTCTGTAGAGCACCTTGAATATGGACAATCCGTATGTATCGGACCTGTTCGGTTGAGCCTCCATCCTTCGGGCCACGTTCCCGGTTCGGCACAGGTTCGGGTCGAATATAAAGGTGAAGTTTGGGTTGCTTCGGGCGATTACAAAATTGAAAATGACGGATTATGCACAGGATTTGAATCGGTTCCTTGCCACAGTTTTATTTCAGAATGCACTTTTGGTTTGCCCGTATTCAATTGGTTGCCTCAAAAGATGATTTTTGATGAAATAGAGAATTGGTGGATTGAAAATGCGAGGCGCCGGAAAGTATCCATTCTTTATGCCTATTCTTTGGGAAAAGCTCAAAGAATTATTCACAATCTGAAAGATAAAGGAATACTTGCCGCACACGAAACCATTTTAAAGACGAATAAGGCGTTAAACAAAGATGGCTATCATTTACCCGACATTGCTTCTCCAAATCAACTTTCAAAAGAGGAACTCAGCAGGTCTTTGGTAATCACACCTTCTTTTTCAAAAACTCCCGA
>Ga0105046_10006692_pt1 | contig 18226 bp, 20 predicted proteins | sample MAT03_FD_78385 | JGI IMG/M metagenome (GOLD analysis project Ga0105046, IMG submission 78385) | Freshwater microbial communities from Lake Fryxell liftoff mats and glacier meltwater in Antarctica - MAT-03 (megahit assembly) | ecosystem: Environmental > Aquatic > Freshwater > Ice > Liftoff...
AAGAGCGCGGCGCCGTTGCAGATCACCGGCATCACCACGGCAGCCGACGCGATCACGGTGAAGCTTGCGAACACCACGCCGTTCACCCGCGTGCATGTGGCCGCGTCGCGCTTCGAGCCGGGCCGCGGGATCTTTGCGGACTTTGCAAACTTCGCGCGCTTCGGCGCGGCGTCCGGCGCACCGGCGCGACTGCCGAATCTCTACGCGGCGGGCCGTGAGATCGGCGACGAGTACCGCTACATCCTCGACCGGCGTCACCAGAAACTTTTTCCCGGCAACATGCTCACGCGTCCGGGTCTCCTGCTGAATCCGTGGGACAAGCGCTCGACCGATGTCGAGAATCTCGCGCAGCAAGCCGGCCAGGCGGCAGGCTGGACCCGCGGCGGCAAAGGCGAAGCGCTACGGCGCGCGACGGCGGAACCGGGCCAGGACAAAGGGGGCGGTCCCGGCGGCGCGGTGGCGGAAACCAACCTCGACTTTCTCGCCGCAGCGTCGCCCGCGATCTACAATCTGCTGCCGGACAAGGACGGCGTGGTCCACATTGATCGCAAGGTGCTCGGCGACCGCCAGCATGTGCAGATTTACGCCGAGGATCTTACGAACGCCGTGTGGCGCTCCTTCGCGCTGCCCGAGGTGCCGACGAAATTCGGCGACCTGCGGCTGACGCGGAATCTCGATCCGGCGAAGCCGTTCACGCAAAAGAAGGAGATCACCGTCGTGGAACCCGGCAGGACGCTTACGCTGGCGGACATCCTTACGAGCGAGTTCGAAACCTACGACACGCTCGGCGGAATCTTCTCGCTGCTCACCACGCTGAATGGCGATGCGACGCTCGCGAAATTCGCGTGGGTGCTCGAATGGCCGAAGCTCAAGGACGACGAGAAGCGCGCGAAGTATTCCGAGTTCGCCTGCCACGAGCTGAATCTTTTCCTCGCGAAAAAGGACGCGGCTTTCTTCGACAAGGTCATCAAGCCCTACCTCGCGAACAAGAAGGACAGGACGTTCATGGACGACTTCCTCCTCGGCAACGATCTCGCCGGCTACCTCCAGCCGTGGGCTTACAGCCGGCTGAACGTCGTCGAACGCGCGCTGCTCGCGCAGCGCATCGGCGGAGACGCGCCCGGTGCCGCGCGGCATCTGCGGGAACTGTGGGAGATGATCCCGCCGAATCCCGACGCGCAGGACCGGCTCTTCGAGACCGCGCTGCGTGGCCGCGCGCTGCAGGAGGATACGAGTCGAGCACAAGGGATGGCAAATCCCAGCGATTCCTTCAAACGCGAGAAGGCCAAGGCGGTCGATCGCCTCGAACGCGTGGCAGAGACCGCGGCGGCTTCCATGGCGTCTCCTCCGGTGCTCACTGCGATCCCGGCGCGTGAATTCGCATCCGGCAGCATGGGCGGAAGGTTTGCCAATCGAATGCGGGAAGGGAAAGACGCCGCACGCGAAGGCGCCACCATGGAGGCGCAGCTCGCTGCCGCCAAGCCGATGGAGACATTGGAAGAAGAAACCCGCAAGATGAAGAAAGACGACCGGGCGCCGGTGCGCCAGGCATTGCAGCAGCGCGTTGAGAATTTGAAAAAAGCGATGGCGATGGACGGTGAGAACGGCACGCTCCAGACGGATGCTTTCTATTTCGGCGCAGACGCCGCGAAGGCCGCCCGCGGGGAAGTCCGCGCCTATTACCGGCAGATCGGAGCGACGAAGGAATGGGCCGAGAACAATTACTACCGGCGTCCCATCGGCGAGCAGAACGCCGGACTTGTGACCGTGAACGCCTTCTGGCGCGACTACGCGGCGTGGGTTGCCACTGGCAGAAAGGGCGCATTCGTTTCGCCCAACATCGCGGAGGCCAGCCGCAATTTCACCGAGATGCTGCTCGCGCTCGCCGTGCTCGACCTGCCGTTCGACGGGCCGAAGCACACGGCGAAGGCCGATGGCGGACAATTCAACTTCACCGCGGGCGGCGCGGCGATCGTCTATCACAAGGAAATCAAACCCGCGGCGGCCGCGAAGCCGGACCAGGGTCAGTTGCTCGTCTCGCAAAGTTTCTTCCGGCATGGCGACCGCCACCGGCAGGAGGGCAGCGAGAAGGTCGAGAAATACACGACCGACGAATTCCTCACCGGCGCGGTCTATGGCGCGAATGTCGTCGTCACCAATCCGGCGAGTTCGCCCGTGAAGGCGGAGGTGCTGCTGCAAATCCCGCGCGGCGCGCTGCCCGTGCTCGGCAGCAAGGCGACCGATTCGCGCCGCCTGCGCCTGGAGCCGTACACGACAAAGACGTTCGAGTATTACTTCTACTTCCCCTCCACGGCGAAGGACGCCGCGAAATTCCCGCACTACCCGGTGAACGTCGCCGTCGCCGGCACGAGTGCCGCGGCGGCGAAGGCGTTTGAGTTCAACGTGGTCGCGAAGCTCACGCAATTCGACAAGGCATCGTGGGACTACGTCTCGCAATACGGCACCGACGCGGAGGTGTTTGCGTTTCTCGAGAAGAACAACGTCGAGTCGCTGAACCTCGAACGGATCGCGTGGCGCTGCCGGCAGAGTGCGGAGTTTTTCAAGAAGCTGGTCGGAGTGATGCAGCAGCGGCACATCTGGCACAGCGTGATCCACAGCTATGCCGTGATGCACAACGACACCGCCGCACTCCGCGAATGGCTCAAGCACCGCGACGATTTCCTCACTCAATGCGGACCCTACCTCGCGGCAAAGCTCATCACGATCGATCCCATCGAGCGCCGCGCCTACGAGCATCTCGAATACAGCCCGCTCGTAAACCAGCGCGCGCACCGGCTCGGCAGCGAGTGGCGCATCGCGAACCCGGCGGTGCTTTCCCAATACCAGCACCTGCTCGCCATTCTCGCGCACAAGCCGCAGCCCGACGCGATGGACGCCATGAGCGTGACGTACTACCAGTTCCTGCAGGACCGCGTGGAGGAGGCGCTCGCACGTTTCCACACGGTGGATGCGAAAGCGCTGCCGACACAGATTCAGCACGACTACTTCAAGTGCTACGCCGCATTCTACGAGGCGAATCCCGCCGAGGCGCGCGGCATCGCGGCGAACTACGCCGGACATCCGGTCGCGCGCTGGCAGAAGCTCTTCGCCGAAGTCGGCTCGCAGCTCGACGAAATCGAGGGCAAGGCCGCGGCGAAAAAGGACGACGACAAACCGGACCGCGAGAAGCAGCAGGCCGAACTCGCGGCAACGGAGCCGACTTTCGACTTCAAGGTGGAGAACAAGTCCATCGCGCTGACGTGGAAGAATCTCGGCGATGTGACGATCAACTATTACCTCATGGACCCCGAGTTCTCGTTCAGCAGCAATCCGTTCGTCAGCCAGGACGCGGGCCGATTCAGCATCATCAAGCCGAACCAGAGCGCGAAGCAGGCGCTGCCCAAGGGCAAGGACGCGCTCGACATCCCGCTGCCGGGCGAATTTGCGAAGGCGAATGTGCTCGTGGAGATCGTCGCCGCCGGCCAGCGCAGGGCACAGGCGTATCACGCGAACACGCTCAAGCTCACGCTCGCGGAAAACTACGGCCGCATCGAGGCGCTCGACAGCGCCAGCGGCAAGCCCGTCGCGAAGGCGTATGTGAAAGTGTATGCGCGGCTGAGCAACGGCACCGTGCGCTTCTTCAAGGACGGCTACACCGACCTGCGCGGACGCTTCGACTACGCGAGCCTGAATGCACCGGAGCACGCGCAGCCCGTGCCGCTCGCGCGAGAGGCCGCGCCCGCGAACGGCCTCGACTACCAGATGCTCAAGCCCGCCGAACTCAACCACGTCGAGAAGCTCGCCATCCTGCTGCTCAGCGACACTAACGGCGCCGCCGTCCGCGAAGTGGACCCGCCGCGGAACTGAGCGCACCGGTCTCGCTGACGAAGGTTCCCGCCGGGCGGCTTCCGCCTATTCTCCCGCCTGACGGAGTATCTCCGCCACAATCGTGTCCGCCAGCCAGTAGCCACCGGCTCGCATCTGCTCGATCAATGGACGCACCTCGCTGATCAGCGCGGCCCGTCTGGCCTCCACGAGCACACGTCCCGTCCCGATCACTGCAAGCCCATAGACATTGCGCGCCACCCTGCGCCCTTTCACTTCGTCCATCAGTACCAGCGCGGCGGGTTCCTGCAGCGCGAGTGAAATGGTCGCCGCCTCGCCGATGTCCAGCAGCGACGTGAGCAGCGGATCAATTTTCCGAGAGAGGTTCGTGACCCGCAGCCAGGGTGCCGATTGAAACAAACCGGCTCCGCTTTTCCCACCGGCCTCCACCTCGGATTTCACGTCATCCGCCACCAGCACTTCGCCGATCAAATCCCGAAGCAATCCCAACTGCGCGATGCCAGCGAGCGCGATGAACGGCCCCGCATTGCACGCGATGCTCACGCCCTCGGCGGCAGCGGAGTCGTGAACTCAGCGTCCAGCTCCACAGCGTCCCACTTCACGCTGTCCACACCCCACTGCCGGCAGCTCAGCAGGAAATTCCTCCTCGTGACTCCGGCAAATTGCGCCGCCTGGCCGCTCGTGAATCGTCCGACTTCGAAAAGCTTCTTCGCCGCCGCCATCCGCGCATCCTCCGCGAAATGTTCGGCATCGGTGCCGAGTGCGGCCAGCCACGAATCGGGATATTCAAGCGTCACAGCGTTCATCATTCGGATACCAGCGGCATCGCTGTCGCGAATCAACCTGCCAGCACCCGGCTTCTTTCTTGCACCGGCAGCCGGGCGCTCGCCTTGCAATTTTCAATTCTGCGCCAACACTTTCACGCACAACGATGGTCGAAAAGAATCCCACACTGAAATGCCCCATCTGCGGAAAGCCCGCGGACTTCAATACGCCCGCCAGCCCGTTCTGCTCTGCGCGCTGCAAGATGATCGACCTGGGCAAATGGCTGGGTGAGGACTACCGCATCAGCGAGCCGCTGCGGCCGGATCACCTGGCGGAATTCGAGGAACTTTCCGGTGACCGCCTGGATGCAGCGGACGGGCGGTGAATCTCACTCCAAGCCAGCCCTTGCGGTGGCCATGTCAGCCACCGAATGCCATTGGTGAGTGACGTCCCGCATGATGAGCGCGTGGTCAAACGTGACGCTGCCCGCGGGAAATGCGGACTCGTCGGCGAAGAAGGATGACTCGACGTGATCGACTGCAAGTGGATGCACCTGCCATCGGTCGGTCTGAAGCCGGATGCCGTCGAGGCGACAGCAGTCGCGGGTCACCGAATAGCCAACGCTGCCGCCCTCGAAGAACGCGGAAGACTCCGCCAGCGACTGGAAGCACGAGGCTTCAGGCAGCGAGTCGCTTTCGCGTCCGCGAAGCTGCACGCTCATGCGACCGTCGCGAGAGCGAATGGACATGGAGATGCTGGACGCGTTCTCCGTTACGTCAAAGTCCGCCAAATGATGCTCGCCAGGGAAAATGCGTCCGCCGGCGAAGTGATTGAGCCACGAGCCAGTGTCACGTCGGGGAATGAACACGCCCTCGCGCGGCTCTCCGGAGGGCTCATCCCAAAGCACAGCGATGCGGTGGGCAGCGTTTTCACTGGAGATCCCGCAGAAGGCTGGAAGCCATCCGGGGCGGATCTGCTCCAGGCGGATCAGGCAAATGCCAGCAATCGCATGGCCACGATGTAATTTTGGCCGGAAGGGCGCTGGAAGGAAGCGGCTCATCACATCCGCATCCACGCGGAAATTGACGAGCAGCCTGCGACGAATCAGACCGTGAATGACGGGAAGACGCACGGCAGAACGACCGACTGCGATTTTTGGCGGCCTCCCCCCATCGCTGCGGGCTAGTTACGCCGCGAGTTCAGCTTTGCGAGAAGGCGGAGGATTTCGAGGTAGAGCCACACGAGGGTGACCAGCAGGCTGAAGCCGGCGTACCATTCGAGATACTTCGGGGCGCCGACCTGCGCGCCCTGCTCGATCATGTCGAAGTCGAGCACGAGATTCAGCGCCGCGACGATCACCACAATGACGCTGATGCCGATGCTGAGCGGGCCGCTTCCAGTGAGGAACGACACGTTCACATTGAAGAAGCCGAGCACCCAAGTGACGAGATACATGAGGGCGATGCCGCCGGTGGCGGCGACGACGCCGAGCTTGAACTTCTCGGTGGCGCGAATCCATCCGCTGCGATAGGCGGCGAGGAGGGCGAAGAGCGTGCCGAATGTGAGCATCGCGGCCTGAAGGACGATGCCGTCGAATTGCGCCTCGAAAATCGCGGAGATGGCACCGATGAAAAGCCCCTGCAGCAGCGCATAGATGGGCGCGGTCATCGCAGACCAGTCCTTTTTGAAGGTGGTGATGAGCGCCATCACGAATCCGCCGATGGCACCACCCATGACGAGCGGCTTCGCCATTGCGGGATTCTGGGCCAGCCAATTCCACGAAAAGGCAGCGGTGAGTGTGACGATGGCGAGCAGAAGGGCGGTCTTGTTCACCGCGCCCTGGATGGTCATGCGTTGTTCGCCAGCGGCGAGCGGCTGGCCGAAGGTTGACGGGGACAAAGTGGGATTCGAGGTGCGCATCATGGCGCGGACGGTAGTCGAGCGACTGCCGGATGCAACACCCGGTCTGCAGGACCAATCCTGAGGTGCTCCAGGATGAAGAATTCTTTGCGCTCTTGCGCCGCTCTGCTAGCTACGCGGCCCCATGCGAATCCTCGTCACCGGCGGCTGCGGCTTTATCGGCAGCAATTTTGTGCGGCTCCTGCTTGCGACCCGGCAGGACTGGACCATTCACAACCTGGACGCACTCACATACGCGGGCAATCCGGCGAACCTCGCGGATGTCGCGCCGCAGGCGGGCGCGCGCTACGTCTTCCACAAGGCTGACATTGCGGACGCACCGGCCGTCGAGCGCATTTTCACCGAGGGGAAATTCGACGCTGTGGTGAACTTTGCCGCGGAGTCGCATGTGGATCGCTCCATCACCGGGCCGCTCGCATTTATCCAGACGAATGTGGTCGGCACCGCGATCCTGCTCGACGCCGCGCGGCGGCACAAGGTCGCGCGCTTTTTGCAAATCGGCACGGACGAGGTGTATGGCTCGCTCGGGCCGACCGGGCGCTTCACCGAGTTGTCGCCGCTGCAGCCGAGTTCGCCGTATTCCGCGAGCAAGACGAGCGCGGACCTGCTGGCGCTGGCGCACTTTCATACGTTCAAGCAGGAGGTTCTGGTGACGCGCTGCTCGAACAACTACGGGCCGTATCAATTCCCCGAGAAACTCATCCCGCTGATGATCACGAACGCGATGGGCGACATCCCGCTCCCGGTCTATGGCGACGGGCTGAACGTGCGCGACTGGATTCACGTCCACGACCACAACGAGGCCGCGCTGGCCGTGCTGGAGCGCGGTCGGGCGGGCGAGGTTTACAACATCGGGGGCGACGGCGAGATGACGAACATCGAGGTCGTGAAGATGATCCTGTCGGAACTGAAGAAGCCGGAGTCGCTGATCAAATACGTGCAGGATCGGCTCGGCCATGACCGGCGCTATGCGATCGATTCCAGCAAGACGCAGGGCGAACTCGGCTGGAAGCCGAAGCACCGGCCCGCGCAGGGAATCAAGGAAACCATCGCCTGGTACGTCGCCAACCGCACATGGTGGGAGCCGCTGAGGAGGAAGTCGTGAGCAAGCGAGTCATCGTCACCGGAGCAGGTGGCCGACTCGGCGCGGCGCTCGTGCGGGAATGGAAGGCAGCCGGGCAGGATGTCGTCGGACTTTCACGGCTGGAACTCGACCTCGCACAGCCGGAACAGATGAGAGCGGTGCTTGGGGCGATGGACTTTGGCGTGCTGGTGAATTGCGCAGCGCAGACCAATGTGGACCGCTGTGAGACGCACCCGGAGGAGGCGATGCAGATCAATGCCCATGCCGTGCGGACCATCGCCGAGATCTGCAAGGCAAAGGGTGCGCGTTGCCTGCATCTCAGCACGGACTACGTCTTCGACGGCGCGAAGAACTCGCCTTACACGGAGGAGGATCCCGTTGTCCCCATCAGCCATTACGGCGAATCGAAACGTGCGGGGGAACTCGCGCTGCTCGATGTGTCCGACCGCAATCTGGCGGTGCGGGTTTCATGGGTCTTCGGACCCGACCGGCCAAGCTTCGTCGATCAGATCGTGAAGCGCGCGCAAGCGGAGGAGAAGGTCGAGGCAGTCGGGGACAAGATTGCGGTGCCGACCTACACGCTGGATGCCGCCGGGCTGATGCTGCCGCTGCTGTTCGAAGTGCCTGCCAGCGGAGTGTTGCACGTCTGCAACGACGGCGAATGCACCTGGCAGGCGTATGGTCAGTGCGCGCTCGACTGCGCCGCGGCCGCGGGAATGGCGCTCAAGACAAAAACCGTCGGCGCGCTGCGGATGGCCGATCTGAAGGCATTCATCGCGAAACGTGCGCCCTACACGGCCATGTCCACGGAAAAACTGGCCCGGCTCACCGGCAGGCGTCCGCGAGATTGGAAGGAAGCCGTGCGCGAGTACATCGGGAGATACGTTGCCCATCGAGGCTAGGACGGCCGCTGCACGCTCTGGCGACGCGGATCAGTTCCAGAGTTCTGCGAGATCCGGATCCTGCCGTGCGCTTTTCTTGATCGCGGAATTGATCTGGATCGCCGCCTGCACGCACCGCCGCGCCGCTGTCAGATTACCCCAGCGCGCCTCGTAACAGGCGAGATTGTAATGCAGGATTCCCGTGCGTCGTATCCACTCCGGTGCCTCCGACAGCACGCGCGCAGCCTCGGCCCGCATCTTGAGCTGATGCAGGGAGAATGCGCGCTGCACCGTGAATTCGTCCTCGGTGTGATGAATCGCTTCGCCCCGGGCAGAGAGTCGTGCCGCTTTTCTCCACCGGTGAAGGTGGAGAAGGATGCGGATACGGGCAATCATGACATCGCAATCGTCCGCCTCCGCCGCCGGGAGCTGGTCGAGTTCCCGCATCGCTTCGCGATAGAGATTGAGGAAGACATAGCCCTCAGCGGCCTGAAGTTTCTTGCAGGTCTCTTCAGGGTGCTGCTTCGTGTGGTTGCTCAGCGTCAACATGGTGCTGCGTGGGTTTTAGCAGCGCCCATGCCAGTATGGATCGCGACAGTCACCCCGCTTCGATGCCTCTCCCGTGAATTTCCTTCCACGAGAATCCCGCGGAGCACAGACGCAGCGCGGTCAGATACCATCGGGAGTCACGAACCGGGACGAGCCGGGATTCCTCTCGCCGCCGCAATCGCTGGGGAATCTGAAAATGATTTTCCGGCACGATGATGAGCGGCAGCTTCGAACATGGCGTGGCAACGACCGCACTGCCGCTCGATCGCGCAGACTCAGGTGCTGAATGGACGCGGGCAATGCTTGCGAACACCAGTCAGCGAGCAGATCTGCCGTGCGCGGTGACGAGGGCTTGATCGGGTGTGCCCTCGGGGAAGCAACCTTCCCCTGAGTTCCCGCTGCATGCTCCTTGTCACCCGCAGTGACACGTTTGACGCCCGAACCGGCGCTGGGCTTGACCACGGATAGCCCGGATGGCACTGAGGTAAGAAGATGTGGCGGGTTCAGGGCGTAAATCTTCTCGCCCAGCGGGTGAGCACCACTTGAATGGCAAGTCCCTGCTGATCAGGTCATCCGTAATCTGCGGTTTCCACCGCCGGAGCTAGGAGTGTGTCGGACTTCGGCCATTGAATTATTGCCATTTCACTCGCAGTGATAGATAGACGTTTTAAGTCTGAATTACTGTCAAATAGATAACTAATGATCCAGTCAATCCAGTAAATCGTACGCACGCGTAAGTCCGACAGGCTGCTAGGTTGAATCATGCTAGCCGAGTTTCTCAACCGGCTGCCAGTTTCCTTGCTGCGACAACCCAGCGTTTCAGGGCCCGGGGGTTGCCGAATGGTGCCACCGCTTCCCGCGGGTGAATCGCCACCGGAGGTCGCGTTCTGTGACGTGGCGAAGAATCAACCGGTCCTGGTCACAAGACTCGGCAGCGCAGCGCAGGGGCACACACACCCGACATCGGATTGTTTCCAACTCCTATCCGACAGGAGTTTGCCGCATTCAGGATCGTTAGCGGCAGTTCGTTTGCAGACCCCAAGGGCGGGGAGATTCCTCTCACTTCGATTCAGTTCTGAGAAAGAACAGTAAGTCGCACTGCAAGAGATTTTTAATGCGGCACTAGGGCAGGGAGCCAGTCTCAACCGTGAGATGGAGGAGGTGGTTATTATAGAAACTATCAGAGACGGCACCGCGTGGCACGCGGGCAGCTTATTCACCGCACTGACTATATTTTCCATTATCATGAAGACCATTGCCCTCTCAGTCGCCTTTCTTTTTACAGCCGGAGTTGCCGCCCAAGCGGCCTTCGATACCGGAACCCTCGCAGACGGCACTCCCTATGACCGCTACATGAGTCCGGTCCGCACGGTCCTCGCCCACTTGGGTTCCAACAAACCCAGCATGGAACAGGTGAAAAAGCTGATGGTCGAAGGCCGGAACTTCCACTACCGCATGGAAAACCCTTACGTGGCAGCAATGCCCGCGACGACCGCCCAGAAGCGCTCTGGAGATTGCAAGGACAAGGCGCTCTGGCTCTGCAACCAACTCGGCGACAGTGAGGTCCGTTTCGTCATCGGCAAAACCGAGCCCGGCACCCGCCTCAGCCACGCGTGGGTGATGTGGAAGAACGAAGGTCGCTGGTGGTTGCTCGACTGCACCCTGCGCCGCGCACCGATCGCAGCCGACGAACTCCCCTCGAACCGCTACATCCCACTCTACAGCTACAGCAAGGGCAACACATTCCGCCATGCAGCGACCCAGGTCGGCCTCGCACAGGTCGCCAGCAAGACGAAGGCGCCGGTCGCCTCGAACACTCAGAAGTAGCAGGAAGCGAGATTTTGGTTGGGCTACTGAGCCCCTCGGGTCGCAAGGCCCGGGGGGTTTCAGTTTTTCCCCGTGAGCACCTGCGGAAACGCCTCGAGTGCGTCAGGACGCTTGCATCGCGACTCCCGCTTCCCTTATCCCGCTGGCGATGCGCCAGTATCTTGATCTTCTCCGCCACGTGATGGAGCGCGGCCGCTTCAAGGCGGACCGCACCGGCACGGGGACCTACAGCGTCTTCGGCGCGCAGGTGCGCTTCGACCTCATCGAGGGCTTCCCGCTGCTCACGACGAAGAAGGTCCACACGCGAAGCATCATCCACGAGCTGCTGTGGTTTTTGAAAGGCGAGACGAACATCCGCTACCTGAAGGAAAACGGAGTCTCGATCTGGGACGAATGGGCCGATGCGGACGGGAACCTCGGACGTGTCTATGGCGCGCAATGGCGCGACTGGCGCGGTGCGGACGGGAAGCACGTGGATCAGATTGCGAAGGTCATCGACCAAATCCGCAAGAACCCCGACAGCCGGCGGCTCATCGTGAGCGCGTGGAATCCCGCGGAGATCGAAGGCATGGCGCTGCCGCCATGCCATGCGCTGTTCCAGTTCTACGTGAGCGAGGGCGAGCTGAGCTGCCAGCTCTACCAGCGCAGCGCGGACATCTTCCTCGGCGTGCCATTCAACATCGCGAGCTACGCGCTCCTCACGATGATGGTCGCCCAGGTCTGCGGGCTCCGGGCGAAGGAATTCGTCCACACCTTCGGCGACCTGCACCTTTACTCGAACCACGTCGAGCAGGCGAAACTCCAGCTCTCCCGCGAGCCACGCCCGCTGCCTCGGATGAAACTGAACCCGGTCGTGACCGACCTCTTCGCCTTCCGCTTCGAGGATTTCACGCTCGAAGGCTACGACCCGCACCCGGCGATCAAGGCGCCGGTGGCCGTGTGATTTCGCGCACCGATGAAAGCCATCGCCGCCATGTCGCTGAACCGCGTGATCGGATGCGGCGGGAGAATTCCGTGGCATCTGCCGGAGGACTTCAAGTGGTTCAAGCGGGCGACTTCCGGCCAGGTCGTCATCATGGGGCGCAAGACCTTCGAGAGCCTCGGCAAGCCGCTTCCCGGGCGGAAGAACTACGTCCTCACCCACCATCCGCGAAAGCTGATCGAGGATCCGAGATTCGCCGCGCTCTTCACGGGAGCGAAGATCGGCTCCGCCGCGCATCCGAGGCGCAAACCGCTGCAGTTCGTCCTGCCAGGATCTCCGGGAACGGAACTGTGTCTGGCGCGCGGCCTCGATTCCCTCGAACGCGCTGGCTTGCTCGACAGCTCGTGGCTGGCCGGTGGCGCGCAGCTCTACGAGCAGTTCCTGCCGCGATGCACGGATGTTTACCTCACCGTCATCCCGCGAGTGATCGAAGGCGACGCGCACTTTCCGCCATTTGAAGATCTCTTCGACTTTGTGGACGTGACGCTGAAGACCCCGGATTTCGAGGTGCGCCACTACAGACGGAATGCCCAACAACCGGACCCGGCAAAGCGACGCCATTCAGAAAAATGATCGCAGTCTTCCTGCCGGTCGTCAGCGCCGCAGCAGTCGTCGCAAGAGATTGAGCGGGATCTCCTCGGCACAGACCTCATCTGAAAACAGACCGCCGTGCGCCTCGTAGCACTTCTCGCCAGGACCCTCGCCAGTCTCGACGCACCACCCGTCGCGCCGGATCCAGGGCTTCGTCCGGTCGTACTCGTCCATGGCATCTTCTCCAGCGGAAATGACATGGCGCGGCTCGCCCGGCATCTCCGTTCGCAGGGCCGGGAAGTCATCCACCCCACGCTGCTGCCAAATGGCGGCCACGCCCGCCTGGAAGAACTCGCGGAGCAACTCGCCACCTTCGTCGATCGTGAATTCGGGAGCCGGAAAATCGATGTCGTCGGCTTCAGCATGGGCGGATTGATTTCGCGCTTCTACCTCCAGCGCCTCGGTGGAATCGAACGCACCGAACGGTTCGTGACCATGGCTGCGCCGCATCACGGCACGCAGACCGCGCGCCTCGGAAGCCTCCCCGGCTGGGTGCAGATGCGCCCCGGCAGTGAATTCCTCCGCGACCTCGCAAGCGACGCCGACTCATTGCGGCGGGTGAAGTTCACGAGCTTCTTTACACCGCTCGACACGATCATCGTGCCCGCGCGCAGCTCGGAAATGCCGCACGCCCTCAACGTCCGGATGTGGGGCATCATTCATCCGTCTTTCATCCTGGAAAGACGCTGCATCCGCGCAGTCGCACAGGCGCTGCGCGACTGACACGAATCAGGGCTCCATCAGCGCCGTCACGTGAGCCGTCGCGGCGCTCGCGAGGCCGGTGAGACTGTAGCCGCCCTCCAGCAGGCTCACCACGCGACCACCGGCGCTCTTCGCAGCAATGCCACGCACCATCCGTGTCAGGTCGGCAAAATCGGTGTCCGTCAGTTGAAAATGCCCGAGCGGATCGCCGGCCCTCGAATCGAATCCCGCGCTGATGAGCACCAGTTCCGGACGGAACGTCTCCATCGCCGGAAGCAGCTTCTTCTCGAAGCACTCGAAAATTTCCGCACGACCGCTGAACGCCGGCAGCGGACAATTCAACGTAGTCCCCTTCCCTTCCCCCTCGCCCGTCTCCTCGGCGCGGCCCGTCCCCGGATACCACGGCCACTGGTGCGTGCTGAAAAAGAACACGCTTCCATCCGCATAGAAAATGTCCTGCGTCCCGTTGCCGTGATGCACATCCCAATCGACGATCAGCACCCGCCCGATCCCGAGCCGCTTCTGCGCGTAGCGGGCAGCGAGCGCGACATTGTTCACCACGCAGAAGCCCATCCCACGACCCGCGCTGGCGTGATGCCCCGGCGGACGCACCAGGCAAAATGCCGTCTTCTCCCCACCCTTCACCACAGCCTCCACAGCCGCGAACCCGCATCCCGCAGCAGCCATCGCAGCATCCCACGAATCCGCACACACGCTCGTGTCGCCAGTGCTCAGTTGCCCCGCGCCGCCGCGGATCTCGCGCTCGGCAAGATCGACATAGGCAGGCGTGTGGACGAGCAGCAAGTCCTCGCCCTTCACCGCCAGGCCCGGCACCTCGCGCGTCTTCGCCCGCAGGCCCGCCTTTTCGAGAGCGGCCAGGACCGCATCGTATCGCGCAGGCTGCTCCGGATGTCCCGGACCTGCATCGTGCTTCCGGCACTTGGCATCAGTAGAAAAAATCACGGCTTCCAGCCTGCTCCTCTCGGCGGGCCGGAGTCAACTTCCGCGCACGCCGTCTTGACGTCCGTTCGCCCGCAGGTGATTCTTTTTTCACATGAGCGACGCCGACGCAAAACTTCTGAAGGGTTCCCGCCTCTATCAGGAATTTCTAGCCGAACGGGAGGAGATCATGCGGCACAAATGGTTCCAGAGCGAGAAGGCCGGGTTCGACGTTGGATTTGAAAAGGCGCTGCTCGACTGGCTCGTAAAACATCGTGCGGACTGGCGTCGGAAGCGTCAGGACCAGCTCCGCCAACAAAGCACGGCGGGTTCATGATGAGCCCCTCCGGCAACTTTAAGTGCAACCCCGCGAGGTTTCCAAGATGCCCATGAGTCAACCAGTCCCCCCAAGCCCCACCGCCCGCCTGCTGCTCGACGCAGCGGCCATCGACCGCGTCCTGAAACGGATCGCGCACGAAATCATCGAGCGCAACCCGGCCCTCGATCAACTGGCCATCATCGGAATCCCGTCCCGGGGCGTCGTCGTCGCCGAGCGACTCGCCGCATTCGTCCAGCAATTCGGCGGCACCGCCGTCGAGACCGGCATCGTCGATATCTCCATGCACCGCGACGACCTCGCGCGACGCCCCGTCCCCGCCGTCGTCCCCACGCGGCTCCCATACGACCTCGAAAACCGGACCATCATTCTCGCCGACGACGTCGCCTTCACCGGTCGCACCTGCCGCGCCGCGATGGATGCACTCGCCGACTTTGGCCGTCCCGCCCGCATCCAGTACGCCGTGCTCATCGATCGCGGTCACCGCGAACTGCCCATCCGCGCCGACTACGTCGGCAAGAACGTGCCGAGCGCCACCGCCGAGCGCGTCTATGTGCGATTCAGCGCCACCGACGGAGTGTCGGCCGACGCCGTCTGGCTGGACTCCGCTTCCGATCTTCGCCGCGCTGAATGACGGCCCCGGCAGCCCCCCTCACGCCCCAACCGCCCGTTTGGCGGCGCAAGGATCTCGTCTCCATCGCCGAACTCAGCGCCGCCGAAATCACCCTGCTCCTCGACACCGCCGCTGCATTCAAAAGCGTCGGCAAACGCGAGGTGAAAAAAGTCCCCGCCCTCCGCGGCAAGACACTCGTCAACTTCTTCGTCGAGCCCAGCACACGCACCCGGACCTCGTTCGAACTCGCCGCATTCCGCCTGAGCGCCGACGTCATCAACATCTCCGCCACCACCTCCAGCCTCACCAAAGGCGAGACCCTGAAGGACACCGCAAAAAACCTCGAGGCACTCCTCGCCGACATCATCGTCCTCCGCCACAGCAGCGCCGGTGCCGCGAAATTCCTCGCCGATCGACTCGAAGCCAGCGTCATCAATGCCGGTGATGGCTCCCATGAACATCCCACCCAGGCACTCCTCGACGCCTTCACCATCCGTGAAAAGAAAGGCAAAATCGCCGGCCTCCACGTCGCCATTCTCGGCGACATCCTCTTCAGCCGCGTCGCCCGCTCGAACATTCACGCGCTCACGAAACTCGGCGCGCGCGTCACCCTCTGCGGCCCGCCGACACTCGTGCCGCGGTCGCTCGAAGCCCTCGGCGTCAGCATCACCCACGACCTCGATTCCCTGCTCCCGGAGGTCGATGTCATCAACCTCCTCCGCATCCAGCACGAGAGGCAGCGGCAGGAATATTTCCCGAGTCTCGGGGAATACACCGCATTCTTCGGCCTCACCAAGCAGCGCGCGGAACGCTTGAAGCCCGACGCCCTCATCATGCACCCCGGCCCCATCAACCGCGGCGTGGAAATTGACAGCGACATCGCCGACAGCGGCCGCAGCGTGATCCTCGAGCAGGTCACAAACGGCCTCGCCACCCGGATGGCCGCACTCTTCCTGTGCGCCAGCGCGCGCTCCTCGGAATGAGTTCCGCGGCCTTGCGTTCATTTCCGCACAAAACTATTTTCGCCCCATGAGCGTGACCCTCGAACTCCCCGACGACATCGGCTTCCGACTGCTAGACGATCCCGAGCACGCTGAGCCCGACATTCGCCGCGAACTCGCCATCGCCCTCTACCGCGAAGGCAAGCTGCCGCCCGGACGCGCGGCGCAACTCGCGGGGATGGACCGGTGGGATTTCGAAAAGCTGCTCGTCGAGCGGCAAGTGCCGATGCCGTGGACGAAAGAGAATGTTGAAAACGAAATGAATGCCCTGCGTCGCAACTAGCACCCGCTGGCGCCGTGAAAATCCACCAACAATGAAATCCACCGAAACCATCCTTCGCGCGACCGTCAACAAGACTGTGATGCGGAAATCCGAGCGCATATTCATCAAGCTCGGCCTCACCACGGATGCGGCCATCAACCTGTTTCTCACGCGCGTCTCCGCATCGCAGGGCATCCCGTTCCCGGTGCGCCTGGAGGATAACAACGACATACTCGCCTCCGCCGAACATCGCAGCAGGATGCTCGAGTCCTTTTATGAATCCTAAACCCGGCGAAGTGTATCTCGTGGATTTCGGGCTCGCTGGAAAGAGGCGCCCTGTCGTGGTCGTCTCGCGTGAAGACCCCGATGCCCCGCGCGCGCTGGCGGTCGTCCTTCCCCTCACCACATCGAAGCGAGGAGGCCCGTACGAGGTGAGTCTCGGCAAACTGCGTTTTCTCCATGCGGAGAGCACCGCCAACGTGCAAGGAATCACTCCCGTGGAGCATCACGAATTGCGCAACTGCCTTGGCAGGATCGGCGAACCCGTGATGCGCGATGTGAAGGCGGCGCTCCGCCATCTCCTCGATCTTTGATGGGCACTCTCCTCCTCAAAAACGGCCGCATCATCGACCCGGCGGACAAGCGCGATGAAACCGGCGACCTCCTCATCGTGGACGGTCGCATTGCCGACAAATCCGAAATCCCAAATCCGAAATCCGAAATAGAATCGATTGACTGCACTGGCCTCATCATCGCGCCGGGCCTCATCGATCTCCACGTCCACCTGCGCGAACCGGGACAGTCCGCCAAGGAAACCATCGCCACCGGTGCTCGCTGCGCCGCCGCGGGGGGATTCACCTCAGTCGTCTGCATGCCGAACACCGCTCCGCCGGTGGACAATGCAGGCGCCGTCACGTGGATTCTTGAGAAGGCGCGGGCTGAGGCGTGCGTGAACGTTTTCCCGACAGGAGCCATCACCAAAGGACTCGCCGGCGAGGAACTCGCCCCCATCGGCTCGTTGCGAAAGGCCGGCATCGTCGCGCTGACCGACGACGGCCACTGCGTGCAAAACCACGAGGTGATGCGCCGCGCCTGCGAATACGCCCGCATGTTTGGCCTCACCGTCATGGACCATTGCCAGGACTACAATCTCGTCGGCAAAGGCGTGATGCACGAGGGCCAGGTCTCCGCCGCGCTGGGACTCGCCGGCTGGCCCGCGCTCGGCGAGGAAATCATCGTCGCGCGCAACGCCTTGCTCGCGGAACTCACCGGCACGCCCATCCACTGCCAGCATCTCAGCGCCGCAGGCAGCGTGGGCATCCTCCGCCGCTCACGCGCCCGTGGCATCCCGCTGAGCGGCGAAGTCTGCCCGCATCACATCGCGCTCACGGACGAATCGATTCGTGGCTTCGACACGAATTTCAAAATGAATCCTCCACTGCGTTCGCAGGAGCACGTCGATGCGCTCATTGAGGGAATCGCCGACGGCACCATCACCATCCTCGCCAGCGACCACGCGCCGCATTGCGGATTCGAAAAGGAGAGGGAGTTCGACCTCGCCCCATTCGGCATCCTCGGCCTCGAAACCGAACTCGGCCTCTTCCTCGACATCCTCATTCACAAACGCAACGCCATCCCCCTGCCCCGACTCATCGAACTCTACACGATCAACCCCGCCCGCCTGCTCGGCCTCGATCGCGGCACGCTCGGCATCGGCGCGATTGCCGATGTGACCCTCATCGACCCGGGCCTCGAGTGGACCGTGGACAAGGAACAGAGCTTCTCGCGCAGCCGGAATAATCCCTTCCACGGACGGGAGCTGAAAGGCCGCGCCGTCCGGACCATCGTGGCCGGAAGGACGGTCTGGTCGCTGTAAGCAAGGGGCGCCGGCGTCCCCGCCGGCAGGATGGGCTTCGCGGCACGAGGT
>Ga0105046_10006696_pt1 | contig 18221 bp, 17 predicted proteins | sample MAT03_FD_78385 | JGI IMG/M metagenome (GOLD analysis project Ga0105046, IMG submission 78385) | Freshwater microbial communities from Lake Fryxell liftoff mats and glacier meltwater in Antarctica - MAT-03 (megahit assembly) | ecosystem: Environmental > Aquatic > Freshwater > Ice > Liftoff...
GCTCTTGCCGTCCAGCTTTTTGCCAGTAAAATACACCAGCTAGAGGCGACAACAATTCTAGCCCCAGAAATACGATCCCCGAATTGGGAAACAAAATCGACAAAACCAGAACAAGACTCAGGATTCCCACCGCCGCCAACAAAGTTAAGAAAATTGCCATAAACCAGCTGGGGCGGACAAACCCCACGAAAGTCACCTGGTTTTGAGCAGCATCCACAGATGCGACCCGGTAGGAACGCTGGGTAAAATACTGCTGCAATTCAGCAAAAAGCGATTCTTGTGGCTGCTCGGAAATCAACCTAACTGCTTGAGTCCTATCTTTGACAGAAGCTTTGATAAAGAAAAACAGGCCGACCAACAGCAACAACGTCAGCAACAATGTCGAGTAAATAATTGTCGTGGTCATCCTTACTGAGTTGGGAAGGGTTTGGTGACTTGAGATTTTAGATTAACCATGAATCTAAAATCTTTATATCCGTAGCATTCCCCCTACTTTACACAACTTTACGATTTGTCGCTACCTTCCGAAACTCTTTGCCGCTGACTTGGTGAGGGTGAAGCCGAACGCTGGTCTTTGGTGGCATACTCTCGCCACAGACGAGCCAAATCCTGAGATATATCCCGCCAATCAGGACGAATGCGATACATCCTCCGGGGACGTCCGCGTCCTTCTACTTTTTTCCAGTACCCGCCGATCGCCTGTTCCTCCTCCAAGAATTTGAGGGCGCTGTAGAGGACAGTATCGGAAAGCCGGTAGGCTGGGTATTCACTCTCTATAAGCTGGATTAGTTCTGTTCCATAAGATTCTCCTCGTACTAAGACAGAAAGTACGTAGCACACGGCTAGTTCTTTGCTCAGATATAGGGGAGGGGGATTGTGAAAAAACTGGTAAATATCGTCAAATTTCATCTGCATAACCGGCTGAACACTCTGTCCCAAACTGATTTAAAAGGCATCGGCTCTCGTTTGCCAGTTCCAACCGCACGCTCGAAGAGGCTTTTCAGGGGTGACGCCCGATGGCAGACCGATCGGCAGTATCGCTATGAGCGTGAATGGCGATGCAGTCCAATTCTGTCCGAAGAGGAACTGCTGAATATTACGATCAATTCTAGACAGTTAATTCTGGGTATGCCTGCCAGACTTCGTGGGTGATTTTGCCTCCCTCGTCGAAGTGTGCTTTATACAAAAGATAAAAGACCTTAACCAGCCCTTCGTCTAGACCAGGCTCGTAGCGTGATTTCAGCTTTAATGGTGCTTCCCCTGCGGCTGGGAATCTTTCCTAAACTATAGGGTTTTTCAACCACTTGGATCTGTTGAATTTTATTTTCTTTAAAGAATTGGTGCCAAACCCGGTAAATCTCCTCATCCTGGTGGACTTCATCTTTCTTCCTCCTTGGAGACTCCCGCCAAAACTGTACTCAGTTTGGCGGTGAGAGTCAAAGGAGGGCCGGGTAAAAGTTGCATAACTATTCCTTTGGTCGGTGAGGAAACCGTTGCGCCTCAAAAGTGGTGAAACTTCTTGGCATACCTGCTGGCATTACAGGATTGAGGCTACCGATATTGTTCTGTGATTGACCCGCCGCTCCTAAGAGGAGCCGCTTCGCTAACGGTGGGGCGTTTAATTTGTTGGGGATTGCTCCCCCTCCCATTACTGGGGTGATGTTCGCCTTGACAATGTTAGTGGTCGGTACTTTCTTTCGTAGCACTGGCTTAACCCTTTAGACCTGTTTAACTACTTGGTTCTAGAGCTACAGACTGGCGTCGCATCCGTAGGTAGGAACTTGAACTCTTGCCACTAACGTAGGTATTGCTACCTGAGTCTGGTAAACTAGGGCTTTTAAAAGCCCCCGCTATATCGGTACTCTGATCCTTCGGTGGGTTGTTTACCCACAGAGCCGCTATTCCACAGCATAATGGCATTGGCACAGTACTGAGTAAGAGTGCCAAAGGGATTTTGTAGTAGCGATCGCCTGCCAGTGTCTTTGAGCCATCTTAACCGGCGATCGAGGCACACCTGATGCAGAGAAGCCGAACTTCGCTTAAAGTTTCTTTATTGATAAAAGTTTTCCCATATCAAATCGGGTTTAATGGGTATATATATGCCAGATCAATCAGAATCACAGTCCCTTCCCTCAACACTCCGGCAAATAGCCTTCAATTTCCGTCTAACCGGCTGGATTAGCTTCTGGTCTCAGTTAGTCCTAGCTGTAGTTTCCAGCGTGGTTTTGCTGCTGTTTGCCGTCTTTAGTAACAATAGCACTAACAAAGCCAGTAATCCCGGCACTGGGTTAGGCATTTTTTTCGCCTTGTGCGGACTTGCGGTTCTGGGCGGAAGCATTTACTGGGCTTTCCGTTACACCCGCATCGCCAGACAGCTACAATCTCTCAATGCCGACACCCGCCCTCGGAAAACAGATACAATTCAAGTCCTGCGCCTGGGATTGCTCGTGAATTTAGGCGGGATGTTATTAACTCTTTTCGGAGCCTATGCAATTGTCGGTACACTAGCGGCCAGATCGATATCCCAACCGCAAATAGGACTGACGTTAGATACCAGTCGCCTGATTAGCTCTCTGGATATGTTCGCAGTGCAGGCAAATATTAATACCATTTTCGGTCACTTTGTGGGAATTGTCGCCACGCTGTGGCTGATGGATCGCGTTAACCGCACCTAGTTAGCGCCCTTCGCTTAGGAGACATTTCGCCTTGGCGTTGTATCCTGATGTATTGGCAGAAAAAGCTTAAGGAATATCTGTGCTAGACCTCAAACAGATACGGGAAAATCCACACCTTGTCCTGCTTCGGCTCAACAGTCGCAGTGTGGATCGATATGACATTGAGCCGATTTTACAGCTAGACCGACAACAGCGGGAACTGGAGAAAGCGCGATCGCATCTCGAAGCCCGCCGTAACGAAATCGCCAAATCGATCCCCAAAAAAATTAAAGACGGTGGCGAACCCAACAGCCCAGAAATTCAAGTCTTGCGCGACGAGGGAAACCAAATCAAAGCGACTCTGAGCGAACTCGATCCCCAGGAAAAAGACCTCAAAGCCAAGCTAGCAGAAGTTCTGCTAGCATTGCCCAACTTACCTAGCGAATCCACGCCCATAGGTAAAAGTGAAGAGGACAATGTAGAAGTACGTCGGTGGGGTGATGAATACATTCCCCAAAACCCCAATATCCTCCCTCACTGGGAAATTGGCGAAAAACTCGGCATCCTCAACTTTGAGAGAGCCGTCAAAGTTGCCCAAAGTCGCTTTGTTACCCTTATAGGCGCAGGTGCTGCCCTGGAAAGGGCGCTGATTAGCTTCATGCTCGATCGGCAAACCAAAGCTGGGTATCTAGAAGTGATACCCCCCTTTCTAGTTAACAGCCAATCCCTCACCGCGACCAATCAGCTGCCCAAATTCGCCGAAGAAAGCTTTAAGTGCGAATCGGATGATTTGTGGTTGATTCCCACCGCCGAAGTACCCGTAACCAATCTCTACCGAGATGAAGTCCTAGAAGCATCACAGCTACCCATCCACCACTGCGCCTATACGCCCTGTTTCCGCAGAGAAGCCGGTGCTTATGGACGAGATACGCGGGGGCTGATCCGACTCCACCAATTTAACAAGATCGAGCTAGTTAAATTGGTTCATCCCAGTACTTCAGAGGAGGAACATCAATCCCTTGTCCGAGACGCCGAGGCGATTTTGCAAGCCTTGCAGCTGCCTTACAGAGTAATGGAACTCTGTACTGCCGATTTGGGCTTCGGCGCGGCAAAGTGCTTTGACCTAGAAGTCTGGTTGCCTTCTGCTGGCAAATATCGCGAGATTTCCAGCTGTTCCAATTTTGGTGACTTCCAAGCGCGGCGGGGCAGCATTCGCTTTAAGGAAGCTGGCAAGAAAGGAACCCAGTTTATACATACTCTCAACGGTTCTGGATTGGCGGTAGGTCGCACGATGGCGGCAATTCTGGAGAACTATCAACAACCTGACGGATCGATCGCAATACCGAAAGTCCTGCGATCGTATCTGGGGCGAGAGGTGCTTACTGGTGCCACAACCCACAATAAAGAAATGTATAGCTAATTCAAATTAAATTTTGCCATGTCAGTTTTGGCGGCGATCGCAGTCTTGGCGGTTTTGATTTTGGTACACGAAGCAGGCCATTTTATGGCCGCTCGTCTTCAGGGCATTCACGCCAATCGTTTCTCCCTTGGTTTTGGCCCGATCCTGTGGAAATATCAGGGATCGGAAACCGAATACGCTATCCGGGCTTTTCCCTTGGGTGGATTTGTCGGCTTTCCCGATGATGACCCCGAAAGCGTTTATCCCCCCGACGATCCCAACTTGCTAGGCAATCGCCCCATTCTAGACCGGGCGATCGTAATTAGCGCTGGCGTGATCGCCAATCTGATCTTTGCCTACCTAGTGCTGGTGATGCAGCTTGGTGTAGTAGGAATACCGGAAGCGAAGCAGCCAGGGATTTTGGTTCCCCAGATTGTCGCACAAGTAAGTCAAGTAAGCGAGACGGCAGCTAAAGCAGGCATTAAACCGGGCGACTTAATTTGGGTTGACGGTCAAAAGCTTAAATTCTCAATTAACGAGAAAAACTCCCAGAGTGAATTACTCGCAACTACTTCGGGCAAGCCAACTAAGCTCATTGTGACTCGCAATAACGAGCAAGTTAAGTTGTCCGTGACGCCTCAACCGGGCGGCTACATGGGTATCCAGCTTTCTCCCAGTGTGGCAGCAGCAGCAGGGATAAAACCTGGGGACGTAATTTTGGCAGCTAACGGCCAAAATTTTGGTCGTTCCCTTAAAGAAGAAGCCGTTTTAAGAGAACTAATTAGAAGTAGTTCCGGCAAGTCAATTCAATTTACTATTCAGCGTGGCGAAGAGAAACTATCCCTGAGTGCATCTCCTCAGCCCGGTCCAGCTGGTGAAGCCCGGATCGGGATCTCCCTTGCACCCAACGGCCCCAAGGGTAACCCAGTAGTGTACCGTCGCCCCCAAAATGTTTTCGAGGTTTTTAGCCTTGCCGCTGAAGACTTCCAGAGGATTGTGATTTTGACCGCTCAGGGCTTTTGGCAGCTGATTAGCAACTTTAAAGAAACAGCTTCTCAAGTGGCAGGCCCGGTCAAAATTGTCCAGATTGGTGCCAGTATTGCCCAATCTGACATCACAAAACTGTTTCAGTTTGCCGCTTTAATTAGCATTAACCTTGCCATCATCAACATCTTGCCCCTACCGGCGCTTGATGGCGGTCAACTTGCCTTTCTGCTAATTGAAGGCATTCGCGGTAAGCCATTGCCAACCAAAATCCAGGACGGGGTAATGCAGACTGGGTTGATGCTACTCTTAGGGCTGGGAATTTTTCTGATCGTCAGAGATACCGCAAATTTGGAAGGAGTTCAAAAGTTCTTCCGGTGAGCATTACCCGTAAATGGGCTGCTTTGCAGCAACGTTCCATAGAAATTCTGATTCGCCTAAAGCGACTCTATCCAGAGGCAACCTGCACGCTCAACTACGAGACACCAGTGCAGCTGCTGGTGGCAACTATTCTCTCGGCTCAATGTACGGACGATCGCGTAAATCAGGTCACACCCGCTTTGTTTGCCCGGTTTCCCGATGCCCCAGCAATGGCTGGAGCCCAGATTGAAGAGCTAGAGAAATTAGTGCGTTCCACCGGCTTTTATCGCAATAAGGCCAAAAATATCCAAGGTGCCTGCTTCAAGATTGTCGAAAAATTTGGCAGCAAGGTGCCAAAGCGTATGGAAGAGTTGCTGGAATTGCCGGGAGTAGCCCGTAAGACAGCTAACGTTGTATTGGCTCATGCCTACGGGATCAATCAGGGTGTCACGGTGGACGCTCATGTGAAGCGCCTCACCTACCGTCTGGGTTTGACAGTAGAAACCGATCCCGTCCGGGTGGAGCGAGATTTAATCCGACTCTTGCCCCAGCCTGATTGGGAGAATTGGTCAATCCGCCTCATTTACCACGGTCGGGCTGTTTGTACAGCCAGGAATCCTAAGTGTGACGCTTGTGTACTTGCTGCCCTCTGCCCTGCGGCCACTCTACCTCAGATCCACTCCTCCAATGTCACTACGCTCAAATCCTCTGAAATCAAATCAGCCGCTAAAAGTTAAGATAGGAAATGCTGTCTTCATTATTTAAGGGAACAAGAAGCATTCATGGCTAAAAAGAGTATGATTGAGCGCGAGAAAAAGCGCCAAAAGCTTGTGGATAAGTACGCCGATCAGCGGGAAGACTTGCAAGAACAGTTTCGACAAGCTACTTCTCAACAAAAGAGGCTAGAAATCCACCGCCAACTGCAACAACTACCGCGTAACAGTGCGCCCACCCGCCTGCATAACCGTTGCTGGGTTACAGGTCGCCCCAGAGGCACTTACCGGGACTTTGGCCTTTCTCGCAACGTGATGCGGGAGTGGGCTCACAAAGGTCTGCTACCCGGTGTGGTGAAGTCCAGCTGGTAAGAGAAGTCAAAAGTCAAAAGTCACTCATTCAAAAGAAAGAAATAAAAATTATTGTTGTTTCTTTTGAGTGTTTACTTTTTGCTTTTGACTTTATTGGCCGCAACAGCGATCGATCCCCAGACTGTCTAAGAGCAGGTCGCTTACCGCATTAGCGATCGCAAACTCGCTATAGAAACTTTTAGAAAAGTCAAATGCCTGCATCTCTGTCACGATCGCAATTACGAGCGAACCCAGGTCATTTTCGCCCTCTAACCGCTGTCGAAGGTAGATCTGGGCTGCGCGAGTCGCGATCGTCTGATTCACGGGTTCTGGGATAAACTCTTCATCGAGCCACCTATGCAAAGCACGCAGCAACCACTCTCCCTCTTGCTGCGGATTTTGGCTCGGTGGCAAAGTTATTGCTGGGATTGGTTCAGACATCTATAGTAACAATCCTCACTAAGTGCCAATCTATCTATTTTTATGCCCTTTTGCCCAAAGAACCTTGTTTTCCACACTAAGTGTTAAAGAGCCTAGCCCCTGATTTATGCAGATTGACATTCCCAGTATTATCCAGGGGTATGCCCAAGGCAATTTCTTGATGGCTGATGAAGAGGGCAACGGCTTGGGATGGTATTATAGTCGCAAGCGGGCCTTGATTCCCTTGGACGATCGGTTTCGCTACCCAAAATCCCTACAGCGCGTCCTCAACCAAGAGCGTTTCACTGTTGCTATCAACCGGGATTTCCAAAGTGTAGTTAGGGGTTGTGCCGATCGCGAAACCACCTGGATATCCCCAGAACTACACGAAATTTACTCGGCTCTTTACGAGGCCGGTTGGGCCTACAGTTTCGAGACTTGGTACGGAGATGAACTCGCCGGTGGAATTTTAGGTATTGCGATCGGAGGAGCCTTTATTGGCGAATCGATGTTCTACCGGATTCCAGAAGGGTCGAAGGTAGCGATGGTGAAGTTGGTGGAAAAGTTGCGATCGCGCCATTTCGTCTTTTTTGACGCCCAAATGACCAACCCCCATCTAGAGCGCTTTGGATCTCACACTATTACAGACAAAGAGTATCAAATTCTGCTCAAACAAGCTTTAAGCCGTCGCTGTTCTCTGAATTAATTGTTAATTTTTAACTCTTTGACCAGCGTCAGCGTCACCCATTCACCTTTGTCGTTATAGCTGCGAATCAACCGCTGACGGCGATCGGGCCTAAGCAACCAACCTACCTCCAGGAAAAAAGCTTGACCGACCTTAACTTTTAGCGGACAAGTACAAGAGGCACCATCGGGGAGTAGCAAAACTTGGACAAGTTGCGAACTGCGATCGAACTGGATAATAGAGCCATCAATTCTGCCAGTAGAAGAGATTATGCGATCGCCAAAAGTCAGATTTTGAACTAATCTACCATCATTATCTAGATGAAGTTCTAGCTTAGTAGAATAAGTGTCTGGTGAACGCCAGTCTGGATAAATCGTCACAGCTTCTCCCCGCCATTCTCCCAGCAAATCTTCAGGCGTCAGATGTGGACGTTCTGGCGTCATTGCACTAGCAAGCTTTTCTCGAATTAATGTTAATCTCTCCAGCTGACCTGACTTGTCAAACATCTGCACAAGACGCAGACGCCTACTACCATCAATCAAACCCAATTCCGCTCCAAACTCCGAAAAAGGAGCCAGCTGAATCGATCCCTGAGAAAAAGCACCGTTATCAAAAAATAAAATGTTTCGTCCCAGAGAACTATATTCCAGAACTTGCTCCCGCACTTCTTGAGAGGGTAAAAAACGGCGGATTATTTGACGAATCGTCTGATTGTTGTTCACTCCTTCCAGAGAAACCATTGTGGGAGTATCTTCCAATAGTTCCCCTTCTGGAGACAGACGGGTAAAAGAACCCTGCCATTCCCCCAAGTTTTCCAGCAAACATTCCCACTGCGATCTCATAAATAAGCTGCTATACTATCTTTGGGTTTTTCAGAATTGTTATGCTTTTGTTCAATAAATAACATTTTTATGCCTCTGCTCCTCTGCTCCTCTGCCCCTCGGCTCCTCTAGCATAGTAAGCAAGGAAGAGCCAGCATAGTTTCCCAGATTGAGGAACGTCTAGCCTAAAAAATAGTCTAATCGATCAACTGTCTTTCCTCACTTGCATCTGGGGAAAACAGCCCAGGAGAATAATTTTATCCTGAAATCAAATCAAGCGCAAAATATGGCTGCCAGGACGCATCTACACGATCGACGATCGACTCGCCTTGCAGTTTATCCAAAGTATCTAATTATACGCACATTCTCCAGATGACCGATAATCCACTCGTGTAAATACAAAGTTGCAGTACAAAGTTTTCCGGAATACAGTATCTATCGAGTGAAGACTAGGGTAAATTCCGGGTACTGCCAAGATCGGCGATTTATCGCAGTTATTAAGTAACAAAAATTACTCAAGAAGGGAACAAGAAACGGGCAACCGGCAACGGCCAACAGGAGAAGAGAAGAAAAGAGACGATTTTTCCCTCTTCGGGGGCCCTTAGCCCCTATCCCTTTGCAGGCTAATTGCATTAGCCTGCAAAGGGTGCTAGAGGAATATCTCGTGAATTTTCCAGAGTTTAATCACCGCTTTATGGCAAAACAAGGTCAACAATGACTATATAATCCTAGTTTGGCAGCAATGCTTTAGGAAAATGCCCTAAACGTAGCAATTAGGTTTTCACTTGGATGAGTAACACTATACACTTCAGCCTAAAATTGACTACCAGTAGACGTATTGGCGTAAATATATGGAAATAATCAGTTTGCATAGACCGAAATCGTTAGATTATATGGACTGGGTAGTGAGTAGTTAAAAAATGGCGAATATCACCGGAACAATTGAAAATGATTTTCTAACCGGCACAGCACAAGCAGATTCCATCCTCGGTTTCGCAGGCAATGACACCCTGCTGGGTCTAGGGGGAGAGGACACTATAAACGGCAACGAAGGCAACGATAGTCTTCAGGGCGACGAGCAAAATGACTACCTGCGGGGTGGCAAAGACAACGACTTTCTGTCCGGCAACGACGGCAACGATACCCTGTTAGGCGATCTCGGCAACGACACCCTGTTAGGCAACGACCGGAGAGACCTTCTGTTTGGCGGCGATGGTAATGACGTTCTCAACGGTAACGAGGGCAACGATACCCTTTTTGGCGAAGAAGGCCAGGACTACCTGCGGGGCGGCATGGAGAACGACCTGCTTTACGGCGACTTGGGCAACGACACTCTCTACGGTGACTTCGGCAACGACACCATTCTGGGCGACGAAAACGATGACGAAATTAATGGCAACGAAGGAGAGGACGTCCTCAACGGCAACGAGGGCAACGATACAGTCCGGGGCGGCATAGACGATGATACAGTCCGGGGCGGCATGGACAATGACGAATTGTATGGCGACGAGGGCAACGACACGGTTTTTGGCGACCAGGGTAACGACTCGGTTTTTGGCGGCGACGGTACAGACCTTCTGTTTGGCAACGAAGGTAATGACGCCCTCAACGGTAACCAGGGCAATGATACAGCCTTTGGCGGGCAAGGCAACGATACCATTCGCGGTGGAATGAATAATGACTCCCTGTTAGGGGAGGAGGGCAATGATACTCTGTATGGCGACCTGGGAGACGACTCTCTCTTTGGGGGTTTAGACAACGATTTACTTTACGGCGACCAGGGTGAAGAATCTGATTTTGGTGGGAATGGTAACGACGTATTGCTTGGTAACGAAGGCAATGACAGTATCTTCGGCTCAAGTGGTAATGACCAGCTCTTCGGAAACGAAAACGACGACATACTCAACGGCAACGATGGCCAGGATACACTTTTCGGCGGGATGGGCGATGACTTAGTGCGGGGAGGTATGGGGAATGACTCCCTGTTTGGCGATCGCGGACGCGATACAATATGCGGCGATATCGGTGCCGATACTCTCACCGGCGATAGCGGTGGCGAAATTAATACCGATGTCTTCGTTGTCGGTCGGGGAACGGGTGGCCCGGCCCGATCGGATGCCGACATTGTTACCGACTTTCAAGTTTGTATAGATTTAATTTCATTAACAGGTGGAGTTAGTTACGCCGATTTAAATATCGCACAAGGCACCGGGGCTGATGTTGCCAACACTATCATTACGGACAAAACGACAGGCGAGTTTTTGGCCGTCTTGCAGAATATTAACAGCGACTCAATAGACGGTGCCGCTTTCATCCCCAGGGGTCCTGAAAGAGTCAGCATCGCCGTCACAAACCCGATCACGATCGAGTCTACACCAACCACAGCACCAGGTCTATTTACGGTTTCCGTACCGTGCGATGTCGATGAAGACCTCAAGGTAAACTACACCGTTTCCGGAATCGCTATTAACGGTACCGATTACCAAACTCTAAGCGGTAGCGTGATTATCGCAGCTGGTGCAAAAAGCGCCAATATTCCCGTCACAGCTATTGCGGATACACTCGTTGAACCTAATGAAACGGTAATAGCGACTCTGACTTCCGGTACAGGTTACGACATCGCTGCCGCCAAGAATACTGGCACCGTCACCATTTTAGATTCCACCACTGCCACCACAGTCAATCTTTTTGCTAGCGACCCCCTCGCATCAGAAGTCGGCCCAGATAACGGTCAATTTACGTTTTTTCGCACGGGAGATACTTCCCAGGCACTAACGGTTAATTACACTCTGTCGCCTCTGAGTACCGCCACTAACATCACGGACTACACTGCTAATCCCGTCTTTACAACTAGCAGCATTACTATTCCAGCCGGTTCGGCTACAGCTACTATCAACATTACCCCCATTACCGACAGTGTAATTGAGGGCAATGAAACGATAAACCTGTTCTTGGGTGGTGGTACTGGATACACTACTGGCCTTGCTAACGCTGCTACGGTGATAATTCAAGACCCTCCGGTGGTGACAAGACCTACTGTCGGTGTGACCGCGCCTGACTCGACTACCAAGGAAGGTGGTGCTACTCCCGGTACATTTCAGTTCTCGCGTACTGGCGGCGATATCACCCAGCCAGTTACGATTACATACACAATCAGTGGTACGGCTACACCGGGGACTGACTACACAGGATTGAGCGGTACCAGCGGTACTGTCACCATCCCTGCCGGTAGCAGCGTTTCTTCTTTGATTAACATCACTGGCACTGTTGATCTAATTAATGAACCGACTGAAACGGTGAGCGTAACTATATCTGACAATTCTACCTATTTTGTCGGTTCGCAGGGTTCAGCAACGCTGGGCATTCTAGACGATAATCCCTTGACTCCCATCATGCTTCCTGTTGGCGTTCAGGCCGTCCGCCGTTATAACTCCGGTGGAGCCTTCCAGGACAGGTACGCCAATATCACCGCTGCGGTTACTGCCGCTACAGATAACGACATCATCATTGCCACAGCTGGAAACTATACCGAATCCGTGACGATCAACAGACCGTTGACGATTCGCGGCCCAAATGCAGGTCTTAGCCCCTCCTCTGGTTCGGGAGTTACCCCAGCTATTATCACAGGTACACCTACTGCCCCGGTTTTCACCATCAATTCTGGTCTCAGCGGCGTCACAATTGAAGGTCTAACGATTGAAGGCAAAGCCAGCGCTCAAAATCTCATCCAATTCAATAGCCCTACCGGCAATCCGAATATCGTCATTCGTCAAAATCAGTTTATTGGTACTGGCCCCGATGGCGGGGGAGTTATTCGCTTGGACTTCGGGGGTGCGACAAATTCATCGGCAACTATCACAGATAACTTAATCCGCGACATTGTAAGTGGCACTGTCACCAGCGCGATTCAGGCATTTCGGATTAATACAATTTCGATCGCAGATAATACGATCTCCAATCTAAAAGGCACCGGCATAGTTGCTGATTCAATTACCAATGCTAGTAGCGTTATCAACAACAACAGTGTCAGCAATGTAAATCAGCAAGGGATTCAGCTAGCTGGTGGTAGCGCGACGATCGCTAACAACGATATCACTAACGTCAATTTAAATAACGGTGCAGACGACGGTGGTGTCCGACTGCGGAATTCTGGTTTCGGTGGCAACCTGGTAAGTGCCAACGTCTTCGGTAATACGATCACCAACTCGTTCAACGGTGTCTCGATCCGTAACGGTGATGCCATCACCGGCACAGTCAGAATCAATAACAACAACCTGATCGGCAACTTAAATGCCGGTTTATACCACGGCGGTACTGGCCCAATTGATGCCAAAAATAACTGGTGGGATTCTGCTACCGGCCCAGTTGTGGGAGGGACAGGTCGGAATGCTATCAATGGCAGTGGTGCTAGTTCTGTTACCTTCAACCCATTTGCTACCCAGCCCTTCTAACAACAAGACAAGCAGGATAAGATAAAAGAAAATAGCCCTATTCGATCTTGTCCTGCTCACAAGTTAAGCTTCCATGACATCTGAGGTTTTAGTCGAAAAGAAAAAGTTGGAAAAACCGCCCTTGGAGATTCATACCTTGGGCGATCGCGTTTTGCGCCAACCAGCAAAGCGGATCGCCAAGATAGACTCCGAAATCCGGGATCTCGTGCGAGAAATGCTGCAAACCATGTACAGCGCCGATGGGGTCGGTTTGGCTGCACCTCAGGTGGCTGTTCAAAAACAATTGATTGTGATAGACTGCGAACCAGATAACCCAGCTAATCCACCAGTGGTTTTAATTAACCCAACAATCAAGCGTTTCACGCGCGATTTGTGTGTAATTCAGGAAGGTTGTCTGAGCATTCCGAAGGTTTACCTTGATGTCAAGCGACCAGAGGGTATTGAAGTAGTTTACAAAGACGAATACGGTCGCCCTCAAACGCTGATGGCGACTGGGTTGCTATCTCGCGCTATTCAGCACGAAATGGATCATCTCACTGGAGTGCTGTTCGTAGACCGTGTGGAAAACCGTTTCGCTCTAACGCAAGAACTAAATAAATACGGATTTTCACCGCAGGCCGTCAAACCAGTCCCATAAATAGAAAAAGGCAGTGATTACAGTAACTCCAAAAAGCGCCCTTTTTTTGGGCGCTTCCTGTGTAGCAGCGATCGCAGCAGTTGGTTCAGTTTTTGAACTGTCTTCTGGAAAACCAGAACTGGGCAGCTTAATTACAGGTATCATCTTAGCGATCGCTCTGCCACTAGGTGCATTTTGCTTCTATGCAGCCGTTAGAGATGCTCAAGCTAATCAATAGCCATCAAATTTAGATTTCAGATTTAAAATGCCTTTTTAGCTTGTAGGGGCGAAGCATTCGGGCAGAAAATATATCGCTCTCTCCCTAGATTTTCCACCCGAATGCTTCGCCCCTACGATGACTGAATGGGTGTTCTAGTGCCCAAAATTCCCAATCCAAAATCCAAAATCCAAAATCCAAAATCGAATGACTGGTGACCTTTCTGAAGGATTTCTCCGGCTGTTGCCAAGTATTGGTGCAGCTGGAGCAGAACGTCGCTACTCGCTTAACACTCCTGACGAGATTGCGATCGGGCGAGATTTAAACTGTCAGGTTGTTCTGGACTCCAACCTATACGGAATGGTTTCCCGCCGTCACACAGTAATCAGTCATATAACCGAGTTTGCAGGTGCTACTCCCAGCTGGCTGGTTTGCGACTTGAAGAGTGCTAATGGCACTTATGTCAATGGGCAAAAATTGGATGGATGTCGGATCTGCCGAGAGGGCGATCGCATCATGTTGGGACAGAACGGCCCTGAATTCATCATTGAAGTAAACAAACCCACCCAAGCAGCGACCCCGGCACCAGCGGCTGCTTTAGGCTCCACTCTAAAGCCTCCTCAGTCAGACTCTGTTAGTTTTACCCAGCTATTTCCGATTTTTTCAACCGGACGGGATCTAACTCAAAAAGCTTACTTGATTCCGGGCATCATCACAGTTGGATTCGTGGTGTTGATGTTTGCTACTGTAGGTGAGGCGAGAGTATTAACCTGCTACTGGCTTCTTACCTAGCTGCGGCAGCTTATTACTTTATATATCAACTTTGTGGAAAACATAAGCCGTGGTGGGTGCTACTAGCTTGTTCCTTGGCTACCATCCTAATTTTGCTCAGTCCCCTGCTGCAAGTATTTATTATTATTTTTCGGAAAATTCTGCCAGGAAATCTGACAACAGATGTAGAGGCTTTAAGTTTTCCTATTTTACTGATCAGAATGTTTTTTGCAGCCGGGTTGATGGAAGAGTTGCTCAAGGCATTACCCGTGCTGGGGGCTTGTTGGCTGGGACGGCGCTTGCCATCCCCCTGGCGCGAATGAGTGGGGGTACTAGAACCACTGGATGGCATTTTGCTGGGAACGGCTTCTGCGGTTGGATTTACGCTGTTGGAAACTTTAGGGCAATATGTGCCTCAAATTATCCAGGATACGACGTTACAAGTGGGGGAAGGCGTCGGTGAGTTGGTGGGATTGCAGCTGCTAATTCCCCGGATTTTGGGTTCGGTGGCAGGACACATGGCTTATAGCGGCTATCTAGGCTATTTTATTGGGCTGAGTGTCCTCAAGCCCAGTCGCCGTTGGCAAATCATCAGCATTGGCTACCTCAGCGCGGCGGCACTCCATGCTTTGTGGAACGCAACTGGTATGATTAGTCCCTTGGTATTGGCGTTAGTAGGCGTTTTGTCTTATGCCTTTTTGACAGCAGCAATTTTAAAAGCTAGGGCTCTTTCGCCGACCTGAAGCGCTAACGCCTTTGCTTCCCTAATGGAAAACGGAAGCAACTAAGTTTACCCTTCGTCTGTTGTTTCCAATTCAGCAAAGGCGTAGCGTGCGATCGCCAAACTCAACCGTGCTTGTTCCATCTTTGATAATTCACAAAAAGGAAGCGATCTCACAGTTAATAGCAACGAGTCAATAACTTCCGATTCCGCTCCCCGCATGGTGTAGGCTAAAGGACGAGCCATCACCAGCAGGTCTTCTTCCCCCCAGCCTAAAGCCAGCTGCTCTACGCAGTGTACCAAACGCTCTGCCAAACATAAATTAGTTGACATCAACTCTTTGGCAGTTTTAGCTAGAGCCTCTAAAGATACCTGCGGTATGCGATCGGCAAATCTTTGGCACAAAGCAGCCAATAGAGAGGTATCTGAGGCGATCGTTTGCACATAAATTTCTGGAACATTTTCTAACCAAACTTGGTCAAGCTGTGCAAATAGGGTTTGCGTCCGCGCCTTTATATCCGCCTCCTGCCAATCATCTAACGAGAAAGCCTGTTCTTGCTGGACAAAATAAGCTTCCGATTCTGCATACGCGGTATTCCAGCAATAAGTCCTTTCATCTTGCAGAAGTGCCTGCACTAGATCCTGTTCCGCTTGGGCAAAGAGATCGCGAGAATATTCCGAATCCTTGGTTTCACTGGCCATCATTCAACTCCTGAGTCTACTTTTTAACCAACGCTGTCCGCAGAGTGACTACACTGAGCTGACAACGAGTTCCGCAACCCTTCATCTAAAAACCTCCGGGAGTCGCCAAGCAGGGGAAGACGGGAAGACGGGAAGACGGGAATTGGTAAAGCTTTCAAATTTTAGATTTTAGATTTAAAATTTGAAATTAATCAAATCTAAAATCTAAAATTACTCCTTAAGGATCGATAATAAACTCCCAAATCTGCCCTTGGGAGCTACCAAACTTTAGCTGTATTCCGGTTTGCAAGAGAGCTTCTTGGTAATGAACTTTTCGCCAACCTGAAGCTCCCAAAATAAGAGTGCCGAAACGAGAAAAATCGCGTAGGAAGTATGTCGGCCCAGCGATACTATCTAAAGGATCGCCGCGACAAATAATTTCTGCGTGTCGTTGTGAAACCCACTTTTCGGAGATTACCAAGTCGTTGTCTTGCTGGCGGCGTCCCACTCGCATCAGTCCGCCACGAATCGGCCAGATCTTCGTTGTCGATTCTAAGGGACGGAGGAAGGCAGCTCGTTCGCGTCCTATCCAAGTGAGGGAATTTTCTGGTAGCTCAGTTATACTTTCTGCCAAAGGCTGAAGCAATTGGCCGTCAAATTCTGGATGCAAATAGAGAACTGGTAAAGTCCAGGCCGGTTGATTGAACTTATATAGAGTCAGCAATTGCTGCCTAGCCACAGCCACAGCCCGATCGATCGGCATCCGTTCCGCTAAAGCGCGGGAAAAAGCCTTGATAAAGCTAATCGCTTCCTCGTCAGCAATAGCATCGCGCATTGCCAACACAGCTGGTACGCCGTGATGAAGCAGCACTTCTGCCAAACTGCTGCGTGCGATCGCGCGATCGTTGTGCCGAGCCGATTGGGCTCCCCAGCAAGCGTTAAAAACCGCTAGCGTCACGTGAGTGCGAGTCAGTACCTGCGCCAATTCAGTACCGTTCATAGTCACATCAGGCCCCAAAAACAGCAAGCCGCCGTCTGGTGCCGGTACACCGTGACCGGCATAAAACAGGATGTTATAAGAGTTACTTTCCAGACATGAAGTCAGTTCGGCGATAGTTGGCATAACCAGCGTATCTACAAGGCAGGGTACGAGGTAGCAGTACCGTTAGGAATTACATTGCCGCTATTTTCAAGAATTTTAGCTAGGGCAACAGCCTCCTGTTCTAGTTTTAAACTGCCATTTTTTGAGGTTTGCGTTGGGGCATTTTGTTGTCCTAAAACTAGCAGTATGTTTAGGCTTTGCTCTGGCTTAAGCGGTGGTAGAGGAGCGATATCGCTGGTAGTCCGACTAAAGAGCAATTGCTGAGAGAGAGAAACTGCCTGTTTCCCAGCTTGGGGTTGCATAATTTCCCAAGGCAGAGTGATTAAGTCTGGGTCGCGAATCTCCAGGCGCAGCCGCAGAGGTTGATTTTGCCCTATAGCGATTCCTTGGCTGTGATCGAGACTGCTTTGAATCGGCCCTTCAAATAGCCACTGCCAGAGTTGAATTCCCAACTGTTGCATCAGACGACCACCATAGCTGGTTGTCGAACCTAAGGTCGAAGATCCCACTAAAGTCGTCGGCGCTAAAGCTAGTTGGACTGCTGGCATATTAGGAGAGAAAGACAAGCTTCGCGGGGAAAACATCTCCTGCCAAGCAAGCCAGGTCTGCGTTAAGGTTTCTGGCCAAATGCAGTCGTGGTGGAGATATCCACCGGGATAGGGGGCTTTTAAAACCCAGATGGCAAAGTGTTCTGCCTCAGCAGCTACCAGGCGAGCTACGCTTAAGTTAAGGCAAGGACTCTCAGATGGCGACATTCAGAACCCTTAAACTAAACCTGACTGGAGCAATTTTTTAAACCAGTTTTCTATAAGTCTATAGTTAAAGATTGTACGAGGCAAATATGACGATCGCCTCGTACAACCGTTTTCTAAGGTGTTACCCTTACCAGACCTACTACTACGCCCTGTAGGGCTTGGGAAGAGGTAACCTTTTGCCCATTAAGAGCTTCTCTCTTTCCTGCTCCAATTTAAAATCTAAAATCTAAAATTTGAAATTATTTTGATTGGGGGGGCAACGGGGGGGTGGAAGTGGTTCCAGGAGTACATTTTGGCAGCCGAGCAGACTCTTGGATGGAATTTTGCCTAATGTATGGTTCAAGATCTGCTTGCCGAATCCATCCTTCTTGGGTAGGTTTAATTAGATTATAGGTTCCCGGAAGCCGATCGGAGCTAATAGCACTGGGAATTGAGCATAATTTAAGCTTTAACCATCTGTCTTGCTCTATAAGTGCTTTACTTTTGATTTCCAAAACGCTATTTTCTGGAACCATTCCTA
>Ga0105046_10006697_pt1 | contig 18220 bp, 16 predicted proteins | sample MAT03_FD_78385 | JGI IMG/M metagenome (GOLD analysis project Ga0105046, IMG submission 78385) | Freshwater microbial communities from Lake Fryxell liftoff mats and glacier meltwater in Antarctica - MAT-03 (megahit assembly) | ecosystem: Environmental > Aquatic > Freshwater > Ice > Liftoff...
GAAGACATCGTCATCGGCCAGGTCGCGCCGCTGACCGGCACCATCGCCGCCACCGGCGACGAATACGTGGCCGGTGGCGCGGCCTATTTCGCGCATGTCAATGCCAACGGCGGCATCTACGGCCGCAAGATACGCGTGGTGCTCAAGGACGACGGCTACAACCCGGACCAGACGCTGGCAATGACACGCCAGATCCTCGCCGAGGACAAGCCGCTGGCCCTGTTCGGGTTTGTGGGCACTGGCAACGTGCTGGCGCTGAACAAAAACAGGGTGCTGGAGGACGCGGGCATCGCCCTGCTGGCGCCCTACACGGGTGCGCAGGATTTGCGCGACCCGATGAGCCCGCACATCTTCCATATCCGCGCCAGTTACACCGACGAAACCGCGCGCATGGTGGAACACCTATCCACCATCGGGCTGCGCCGCTTCGCGGTGATGTACCAGGACGACCCCTTTGGCAAAAGCGGGCTGGCCGGTGCCGAGACGGCACTGAAGAAGCTGGGACTGACGGCCGTGGCAAGAGGCGGTTACGACCGGACCAAGCCAGAAGACATCGACGCTGCGGTGGCCGCCATCGCCCCGGCCAACCCCGACGCCATCATCATGGTGTCGGTCAACCGGGCTTCTGCCGCCTTGGTCAAGAAAATGCGTGCCCAGGGCAGCAAGGCGCGCCTGTTCAGCATCTCGGTGGTGAACTTCAAGGAGCTGCTGAAAAACGCCGGCGAGGACAATGCCCGCGGCATCGGCATCTCCCAGGTCATGCCCTTCCCCTATTCGACCCTGGCGCCAGTGGCGCGCGAGTTCCAGATGATGATGGCCAAATACCAGCCCAGCAAGGTGGTGTCTTACGCCAGCATGGAGTCCTTCATCGCGGCGAAGATCCTGGTCGAGGCGCAAGCGCTCGGGCGCAGACCCCACGCGCCAGAAAATCACAGCGCAGCTGGACAAGATGAACAGCTACGACGCGGGCGGCTTCAAGGTGAGCTTTTCACCTGACAACCACGTGGGTTCGAAGTTTGTCGAAGTGACCGTGATCGGGCGCGACGGCAAGCTTTTGCGTTAGCGCGGTGTTGCGCACTAGGTGACAGCCTCGCCCGGGGCGTACCGAACTTCCAGGATCTCGTAGTCGATGGCTTCGCGGTAGACCTTGGCATCGCTCAAGGCCAGATGCAGCAGGATTCTTGTGGCATGCGCCTTCACGACGCGGTGCAACAGGGCCCCGACGACCACCAGCGGCAGTCCCACCCAGGGGTAACCGGACAGGGCCAGCGCCGTGCCTATGCCTAGCAGGGGCAGGGAGATGCCGACGACAAACAGGCGATGTTTGACATATTTTTGAGCGCGCTCCGGGTTCACGATCAGGCGAAAACGCCCGGCCGGGACGCCGGCGCGAAATTCCTGGTGACTCACCTCGATGGTGGTGGCGTTTTCGGGGCTGGTCTCGTTCATGTTGTGTCGCAGCTTTCTCTGAGGATTCCTGGGTTTCAGGGCTTATCTTAACCAGCGCCTGTCAGGTTCCCAGGAGCCTGTCGGGCTTGGGGCGTCGAAAGCGAAAATTGGCCCCAGCGAGGACAGTTTTTGCCGAATTTGCAGGCCCGTAGCTGGCTATCGGTCAAAAAGACGGTGAAAAATGGACCGTTGCGGCCCATTTGCAGCCGACGATTCCCAAGTCCGACAGGCTCCTAGACCAGCGTGAGCTTGGCCACGCTCAGGGCCAGCCATTTCACGCCATGCCGCGTGAAGTTGATCTGGGCGCGCGCGTCATCGCCGCTGCCTTCAAGCATCATCACGCGGCCTTCGCCGAACTTGGCGTGAAACACCTCTATGCCAGTTTTCAGGCCATGCGCCGGCGCGTTGCGCTGCGGCGGCACCGCCGGACTGGCAAACTTCTCTCCGCCCTGATTTCTTGAAGAAAAAACGGCTGCAGCCCAATCCCCACGGGCGCCACCAGCTCCTGAATTCGTAGCACCCCAGGCACCGCTGCCGCTGCCGTAGGCCGACGAAAAGCCCTGGTTTTTCGGCGTGATCCATTTCAGCGCCGCCTCGGGCAGCTCGTCAAAGAAGCGGCTTTTCAGGTTGTAGCGCGTCTGGCCGTGCAACATGCGCGTCTGCGAATGGCTCAGGTACAGGCGCTGGCGCGCGCGTGTGATGGCGACATACATCAGGCGGCGCTCTTCCTCGATGCCACCGGCGTCACTCAGGGAGTTTTCATGCGGAAAGATGCCGTCTTCCAGGCCGGAGATGAACACGCAGTCAAACTCCAGGCCCTTCGACGAATGCACGGTCATCAGTTGCACCGCGTCCTGCCCGGCCTGCGCCTGGTTGTCTCCGGATTCGAGTGCGGCATGGGTCAGAAAAGCGGCCAGCGGCGACAGCGTCTCGCCGGTCTCCTGGTCGGGCGTTAGCAACTCTGGCAGCGGCTCGTCGCCGAGGGGCGCTGACGAATCCAGCCCCTGGCTGGCCGGCGACTGCGTCAGGCGCGCGCCCAGTTCATCGACCGGCAAGGCCACTGCATCGCGGCCAAAACCTTCCATGCTGACAAACGACTCGGCGGCATTGACCAGTTCGCCCAGGTTTTCCAGTCTGTCCTGACCTTCTTTTTCAAGTTTGTAATGGTCTTCAAGGCCGCTGTGTTGCAGCACCAGCTCAATGATCTCGCGCAGGCTCAAGCCCGGCGTCTGCTCACGCAGCACATCGAGCCTGGCGACAAAGGCGCCGAGGTTGCTGCCCGCCTTGCCGGGCACCGCGCTGACCGCGTCGTGCAATGAGCAGCCGGATGCGCGCGCGATGTCCTGCAACTGCTCAATGCTGCGCGCGCCTATGCCGCGCGGCGGAAAGTTCACGACGCGCATGAAGCTGGTGTCGTCGTTCGGGTTGTCAAGCAGGCGCAAATAAGCCAGCGCATGTTTGATCTCGGCGCGCTCGAAAAAGCGCAAGCCGCCGTACACCCGGTAGGGGATGCCGTTGTTGAAAAGCGCCGTTTCCATGACCCGGCTTTGCGCATTGCTGCGGTACAGCAGCGCAATTTCTTTGCGCGCGGTGCCGCCCTGCACCAGTTGCCGCACCTCATCAACAAACCACTGGGCTTCGGCAAAGTCGGAGGTGGCCTCGAACACCCGCACCGGCTCGCCGGGCCCGGCCTCGGTGCGCAGGTTTTTGCCGAGACGTTTGCTGTTGTGGCTGATCAGCGCATTGGCCGAATCCAGGATGTTGCCGAAGCTGCGGTAGTTGCGCTCGAGCTTGATCTGGTGCGCTACACGAAACTCGCGCACGAAATCCGCCATATTGCCGACCCGCGCGCCACGAAAGGCGTAAATACTCTGGTCGTCGTCCCCCACCGCGATCACCGAGCCGCCCGGCATGGCGCCCGCACCAGCCGCTGCATCTTCACCCTGGCCGGCCAGCATCTTGATCCAGGCGTATTGGAGCTTGTTGGTGTCCTGAAACTCGTCGATCAGGATGTGCCGGAAGCGCCGCTGGTAGTGCTCGCGAACCGGCAGGTTGTCCCGCAGCAACTCATAGCTGCGCAACATCAGTTCACCAAAATCGACCACGCCTTCGCGCTGGCACTGCTCTTCGTACAGCGCATAAATTTCGGCCTTTTTACGCGTCTCTTCATCCCGCACCACCACGTCTTTGGCGCGCTGGCCGTCCTCCTTGCAGCCAGCAATAAACCACATCAGTTGCTTGGGCGGGAAGCGCTCGTCGTCGATGTTGAACTGCTTGCACAGGCGCTTGATCGCCGAGAGCTGGTCCTGCGTGTCCAGTATCTGGAAGGTCGACGGCAGGTTGGCCAGCTTGTAATGCGCGCGCAAAAACCGGTTGCACAGGCCGTGAAAGGTGCCTATCCACATGCCGCGCACATTGACCGGCAGCATGCTGGTCAGGCGTGTCAACATTTCTTTGGCCGCCTTGTTGGTAAAGGTCACCGCCAGAATGCCGCCGGGCGAGACGTAGCCGTTTTGCAGCAGCCAGGCGATGCGTGTGGTCAGCACGCGGGTTTTGCCGGAACCGGCACCCGCCAGGATCAGCGCATGGGTGGCCGGTAAAGTGACAGCCGCCAGTTGCTCCGGATTAAGATTTTGTAAGAGGGGGGAGCTGGGTGCGACTTCTGAGAACATCCCCTGATTGTAGAAAGCCCGCCATGCCCCTGACGTTTGCGCTGCGCATACCCGTTTTGATGCCCCTGCTGCTGGCCACCTGCCTGTTGCAGCCTGCCCGCGCCCAGTCGTCGTGCGCCAGCGACGGCCAAAGCCGGCCGGTCGCGCTGCTGGAGCGATTTATCAGTGCCGATTGCCGCGACTGCTGGGTCGATCCGGCCACGGCACGGGCGCGCTCGCGCGAGATCGCGCTGGACTGGATTTTGCCCGGCACCCAGGGCGAGGACGCACCGCTGTCAGCGGTGGCGACCCGTGACGGCCTCAAACGCCTGCAGGCACTGGGCACCGCGCCCCCTGTGAGCGGCAGCAGCCGCAAGGCCAGCGTGACCCGTGCGCCGGGGACACTGCGGGTCGCCCACGGCCTGCCGGTCTCTGGTTATGTAGGCGCATCCATAGAGTACAAACAGGTCCCATCGGATGCAGCGGGCCAACCCTGGAGCGCCTGGCTGGCGCTGGTCGAAACCATTCCCGCCGGCACCGAAGGCACGCCGGTCGCCAGAAATCTGGTCAGAAACCTCATCCAGCCCTTATGGGACGGGCGCAAGAAGCTATCAAAACGAGAGCAACTGAATTTCATCGAATCGCGTTCCATGGACATTCCGCCTGGCATGAAGACCGACCGGCTGCGCGTGATCGGCTGGGTGGAGGATGCGCAGGGGCGCATCGTTGCCGCCGCGCAATCGCGCTGCGCCGTCCGGTAAGCGCATCATTCTTTGTATATAGCGGCTATATCCGCGATGGCCGCACGCCGGCCCGAAGAGCGCTTAGAATCGATCACCGGGCCCAAGCAATTGCGCCCGGTTTTTTGTTTCCGCATCACTTGCGGGGCGAAAGCCGGTCCAATCCAAGTGCCTTCTGCAATCACTTCAGGAGCTTGGACATCATGGAAATCTTCGACTACGACAACATCCTGCTGCTGCCGCGCAAATGCCGCGTGGAGAGCCGGTCCGAATGCGACGCCGGCGTCACGCTGGGCAGCCGCCACTTCCGCATACCGGTCGTGCCCGCGAACATGAAAACCGTGATCAACGAAGATATCTGCGTCTGGATGGCGCACAACGGCTATTTCTACGTGATGCATCGCTTTGACCTGGACAACCTGGCTTTCGTCAAAAGCATGACGGCGCACGGGGTTTATTCATCCATCTCCCTGGGGGTCAAAAAGGCCGACTACGACACGGTAGACCAGCTGGTCGCCGAGGGCCTGGTACCCGACTACATCACCATCGACATTGCCCATGGCCATGCCGACACGGTGCAGCGCATGATCGGCTACCTGAAGGAAAAGCTGCCTTCATCGTTTGTGATTGCCGGCAACGTGGCCACGCCCGAAGCGGTGATCGATCTGGAAAACTGGGGAGCGGACGCGACCAAGGTCGGCGTTGGCCCCGGCAAGGTCTGCATCACCAAGATGAAAACCGGCTTTGGCACTGGCGGCTGGCAACTCTCGGCGCTCAAGTGGTGCGCGCGTGTGGCCACCAAGCCGATCATTGCCGACGGCGGCATCCGCGAGCACGGCGACATTGCCAAGTCCATCCGCTTCGGCGCGACCATGGTCATGATTGGCTCCATGCTGGCAGGGCTGGAAGAAAGCCCCGGCAAAACCGTGGAGGTCGATGGCAAGCTTTTCAAGGAGTACTACGGCAGCGCCTCGGACTTCAACAAGGGCGAGTACAAACATGTCGAAGGCAAACGCATCCTGGAGCCCGTCAAGGGCTCTTTGGCCGACACGCTGCGCGAGATGGAAGAAGACATCCAGAGCGCCATCAGTTATTCGGGCGGCACCAAACTCATGGATATCCGCAAGGTCAACTACGTGACCCTGGGCGGCGACAACGCGGGTGAACACCTGCTGATGTAGCCGCGCCCGGTCAGGCGCTTGCGGCGATCAGCCGCAGCGCCAACTGGTGCAGCCGGTGGTCGGGCTGCACCAGCGCTTCGACAGTGCTGAAGTGGTTCAGCCCGAGCAGGGCCTCGCGCACCGGCACGGCCCGGGTGCCCCAGGCCTGCTCGATCAGCGCGTTGTGGCGCAAAAACTCATCACTTTCATCGGCGCCAGCCACCGTGTACAGCACACCTTTTTTCGGCGCTGGAAACCATGCCGGGCTGACCTGGGCAACCTGCCGGGGCGTGAGCCGCAGAGAGTCCTTCAGAAAAGGTGTGTGCATCACGCTGTCGAGTTCGTACAGGCCCGAAATGGACAAGGCGTTTTTGACCAGATCGGCCGGCAGGTCCCTGGCGTGGCGCGGCCACAAACAGGCCAGCATCATCGCCGCCAGATGGCCGCCCGCTGAATGCCCAGCAACCGTGATGCGGTCCGGGTCGCCGCCAAACCGCACCACATTGCGGTGTGTCCAGGCCAGCGCCCTGACCATTTGCAGCGCGATGTCGGGAATCGTCACCGCAGGGCACAGGTCGTAGTTGGGAATCACCACGCAGGCACCCGCCGCCGTGAACGCTGGCGCGACAAACGAGTGCTCGGATTTGTCCAGCGAGCGCCAGTAACCTCCGTGGATGAACACCAGGACCGGCGCGCCGCCTGCCGCAGTTTGTGCCGCTTGCGCGGCGGGAAAAATATCGAGCTTTTCGCCACTGCTCTGGCCATAGGCGATATCCAGCGTACAGGGCTGCGAGGCACGCGCTTGGGCCGAGGTCTCGGCCCAGCGGCTGAAATGCACGGCGTGGTCGGGCACCAGCGCGCGATTGTTGTACATGCGGTCCAGCCAGGCGGGATCGGGATGGGTCATGGTGGCTCCTGAAAATGAGGGAACGGGTAGGGGCCATGTTGGCACAGTCAGGCCGGCCCTTGCGCCATCGGGTAAACCCTCTGCCGAAAACTCGCATACGACTGTATTCTGTATACAGAGTACAAATCATGCGGCCACAGCTCATCAAAATCGAATCGTCGCCCGATCTGGTGGAGCAGGTCTACCGCAGCCTGCTCGACGCGATCAGCGAAGGCTCGCTGGCACCCGGCGCACGCATCATGCAGGAGGACATTGCCGAGCAACTGGCGGTGTCGCGCCAGCCGGTGCTGCAGGCCTTGCGGCTGCTTAAAAAAGACGGTTTTGTGCTGGACGCGCGCGGCCGCGGTGTGCTGGTCGCGCCGCTGGACGTTGGCTGGTTGATGCAGATTTACCAGGTGCGCAGCGCGCTCGATGCCCTGGCGGCCCGCCTGGCCGCCCAAGCCCGTTACCGGATGGACGCGGCGTTGATCAGCCAGGGCCGCGCCGCTGCACGCAGCAACGACGTCAAGGCCATGATGGCGGCCGACGCCCAGTTTCACGGCGCCATCTACACCGCGTCCGGCAACCCGCTGATTGCCCAGAGCGCACAGCTTCACTGGCACCACATCCGCCGTGCCATGGGCGCTGTGCTGCAGGTGTCCACCATGCGTGACTCGATCTGGGACGAACACGAGGCCATCGCGAACGCGATTGCCGCAGGCGACGCGGCCAGTGCAGAAATCCTGATCCGCCAGCACGGCGAAGACGCCAGCCGCAACCTCGCCAGTCTGCTGTCCAGCGCCCTCCATACCGCCCCTCCTTCCACCGCTCTGCCCGCCTGACACACCCACGGAGACACCCATGAAACTGAGCCCCCAACAATTGACGCAATTCGAGCGCGACGGCTACCTGTTTTTCCCCGGCCTGTTCACGCCGGAAGAAACCCAGACCCTCACCGACGCCGTGCCCGAGCTTTACAGCCGGCGCGAGGACTACAACGTGCGCGAAAAAGGCAAAGACGCAGTGCGCACCAACTTCGCGGCCCACATGTACAGCAAGCCTTTTGCCAAACTCGGCCGGCATCCGCGCATGATCCAGCCCGTCGAGGAACTGCTGGGCGAAAAGCTCTACATGCACCAGTTCAAGATCAACGGCAAGATGGCGTTTGAAGGGGATGTCTGGCAGTGGCACCAGGACTACGGCACCTGGCTCAACGACGACATGATGCCGACCGAACGCGCGATGAACGTGGCGATTTTCCTCGACGACGTGACCGAGCACAACGGCCCGCTGATGTTCATCCCGGGCAGCCACAAAAAAGGCGTGGTCGATGCCAAACACGACCTGACCACCACCAGTTACCCGCTGTGGACGGTGGACAACGACCTGATACGCCAACTGGTGCAGCGCGCGGGCGGCAAACAGGGCGGCATCGTCAGCCCCAAAGGGCCGGCCGGCTCGATGATTGTCTTCCACTCCTGCCTGGTGCATGCCTCGGGCAGCAACCTCTCGCCGTTCAACCGCGTCAGCGTCTACCTGAGCCTGTGCGCGGTCAGCAACCACATCCGCCGGCACAAACGGCCCGAGTACATCGCGCACCGCGACTTCACTCCGATTGAGTGCCTGCCGGACGACTGTCTGCTGAAAGACTACCCGGTGGACCTGCCGTGGAAAGACGGCGTGCCCGCCACGGCGCTGCAAACCTCGATGGAAGAAATCGCACCAGAGCGCGAAGCGGCCTGAACAAACAACTTCAAGCCAAGAGCCATGTCATGCCGGACTTGATCCGGCATCCATGTCGCGTTAACCATTCCACTTCGTTCAACCATGGATTGCGGGTCAAGCCCGCAATGACAGGACTGTCCTCATGAATCTATATACAAAACTCCAGCAACGCGCCTTTGAGAACAAACCCATCCGCATCGGGCTGATAGGCGCGGGCAAGTTCGGCTCCATGTACCTGGCGCAAATCCCGAAAACACCGGGCGTGCACCTCGTGGCGATTGCCGATCTGTCGCCCGCCGCAGCCCGAACCAACCTCGCCCGCGTAGGGTGGAATCCGGCCCTGACCCAAGCGGAATCGGCGCAAGCAGCTATCAAAACAGGAGCAACCTGGATCACCGACGACTGGAACGCGGTGGTCACACACCCGCAGATTGACATCATCGTGGAATGCACCGGCAACCCGGTGGCGGCCGTCGAGCACTGCCTGCAGGCTTTTGCACACGGCAAACATGTGGTCAATGTCACGGTGGAAGCCGACGCTTTTTGCGGCCCGCTGCTGGCGCGCAAGGCGGCTGAGGCTGGTGTGGTTTATTCGCTGGCTTTCGGCGACCAGCCAGCGCTGATCTGCGACCTGGTGGACTGGGCGCGCACCTGCGGTTTTCCGGTGGTGGCGGCGGGCCGCGGCCACAAGTGGTTGCCGCATTTTTGCGAATCGACACCCGACACCGTCTGGGGCAACTACGGACTGACCCCGGAGCAGGCCGAGCGCGGCGGGCTCAACCCGAAAATGTTCAACAGTTTTCTCGACGGCTCCAAGCCCTCGATCGAATCCACCGCGGTGGCCAACGCCACCGGCCTGACCGTGCCCAGCAACGGCCTGCTGTATCCGCCGGCCAGTGTGGAAGACATCCCTTTTGTGACACGACCTATTCAAGAGGGCGGCGTGCTGGAACGCAAGGGCATGGTCGAAGTCATCTCATCCCTGGAAGCCAATGGCCGCAAGATTCCGTACGACATCCGCATGGGTGTCTGGGTCACGGTCGAGGCCGAAACCGACTACATCAAGAACTGTTTTGAAGAATACAACGCGCACACCGACCCGAGCGGGCGCTACTTCACGCTGTACAAACGCTGGCACCTGATCGGCCTGGAAGTCGGCGTGTCGGTTGCCAGCGTCGCCCTGCGCGGCGAGCCCACCGGCGTGGCCACCTGCTGGAATGCGGACGTGGTGGCCACCGCCAAGCGTGACCTCAAACCCGGAGACATGCTGGACGGCGAAGGCGGCTACACCGTCTGGGGTAAGTTGCTGCCGGCCGAGACCTCGGTGAAGATGGGTGGCCTGCCGCTGGGGCTGGCGCACAACGTCAAGGTGGTCCGTGCGGTCAAAAAAGGCCAAAGCCTGAGCTGGGCCGATGTCGCGATGGACACCTCCACCGATGCCTACAAGATACGCCACGAGATGGAAACCATGTTCTCGCCGGCCATGAAGCAAGCTGCCTGACAGCCTTCTTTTTTCTGCGTGCCCCATGATGGTGGCAACACCCTCCCCTGAAAAATCCCATGAGCACAAACGCCCACCAGCAATCCCCACGTATCGCCTTTCTGGGCACCGGCAGCATGGGGCTGCCCATGGCCAGGCGGCTGTGCGAGGCCGGCCATGCGCTTGCGGTGTGGAACCGCACACCTGCCAAGGCTGCCTGCCTGACGGCGCTGGGTGCGGTGGTGCACACACAGGCCGCCACAGCGGTGGCAGGCGCCGACATCATCGTGGGCATGCTGGAAAACGGCGCCGTGGTGGAAGACGTGTTGTTTGCGCAGGACGTCGCTGCGGCGATGAAGCCGGGCGCCCTGTTCATCGACATGGCGTCCATCAAGCCGCGCGAAGCACGCGACCACGCCGCGCGTCTGGGCGCCATGGGCATCGCCCACCTCGATGCCCCGGTCTCGGGCGGCACCGGCGGTGCCGAGCAGGGTACGCTGGTCATCATGGCCGGCGGCACGGAAGCGGAGTTTGAACGGGCCCTGCCTGTGTTGCAAGTGTTCGGGCGCGCCACCCATGTGGGTTCACACGGTGCCGGGCAGCTCACCAAACTCGCCAACCAGATGATTGTCGGCATCACCATAGGCGCGGTGGCCGAGGCGCTGCTGTTTGCCACCAAAGGCGGTGCCGACATGGCCAAGGTCAGGCAAGCGATCACCGGCGGGTTTGCCGACAGCCGTATTTTGCAGGTCCACGGCCAGCGCATGGTGCAGCGGGACTTCGTCACGCACGCACGGCTGGCGATCCAGCTCAAAGACATGCGCAACGCACTGGCCACTGCTGAAGAAATCGGTTTTGAGGCTCCCATCACCGCGCTGTTTGAACAGCTTTATGCCGAAGGCGCCGAGCACGGGCTCGGTGACCTTGACCATTCAGGCCTGTTTGTCGAGCTGGCCAGCCGCAATGGCATGAGCTGAGCGTCAGACGGCAGCCATAAAAAAAGCCCGCAAGCTGCGGGCTTTCCTATGGCCGGGCACGAATCAACGTGCCGGGCGTGCCGGACGCTTCTGGGCGTCACGGGGCACAAACACCTTGCCGGCCGGCTTGGCGAAAGCAGGCTTGCGGTCTGCAAAATCACCGCGCGGTGCGGCAAAACCTTCAGAACGGCCGCCGCCGAAACCGCCGCGATCACCACCACGGTCATCGCGTTGGGCGAAACCGCCGCTGTTGCCGTTGCCGCCGCCAAAGCCGCGGTCGTCACGACGTGGGCCACGGTCGTTGAAACCCGAGCGGTCCGCATAACCATTGCCATTGCCTTGGGGCGCGGGGCGCCCCTGGAACGGCGCACCACGGTCATCACGGTTGCCGCCGAAAGCACCACGGTCAGTGCCGCGATCAGCACCACGGTCGCCGAAGGCTGGCTTCTTGCCGGCATAACCGCCACCAGCGCCGCCACCGAAACCGCCCGAAGGCGCACGGTCGTTGCCGAAACGACCACCGCCACCACCGCCGCCGCCGAAGCTGCGGCCGCTGCGGTCACCACCGAAATTGCCGCGCGGACGATCGGAGGTCGGCGCAAAACGCTGCTGCGGCTCCAGGCCCGCGATCACGCTGGGCTTCAGGTTTTGCTGCGTGTAGTGCTCGATGTCCTGAATCTTGCGGCGGTCGCGGAACTCGGCAATCGTGATCGCCTGGCCTTCGCGGCCGGCACGGCCGGTTCGGCCGATGCGGTGCACATAGTCTTCGGCTTTCATCGGCAGGCCGTAGTTGATCACGTGGGTGATGGTCGGAACGTCCAGGCCGCGGGCGGCCACATCGGTCGCCACCAGGATCTGCACGCGGCCGTCGCGGAAAGCCATGAGGCGGCGGTTACGCAGGCCCTGGCCTAGCGCACCGTGCAATGCCACCGCGCTAAAGCCGTCCTGCACCAGGTCGTTGGCCAGGCCGTCGCACTCGACCTGGGTGCAGGCGAACACGATGGACTGGTTCATGGTGGTGTCGCGCAGCAAATGGTCCAGCAGCTTGCGCTTGTGGGTCATGTTGTCGGCCCACAGCAGCGATTGCGTGATCAACGCATGTTTTTCGTGCGGCGAGTCGATCTCGACACGCTGTGGCTGGCGCATCACGCGCGTGGCCAGTTGCATGATGCGCGGCGCAAAGGTGGCGCTGAACATCATGGTCTGCTTGCGCTCGATGGTGAGCTGGTTGACTTCGGTCAGGTCGTCGGCAAAGCCGAGGTCCAGCATGCGGTCGGCTTCGTCAACGACAAGGAATTGAACCTGGTCGAGCTTGATCTGCATGCTGCGCTGCAAATCAAGCAGGCGGCCCGGCGTGGCGACCACGAGGTCGGCGTTTTGCAACTTGGCAATCTGCAACTGGTAAGGGATACCGCCAACAACGTTGGCGATGCGCAGGCCGCGGCAATGGCGAACCAGGTCGATCGCGTCAGCGCAGACCTGCTGGGCCAGCTCGCGCGTCGGGCACAAAATCAGCGCGCCGGGGGTGGCAGCCTTGAAGTTGCGCGCATTGGTCGGGTCCTTGCGCTTGGGTTTTTTCAGCGGGGCTTCGCCGCGGGCAACAGCTTCGGCGCTCAGGCGCTCAAACTCGGCACGCTCATGGCGCTCGGCCTCTTCCTGCTGCTTGAGCAGGGTGTGCAGCACGGGCAACAGGAAAGCCGCCGTCTTGCCGCTGCCGGTCTGGCTGGAAACCAGCAGGTCGGTGAATTTGGCTTTGGGGTCGTTTTTGGCTTCCTGGTCCAGCGCCTGCATGGCTTTGGGGATAGTTGCCATCTGCACGGCGGTCGGCTGGGTAAAACCCATGTCGGCCACAGCCTGCAGCAGTTCCTTGGCCAGGCCCAGTTTCACGAAACCGTTGGGTACGGGAGCGATGGCGTCCAGCGAGGTTTCCGCAGTCGCGGGCGCATCGGAAAAATCAGCCAGGACATTGATGTCCATATCAGAAACGATGTCGTTCAGGATGTCGGTATTTGCTTCGGCCAAAGAATCGCCGCGAGCCTCAAAAGAGTCAGTCATGTTTTTCTCACTAAACACCTGTCCGCGCTGCCACGCTTGTGATGTGGGCGGGCGAACAAGAAACTACCACCTGCCGCGTAGCGGAAGGCTTCGTTCATGGTTAATAAAACATCAACCATCAAACGAATATTTCGGTTCAAACGATTCCGGTCAAACCGGTGCCTGAAGCGGTGGCCCTGTTGGTAGGACCCAAAAGTGTGAGGTAGATGTACAAATGCGGTGCACCCGGTGCATCCGTCAAGTCAACGATTATGGCATGGATTACGGGTTTACACCAGCCCGGCGTGCCAGAAAGACCCTTCAAGCGGCTTTGTCCAGGAGCCACGCACTGACCGGATGCTCCTTTTATGACAGCTTCCAGAGTCCACTACACAAGGGCTGAAGGCCACAATCACTTCAAAAAATGGGTCCGGTAATGCTCCAGCTCGTCGATCGATTCATGCACATCGGCGAGCGCGGTGTGGCTTTGCTGTTTCTTGAAAGCGCTGTAGACCTCGGGCCGCCAGCGTTTGGCCAGCTCCTTGAAGGTGCTGACATCGATGTTGCGGTAATGGAAAAACGCTTCCAGCTTGGGCATGTACTTCACCAGAAAACGCCGGTCCTGGCTGATGGTGTTGCCACACAACGGCGAGCTACCCTTGGGCAGGTACTTCGCCAGAAAGACCAGCAACTGCTTTTCGGCGTCTTCTTCGGTCACCGAGCTGGCCTTGACCTTGTCGATCAGACCGCTGCGGCTGTGCGTGCCCTTGTTCCAGTTGTCCATCTGGTCCAGCAGTTCGTCGCTCTGGCGGATCACCAGCACCGGGCCTTCAATGCGCGGCGTCAGTTGCGGGCCGGTCACGACCACGGCGATCTCAATCAGGCGCTCCTTGTCCGGGTCCAGCCCGGTCATCTCGCAGTCGAGCCAGACCAGGTTTTGGTCGGATTTTTTCAGCAGGGGTTCTGTATCAGGCATCTTGCGATTCTCGCTGATCGCCTAAACTTCGATTCATGACCGATCATTCCCTGCTCCTCACCCTGCTGTTCCCGGCCACTCTGGTGCTGGGGCTGCTCACGAAGTTCTACCTGGCCTCCCGCCAGATCAGGCACGTCGCACGGCACCGCAGCGAAGTGCCGGCTGCTTTTGCCGGCACGATTTCGCTGGCCTCCCATCAGAAGGCCGCCGACTACACCATCACCAAGACCCGCTTCGGCCTGCTGGAGCTGGCCTGGGGCGGTGCCGTGTTGCTGGGCTGGACCCTGCTGGGCGGCATCGATGCACTGAATCAGGCGCTGGCCGGCACGGGCCTGGCCGCCTACGGCAGCCTGGTGCCGCAACTGGCGCTGCTCGCTGTTTTCGGCCTGATCAGCGGCCTGCTGGACCTGCCTTTCACGCTATACAGCACCTTCCGCATCGAGGAGCGCTTCGGCTTCAACAAGATGACCTTCCGGCTGTGGCTGGTCGACCTGCTCAAGGCCACCGTGGTTGGTGCAGTGGTCGGCCTGCCTATCGTGGCGCTGATTCTCTGGCTCATGGGCAGTACCGGCAGTTGGTGGTGGCTGTGGGCCTGGGGCGCCTGGATGGCCTTCAACCTGCTGATCCTGGTGCTTTACCCAACAGTGATTGCGCCGCTGTTTAACAAGTTCCAGCCGCTGGAAGACGAAACCCTCAAGACGCGCGTGACGGCGCTGATGCAGCGCTGCGGCTTCGCGGCCAAGGGCCTGTTCGTGATGGACGGCAGCAAGCGCTCGGCCCATGCGAATGCCTATTTCACCGGCTTTGGCGCTTCCAAACGCGTGGTGTTTTACGACACTCTGCTCAAGCAGCTTAGCCCCAGCGAGGTCGATGCGGTGCTGGCCCACGAGCTGGGGCATTTCAAGCACAAACACATCATCAAGCGCATCGTCTCCATGTTTGCCATGAGCCTGGCGGGTTTTGCGCTGCTGGGCTGGCTGTCCACACAAGTCTGGTTCTACACCGGGCTCGGCGTGCGGCCGAACATGCAGGGCAGCAACGATGCGCTGGCCTTGCTGCTGTTTTTGCTGGCCGTGCCGGTCTTCAGCTTTTTCATTTCGCCGGTGTTTGCGCTGTTTTCGCGCAAGCATGAATTCGAGGCCGACGCCTATGCTGTTGCGCAGACCGACGGTAGGGATCTGCAGAGCGCCCTGCTCAAGCTTTACCAGGACAACGCCAGCACGCTGACGCCGGACCCGGTGTTCGTGAAGTTCTACTACTCGCACCCGCCGGCCTCCGAACGACTGGCGCGCATGGAATCTTCGGCCGGAGCAACGACATGAACACTCTCCACCAAAACCGCCGTGCGCTGAGCGCGACCGAGATCGTCACCCAGCTGAGCCAGCTCAATGGCGAGCAGGCCGTGGGCTGGCGGCTGATCGACGGTTCGCTAGAGAAAACCTACAGCTTCAAGAACTTCCACGAGACCATGGGTTTCGCCAATGCCGTGGCCTTTATCGCCAACGCCGAAGACCACCACCCCGACCTGGCGCTCAGCTACGGCAAATGTACGGTGCGCTTCAACACGCACGACGTGAAAGGTATTTCAGTCAGCGACTTTTTCTGCGCGTCGAAGGTTGACGCGCTGCTGGCTTGACCACTGTTTCTTCCGCCGGAACCCTGCCCGGCCTGGTGGTCGCCGGTTTTGGCCGGCATTGCCTGGTGGAAACGCCCGACGGTCAACGGCTCATCTGCCACCCGCGTGGCAAGAAAAGCCAGGCCGTGGTTGGCGACCATGTCCAGTGGCTGCCCTCGCAGGACGAAGGCACGGTTGAAAAAGTCGAGAAGCGCAGCAACCTGTTTTACCGGCAGGACGAGATGCGCACCAAATCGTTTGCGGCCAACCTCGACCAGGTGCTGATCCTGATCGCCGCCGAGCCCGAGTTCTCGGAAAGCCAGCTCACCCGCGCGCTGATTGCGGCAGAAGCCGAACGCATCACGCCCATCATCGCGCTCAACAAAAGCGACCTGGTCGAGCCTTTCGGGCGCGCCTGGGCCAAGCTCGCGCCCTACCGGACCATGGGCTACCAGGTGTTGCCGCTGGCGATCAAGCCCAAGACCGATACACCGGTGACCAACGACGCGCAATACCAGCAGCTGCAGGCCCTGCTGCGCGGCAAGAAAACCCTGGTACTGGGCCCCTCGGGTGCCGGCAAAAGCAGCCTGACGAATCTGCTGATCCCGGGCGCACAGGTGCTGACGGCCGAAATATCGCAGGCGCTCAACTCGGGCAAACACACCACGACGAGCACCACGCTGTACTGGATCGACGCTGAACGGACCAGCGCGCTGATCGACTCGCCGGGCTTCCAGGAGTTCGGCCTGCACCACATCGATCCCATGCACCTGGCCAACTACATGCCGGATCTGAAAGTCCATGCGCAAGATTGCAAGTTCTACAACTGCACGCACCTGCATGAACCCGGCTGCGGCGTGATTTCAGAGGTCAAAGCAGGCTCCAGCCCTGACGGCATAAGCGCAAACCGCTATCGTTTGTATAGCGAACTGTTTGCCGAGCTGTCGCAGGCGCCGCGCTACTGAGCCGCTCATTCCTTTTCTACATCGTTCGTGAACGCGAAGGCGAAGCGACGACAGTACAGACGTACGGCTAGCGAAGCCGACAAAGTGCACGGATGATTTAGAAATGGAATCAGCCCAACAGACGTGCCAGTGTCAGCAGCGCCAGCAGCACCATCCAGAGCACCACCGAGCGCCACACCAGCCCCACGATGCTGCGCAAATGCGCGGCTTCCGGCTCACGCCCGGGTGTGCTTTCTGTTGCCACCGGCCCGCCCGGCTCCAGACCACTGGCCTGGAAGCCCTGAGAGGCATCCGGCGCAAACGCGGCTTTCAGAGCCTCACCACCCAGGCGCACGTTGACCGCACCCGAGGTGGACGCGAGGATGACGCCGTCGTTGTGGTTCTCCGGCCCAGCGGGCTGGCGTTGCGCGTAGTTGCGCCAGCCGTCGATGGCATCTTCAAAACTGCCCACCACGGCGAACCCCAGGGAGGTCAGCCGCGCGGGCACATAGTCGATCAGGTGCCAGGCGCGCGCGGCCGCAACCTGCACCGCCGGACTGGCGCCATCGCCCGCCGCCTTGCTTTTGTGCGCCCAGTAGCGTGAAACGAATTCGCTCAGGCGATAAAGCACAGCACCGGCCGGACCCAGGCCCAGCGCCGCCAGCACCGAAAACCAGGCCAGCACACCAAACACATGGCGGTGCGCGGCAAGCACCGAATACTCGATCACATGCCGGACAATCTCGCTGCGCGGCAGTTCACTCGCATCGACCTGGCGCCACTGGGCCAGCAGCTCGCGCGCCGCCGCTTCATCCGCATCGTCGAGCGCGTCGCGTATGTCGGTGAAATAGTGACTGAACTGGCGAAAGCCCAGCGTGACATACAGCACGGCCACGCTCCAGACAAAAGCCAGCACCGGATGGACGCTCCACAGCAGCCAGTGGACAGCCAGCGTGACCAGCGCCGGCACGACCACGGCCATGAACCAGACGACCCAACCGTGCGCCGGCTTGCCGGCGTCGAGACTGTGGCTGGCCCAGCGCGCCCAGCGGCGCAGGCTGGCATGAATGAGGTTTCCACGCGCCAGCGGGCGGGCCTGTTCAATGATGAGAGCGAACAAAACGGCAAAAAAACTCATGTGGAATCATACTGCCCCCACGGTTGCTCGCATCGCAGCGCCTCGCGCACTGCACTGCGCGTCGGCATCACGCTCAGGCGCTCAAGAAACGATAGAGATTGCGCAGCATGCCGGCGGTGGCGCCCCAGATGTAGCGCTCCTTGCTGTCGTCTACGTCGGCACCGGTGTAAGGCATGGACAGCCACTGGCGCAGCACGCCTTCAAATTCAAACTCATGGCGCTGGTGATGCGCCGGATTCATCAGGTAGCGCAGTGGCACTTCAAAGATGTCGGCCACTTCGGACGGGTTGGGCTGCAGCGCAAAGCCAGGCCGAACCAGAGCCACCACCGGGGTGATGATGAAGGCGGTGCCGGTCACATAAGTCGGAAGAATGCCCAGCACCTCCACATGCTCGCGGTCCAGGCCGATCTCTTCATGCGCTTCGCGCAGCGCGGTGTCCACCGC
>Ga0105046_10006699_pt1 | contig 18219 bp, 17 predicted proteins | sample MAT03_FD_78385 | JGI IMG/M metagenome (GOLD analysis project Ga0105046, IMG submission 78385) | Freshwater microbial communities from Lake Fryxell liftoff mats and glacier meltwater in Antarctica - MAT-03 (megahit assembly) | ecosystem: Environmental > Aquatic > Freshwater > Ice > Liftoff...
ATCGGTTGCGTGATGCACAGCGAGTCGAGCAGTTCGCTGAGCTGCGCATCGTACAAAGCGCCGTCGTAAGCGGCAACCCGACGGTCGGACCAGCCGCGACCGAACAGGGTGTGACGAATCACGCGATAGCCGCACTCGCTGAGCGCCGTCGACGTGGAATCCCAGATGGACGATGGCACCGAGAAGCCGTTCACCAGCACCACCACACGCCCGGTATCTGGTCCGGAGATGTCGTAGTACGTGACCCCGCCCGAGAGCGCCACGAACTGTCCGGGCACACCGTTACGGGCGGCCGCATTTAACGGCGCCTGCTCGGGGTTCTTCCACGCACCGTAGCCAACGAGCGCCGCGACACCGATCGTGAGCGTGGCAAGAGCGACTCGCACGTGACGCGCCATGGAGTACCGAGAGAGAGGAATGCGTAGTACGATGCGCCCTACCCGATCGGCGTCAGCGCCGGTGTCATTCCCCACGATGCCAGAACGGTGTCGGGGATATACGCGCTCGTGGCCCGCGCATCGGCCCACGGCAGCAGTATGCGCGCCGCGTCCGTGCACAACCGATCCGGCCTCGGCGTGATACCCACGCGGCCGAGGTCGAGTCGGTCGGCATCCCAGCACGCCAATAACGTCGGATCGCCCGTGGTGTGGCCATCCGTGTGCAGCAGGCAGGCTTCGTACAGCAGGTCGAAACGCGCGTCGTCGAGATGCACCATTGTGCCGCGCAGCGAACGCGCGAGTTCCCCGCCCCGCTGGCCATGTCCGTCGTCGCGATGCTGGTTTACTCGACGTGAATCATGGAACAGGGCGAACAACGAGACCACGTCCGCATCGGCACCGTTCGATTCGGCCACCCGCAATCCGTTCTCGATCACACGCGCCCAGTGCACCACGCCGTGAGCGCCGTCCAGCGGCAACGCGTAACCGCGAAGGATTTCCTGCAGAATCAACGCATAATGGTGCGTCACGGCTTCGCCCTCTCGACTTCGGCCAAGAACGCACGTACGGCGGCGATGTACTCCGCCGGCTTCTCACGCATCGCCGCGTGCGCCCCGCCCGGAATTACCACCAACCGCGCGTCGCGCATCGTCTTACGGAACTCCTCGAGCGTAGTTGGGCGTGCTTCATCGAACTCACCCGCGATGAACAGCGATGGCGTGGTGATCTCGTCCATGTCCGCGGCACGAGTCCACGACTTGAGCGATCCATTCGCAAGGAACTCCGTAGGCCCCCACATCTGGCGATAAATCGTATCGTTCCCTGTCACGCCGGCACAGCGCGCGATCGGCACGGTCGGCATCCGCGTCACGTGACGCGCGTAGAACGAGTCGGTAGCAGCGGCATACGCTGGTGAGTTCAGCGTGCCCGCCTTTTCGTTCTCGTCGAGCACTTTTTGAATCGATGCCGGTAGCTGTTCGCGCAGACTGTCGGCGTCGGCGATCCACCGCGGCGTCGAAATCAGCGGACTGCTGAATATCACCGACTTCACGCCCGTCGGCTTGGTGGCAATCATGTACTCGGCCGCCAGCGCACCGCCCCATGAGTGACCAAGAAGGTGGACACTATCCAGCTTGAGCGCGCGGCGGACGGCATCTACCTCCTGCACGAAACGCGGGAAATTCCAGAGCGTTGTATCGGTGGGATGCTCAGATCGGCCGGAGCCCAGTTGATCGTAGAAGATGACGGGACGCTCGTTGGCGAGTGGCGCGAGCACCTCGAAGCGACAGGACGTGCCACCGGGACCACCATGCATCGCCAACAGAGGGATACCGGGTCCGTTGCCGATCTTGCGATACCACACCTTGCCGCCGGGTACATCGATCATGCCCTCCTGCGACGGCAAGGTGTCGGTCGCGGCCGCCACGACGGCGGTGTCGGCCGTACCATCCGACGTTGGGGCGCACGCCGCGAGCGTACACGTGGCGGCGAGCACACCGGCCGGAACGACACGAGACAGAACACGAAGCGAAATCATCGGTTACATCGCCAGCGCCTGCAAATCCTGCAGCGCCTTCTTCAGCATGTCCACCTTCGGCTGATCGCAGCTGCGGCTGCCTTCTACGTCAGTCACCAGTTTGCTGAGCACGCTGTTCCGCGCCGCGCCGCTCGCCTTCTCGGCATTCGCGATCTGCGACCGGATGTCGCTGATCTTGGCTGGCGCCACGCACCCCTTGCGCTCCAGCTGATCGGTGAACGCCTTCGCCAGCGCAAAACTGGGCGGCCACGTGATCTTGGGCTGCCCCTGCGCGTTGAGGTAATCCCACTTCACCGTATTCGCAGCATCGATTTCGTTCTGCGAGATGAATTCACTGGGCACCAGCTGCGCCACGTCCATACCACGCGCGATCTCCGAGCTCACGATGTTACCGTTGTACCAGTACACCGACCACGAGCCGCCCATCTCCATGCGCGTGCTGTCCACCGGACCACGGTCGAAGCTCGCAATTTCCTTGGGATGCGCCGCATCGGTCCAGTCGAACACCGAGATACCACCCTGATACCACGACTGCACCATCACGTCACGGCCGGGAATCGGAATCAGCGAGCCGTTGTGGGCCACGCAATTCTCGTTCTTGGTCTGGTACGTGGGAATCTTGTAGTAGCTCTGGAAAACCAGCTTCTTGTTCACGATCGCGAAGATCGCGTTGGCGCCCCATTCCGGCTTGTCCAGCGCGCGGCACTTGGGCGAACCACCACCACCCCACTCGTCGCTGAACAGCATCTTCGTGCCGTCGTTGTTGAACGTGGCCGAGTGCCAGTAGGCGAAGTTCGAGTCGGCCACGGCGTCGAGACGCACGGGTGCGATCGGGTTACTGATGTCGAGCAGCAGGCCGTGTCCTTCGCAGGCGCCGCCGGCCAGGCCGAGCGCGGGGTACACCGTGATGTCATGGCACTGCGACCCTTCGCTCACACTGGTGGCAGCCACCGGCGGCTTGTCCATCCCCTGCGCGGCGAACATGCGGGTGACCATCGCGTTGACTACCGGGCGCGCGGCCGCGGTATCCGCTGCCGTGGCGACCGTCGCGCCGCGTGCTTTCATGACACTGTCGATCACCGGCTTCACGAGCTGATTCGGCAGCACGACCTCTTCGTTCATGGCCGGAATCATGATCGTGAACGCGCCCTTTGCTCTGGCCGCATCCATGTCAGCCTTGTCGGCCGCCGATGCCCCGTGGCTCTTTGCAGCGCCCAGTCCCGCGAAGATATTCGCGCGACCGACTACGGCCGCAGCCGCCGGATCGGCGAGCGGCACCTTGATGATCTCGATCCGCAACCGCGACGAGTTCGCCTCGCCGCTGGGCGCGGCCACACAATCGGCCAGCTCACCGGCCGGACGGATGCCCGACGAACCCGACACGTAGATGTAGACGTTGTTCTTGTCCTTCGGATCCTCGAGCACCGTGTGCGTGTGTGAACCGCGGCACGTCTGCACGTTGGCCACCAGTCTCGGCTCCCGAATGTTCGTGATGTCGAAGATGCGTACACCACGTACGCGGTCCTTGCTCACGACGTCCTTCACACCACCGGGCTTGCAATCCACGCGGCCGTTCATCGCTTCGGCCGACATGAACATCAAGTTCTTGTACACGCTTACATCGTTCTGCGAGGCTGGGCACTCGTATGCCACCACGAGCGTGGGGTTCGACGGGTTACTGATGTCCCACACCACGGGGCCGTTGTAATTGCCCTGAATGACGTAGTTGCCGGTGAATGCCAGGTCAGAGTTGGTCTCGCCGAGGAACCCCTTCGGTGACGCAACCTTGGCCACGACCTTGAGGTTCGACGTGTACTCCGCCGCGTCGAACAGACCGGCCCTCAGATTATTGCGGGGATCGCTCGCGGGGGACGGCGCGGTGACCGGATTTCGTGGCGCACAGGCGGCAAAGGCCGCCGCAGCGGCAACGGCCAGCACGGCGCGGAGGGGAAGAGTACGCATGCAGATTCGAGGGTGGCGGGAATAGAGAAAGTAAAGAATGTACGACGGGACCAATGAAATGTTTCGCTAGCACCTTGCGCTATCGGGCCAGGGCGTCTCTCCATGGCGCGAACTCGCTGTACAATCGGCGCACCAGCGACTCCGACAGCTGGATGCGCGTCACGTTTCCACCGCGCGAGGCATCGCGGACGAGCACTTCGACCTTTGGGAACGCGCCGTCGTCGCGCGGGACGAACGCCGTCGGCGGTATCGTCGCGGCAAAGGCATTGAACACCTTCTTCCCCGACGCGAGTTGCAGGGCGCCGTTCACCACCGCCGGCAGCTGCGCCGCCGCATCGAGTGGCACCGCCTCACCATCGCGCAGGAGTTCAACCGAAATCACGTCGCCCTTCTTGAAGTCCACCACACGATCAGGCTCGAGGAGCGGCCATGGGGTCTTGTCGGGGGCGACTTCGAGCACATAGACGGCGCGTCGGCTCGACACCAAACCGTTCCACGCACTCCATCGCTCGATCGGGTCGGCTGCGTCGTACGTGCTGCCGTCGGCCTTCATCGTATTGTCTTTGAACACCCGCGCCAACTCGGCGCGGCCCATGAACATCGGCGTCGGCATGATCACCACGCGCACATCGTTGCTTTTCACGATGTGCGCCTTGATATCGATGCCACGCAGGATCATCGCTCGTGCCGGCGCTTCCGGATAGCGCGCCCGTGCCGACGCCACGTCGGCAATACTGTCGGCCACACGTTTCGTCCGCGCGGCCACCGACTTCGCCGAGTCAGCCTTTGCTCTTCTCAGGCGATCGGCGGTGGCCTTGCCTCCGGGCCCGACATTGATCGGTGCCGGAGGCTGCCCGTCAGCACTCGCCGTCAGAATCGCCGACGCAGACGCAGACGTAGACGCGCTCGCGCCCGTCGCCGTTGTGATCGACTCGGCACGTCCAGCCGACGTCGACGACGTGACCGCCGCCACGGAATCCACCGCAGACGGTACGGCCGGTGACAACGTGCCGACGCGCATCAGGTACAGGGTGGCCGCAACCGAGACCGCCGCCACGCCGCCGACGACGAACGGCCAGCGCGCCTTCGGCCTGGGTGCTGGCGCTACCATGACCGCCGCGCCCGCGCCACTCGAACCGGCGCCCGCCACATTCGTCTGGCCGCCGCGAGACTCCACCGCGCGCTCTCCCGACGACACCGAGGCACTCGCACCACCGGGCGCACGCGCCACGATGCTGGCGGTGCGTGCGTCGAGGGCGCGCCGGTACATCTCCGTCGTTTGCGTCGGCGTCATGCTGTTGATCGTTACCGACAGTGCCTCGGCAAAATCCGCGGCCGATTCGAACCGATCCGACGGCTCGGGAGACAACGCCCGGTTGAACACCTCCTGCAGCGACTCCGGCCACTCCACCCCTTCGCGAGCCTGCTGCAGCGATTGCGGTCGGCTCGTGAGCCGCAGAATGAGCGCCTCCTTCGTCGAATCCGCTGGAAACGCCTGCTTGCCCGTGAGTGCCACGAACGCGACCAACGCCAGCGAATACAGATCACTGCGCGCGTCGAGCAAGTCACCCGCCAGCTGCTCCGGCGACATGTACTCCGGCGTGCCCACCGCGTAGCCCGTGCGCGTGACCTTCTGGTCTCCACCACCGATGGTACGCGCGATGCCGAAGTCCACGAGCTTGACGAAATACGTGCCGTCCGCGCGCTTGCCGAGCATGATGTTGTCCGGCTTGATGTCGCGGTGCAACATGTTCATGTCGTGCGCTGCTTGCAGACCGTCGGCCGCCTGACCGATGATGTCCGCGACCTCTTGCGGGTGCAGCAAGGTGTCGCTAACCATGACCGCAGAGAGTGTCTCGCCGTCGATGTACTCCATCGCGAGATACACCACGCCCTCCGCACTCTCTCCGAAATCGAAGATCGCCGCGATATTCGGGTGTGACAACTGGCTGGCGTTCTCCGCCTCTCTTGTGAAACGCTGCAGCGCCTCGACCTCATGCACGAGGGACGGTCGCATGATCTTGACCGCGCTCTTGCGCTTCATGCGCACATGCTCGGCCAGGTACACCTGCCCCATGCCACCTTCGCCAAGCTTCGACACGATACGATAGCGTTCCGCAATGACGCTGCCGATCAAGTCTGTCGACTGTCCACCGCGAATAAGACGGGAACCGTCTTTCGCGCAGAAGTCCACGTCGTCGTCGTACGCTTCGCTACAGCGGGGGCAGATATTCGACCGAGTCACACGCAGAGTGGGAAGGGTGGGCGAGAGCAGCGATTGATCGAGGCCGAGCAGGCAATGTAGCACGCGCGCCGTCGGTGCGATCGGGCCGCGCGCTCCCGGGGTTATTCCAATCGGTCTCGGGTCGCCATTAACTGCTCGATGGCAGCCGCCAGGTGCGTCCCATCGATGTGATGATCCCCTTGTGCCAAGCGGATCCGATGCGCCGCAATCAAGACCTCGGCATCGCGAAAGCCACCCGGCGTCTCGAACTTGTAGCATGAAAGCTCGACCTTGAGGCCGTTCGGATCGCGCAGATAGATGGAGTCCATGAAGCCGCGATCGCGCTGTTCGCACGAAATGCCGAGTTGCTCGAGTCGCGCCGGAGTCTGCTGCAACGTGGCGCGCGAAACGGCGAACGCAATGTGCTCCACGCACCCGACGTCGCGCGGGGCAGCGCGGCCCGCGTCGGAGAGCGACTCGTTCGTGAATACCGTGAGCAGACGTCCGTCACCCGGATCGAAATACAGGTGATTCTCCGACTGGCGCCCGAGGTTGGGCTGTTCGAAGATAAATGGCATTCCCAGCACGCCTTGCCAGAAGTCGATCGCTGATTGACGCGTGGAGCCTACGACGGTGATGTGGTGGACACCGTGAACCTGAATGCGCTGCATGCTCCCTCCATCGGGATGGCCCACGCCGAGCGGATGCTTGAACGTGCACCAAAGTCCGCGCCATGGCAACGCGAGGTGAACAATCGCGCTCGGTCGTGGTACCTTCAATCACCGTGAGCGATATGATGACCCCACGCGATGGCGTGGCCAACGGCAGCGCCCGTAGCCTCCGCACCATCGCGACGCTGGCGATCTGCGCGAGTGTTGCGGCGTGTCAGTGGGTGCGCACGGGTGATCCCGCGCCGTTCCGGCCCGTCGCGTCCACGCAGATCAAGGGTGTCGGTGACTGCGCGCCCACCAGCAGCTGTCTCGACTCCGTCGACATCGTGGCCATGGGGGTCAGCGGCTTTCTGATCGTCCCGTGGCGCGACAGCGCGCAGGTGGTGATGACGCCACCGTCGATCACGAATCCCACCCTCTGGTGGACGGTGTTCGGGAACTGGCTGTTCGGATCGTCGGTCAACGCCGCGCGCATCGATCGCCGCTTGCGTGATCTGCCGGCAGCTGGTCCCGGCCGCCTCACCCGCGTGCGCGCCGTGCTGGTGAGCCACGGCCACTACGACCATCTCATGGACCTGCCGTACCTCGCGCGGTATCTGCCCAACGCGACCGTGTACGGCAGCAGCTCGGTGGTGAATACGCTCAACGCCGTTCCGGCGTTCGGCGGTGTGAGCGGTCCCATGGCGCGCCTGGTGGCGGTCGATACCACGGCCGGCGTCACGGCCGATCAGCCGGGTCAGTCGATCGCGGTTGGCTCGATGGTGCGCGTGCGGGCGATCGCTTGGGAGCATGCGCCGAATTTTGGCACGCATGTGATCGCCCGCGGCACCGTCGCGTCGGCCCGGACGTCGCTCCCGCGCGGACTCTTCGGCTGGAAGATGGGCCGTGTATACGCCTACGCCATCGACCTCCTGGACCGCGACGGCGGCGTCGGCAGCCGCATCGTAGTGCATGATGCCGGCGCGTCACCGGAGGTGGTGCGCCGCGCGGTGGCGGTGATCGATACCATGCCGCCGGCGCGGAGTACCGTGCTGGTCATCACGGCGGCGAACTTCGACCAGGAACCGTCCTACCCTGACATCCTGCTCGCCAGCCTCGCCCCGCAACATGTGCTGCTTGGTCACTGGGAAGATTTCTTCCGCTCGCCCGAGAAATCAGAACGCGTGGTGCGCGGTATCCACGGAGCACAGCTCATCGATATCGTGCAGCGATATCAGGGTGACCGGTGGACCGCGCTCCGCGCCGGCGCGACGTTGCGCGTGCGCTACTAGGAGACGACGGTGCCCGAACTGATGCCGACCGCATGAATCGACTATCGATCGCCTCGTGCTCGCTGCTCGTGACAGCGCTGGCTACCGCCGAGCCGATCGACCTGCTCGGCCTCGATATGGTCCCGCTCGGTGGCGGGCTGCCATCAGCGTGGACCGTGATACCGGTCCGTCGCCAGCGTCCCCCCACGGCAACGCTCCTCGATTCGGCCGGCTCACGGTTCGTACGGCTCGAAGGAACCGGACGGGCGGGATGGTTCGTCAAAAAGCTCAACGCGCCCGTCGCTCCTTCGCCCACTCGACTCACCGTCTCGTGGCGTGTGCTGGTCGCCCCGGCACGCGCCGATCTGCGCGCGGCCGCCACGGATGACGCCGCGCTGCGAGTGTTCGTCGTCTTCGCCACGCAGGGACCGTTCGAGCGGACGCCGCGCACGCTGTTTTATACGTCTGGTACGGTTGCACCGTCGGGCTACAGCCGTCCCAGTTTCCAGTCGCGCGCGTTGCACGTGATCCGGATCGGGCCGGACGCGGCCACGTCGATGTGGGTCGAAGGCGTACTCGATCCGTTCAGCGACTATCAGCGCATTTGGGGCGGAACGCCACGTGCCATCGTGGCCGTGGGGCTGATGCAGGATACGGAGCAGACGGGCGGTTCGGCCACGGCCGATGTACGCGAGCTCTCGTGGACGTCACGGCCATAGTTCGCGCAAACCCGATACTGCGAAAGCCGCGTTATTCCAACGACGCGTCACCGCAAGCGATACAGCTCACCCGTCGGTTGGAAAGGACGGTCGTCGAACACGTGTAACACGTCCCCGCGAAGCATCAACGCCGTGGCCACGCCGGTAGCGGCCGCCGGCGTCAGCGCGAACCGGGCACGCAGCCACTCACTGAGCGCGCGTCCGGAGAAACTGCCGTCATACCAGAGCAGATGTCGTCGGCGGGCACCGACGGCAATGCCATCAGGATCGCGCAGGCGACGGGCCACCGCAGCGAGATCCGGTAACGATTCGTTGGATATTGCGCCGTCGTTGGCGTTCACTACGAAGCGAAAGAACAGGAACGCATCAGCGAAGTCATGCTCGGACACCACATGTTCGATGCACCCAAGCGCGGTAAGCCGCTCTCCAATGCGTACCGCGACGGCGCGGGACACGGACCAGCGGTTGGCAATCCACGTAACCGCATCGGCCGCCACAAAGCACTGTGGATACTGACGCAAATGATGTCGGCGGTCTCGGACCTCGATGCCGTCGAGACCACGCATCTCATCGAGTAGCTGTTCGGCGGTGAACTTCGGCATCGCCTCCAGAGGCTCGTCGGATGGAATCGTGATGTTCTCCGATATCTGTGGCGAGCGCTTCGGCGTTGGAACGCCGAGTGCCGTCGGTTCCGGCAAGTCCGCGTGATACGCCTCGATCCAGCGGCCGAATTCCTCGATGGCCATCGGGCGCGCAATGAGATATCCCTGCACGTATTGCACACCGCGCGCGGCCAGATAGTCCCACTGGGCGTCCGTTTCCACGCCCTCGGCAATCAGGGGGATCTGCAGCGTGTGCGCCAACGAAATGATCGTGTCCAGCACCGGTCGTTCGGTCGTCGATGCGTCTACATGCCTGACGAACTCTCGATCGATCTTGAGGCGGTCGACGTTGACGCGCTCGATCGACGCCAAGCTGCTCTGGCCGGTGCCGAAATCGTCGAGCGCTAGTTTGTACCCGGCCGCCCTGAGTGCGCGCAAAGCCGCTTCGGACCCGGCATCGACGACGTCCCGCTCCGTAACCTCCAAGAGCACATGCTGTCGAGGGAGTGATGCCTCGTCGAAGATCCGATCCAGCGTCTTGTCGAATCCCGGCGTGCGAAGCTGCGCCGGGGTGATGTTGAACGAGAAATACAGCGCCCGATGCGCCTCGATCACCGGGGCGAGCCGATCACGTGCTTTCGCCATGACCATGTTGGACATAGGAACGATGAGCCGCGATTCCTCGGCCAGTCCGATGAACTCCAAGGGAGGAAGGATCCCTCGCGCCGGGTGTGCCCACCGCATCAGGACTTCGCCGCCGACGCAGCGGCCGCTCTGCACGGAGACGATCGGTTGCACAAAGGGTTCGAATCGCCGCTTGCGGAGTGCGATCTCGAGCCGCCGCTGTGGGTTGGCGCGATCGCGAAACCGACTCTGCAGTGCTCCCATCAGCGCGAGCATGAGCCCGACGGCCAACAGGAGCAGGACGAACGCGCTGCTCTCGAGCCGAGCACGAACATGCCCAGCGCTGATCGACTGTATGAGGCGTACACGACCAGCGGGAGACCAGGAGCTCTGCTCCCAGAGCAACTGCCCACGATCCGTGGAAAGCATCACGTTCATCCACGGTACCGGCTCGCCCCGGCCGACGATCAGCTGTCGATCCCAACGATGCGCATCACCCGACCACTGCAGCGCGAGGCGAGAGAGCACGTTCGGGTCGAGTTCCGCGAGCAACACGGCCGCGCCGCGCGTTGAGATCGTGCGCAGCCCGAGGGAGCGGATCGACGGCTCGACGTACAGCAGCGCCTCCCCTTCGAGCGGCGGCGTCGGCATGGTCGTGAAGCGTCGCACGCCGAGTGGACCGCACCACGACTTCGCCGACGTCGGTCGCAGAAAGTAGGCGCGCGCGACTTCACTGGTGAAGCTGACACTCACGATGCGCCGAATCGTCTGCTCGTCACAGACGGTCGGCGCTCGCTCGAGGAGACGCGAAAAATCCTGCTCGAGAGCGACGAGCGTCTCATCCCACAAGGCCCCGACCGCCCTCGCCTCGTTGCGCATGGCCCGTCGATCGCGGGCGACCTCGATGGTTGCCCACGTGACCAGCACGCCGACGAGAGAAACAGCAAAGGCTACGCACCAGGCCAAGGCGCCCGGGCGCGCCACGCGTGTGCGAAGCCAGGAGAGAGTCACCTTTGTGGGTATCGGACTGACGTCACGAATCCTGAACACCCGCGGGGGCGATCGACGGCCGAGGCACCGCCTCCCCCTCTCATCGGCACGCACGAGGGAATCCGCTGGTGCAGGCACCGACTAGATTGCCCGAACATGCGATTCTCGACCTCTCTCCGCCACCCACGCCGATGACTGAGCCGGTCTCCGTCGATCCCCTGCACGGCGTTACCCTCAAAGCCATGGTCGAGCATCTCGTCGAGCGCTACGGATGGGACGGGCTGGGTGAGCGTATCGAGATCCGCTGCTTCACGCATGATCCCAGCGTGAATTCGTCGCTCAAGTTTCTGCGCAGAACGCCGTGGGCGCGCGCCAAGGTCGAGTCGCTGTATCTCCACTCAGCGGCACATCCCCGCAAGACGCCGAAGATGCCGGCGGCCGAGGAGCGTACATGACTCGTTTCGCGTCTTTTGCGATCACCCTCGCCTGCATCTTCGGCGCGACGGCGTGCGTTCCAGCACGCGCAGCGCTGAACACGGCGCCCAGCGGTGCTCCGCCCACCGATCTACTCGGCGCCTTTGAAGATGATTACGGCGGTGTGTATCAGATCTCCACCGAAACATGGCGGCATGGGGCAACCGCAGCGTACGACATCGTGGCCTGGCATGCCGATTCGCAATACGTCGTTGCCCGCAACGCGCCGGGCAATCGGTCTGCGCCAAATCGATGGACGAGAATCGATTGGATGCCGCTGACGAACATGCAGCCGTATCTGTGGGCGTTTTGCTTTACCGCTTACGATGCGCCCTCTCGAGACGCCGCAGAAAAAACACCCGTCGCCGTTCGCGCAACGCCGCGTTCAGGATGCAACGGGTTCCCATTCTCGCGCATGAAGCGGCGCGCGGTGTAACGCGCGGAGTTTCGCGTTACGGCGTGGCCGCGATCGAGGCTTCGGACATGCCGACATTGAACGGGTCGCACCAGATGATCACCCAGGTATACCGCACACCGGGTGGAATCTGGAACGTGTATGTCTGGGCTCCGGTGCGTGAGCGCAGTGCGCCGATACGTAGCGGCTGACCGCTGTTGGGATTGTTCGTGGTGTTGAGGTACAGGACGGGGCCCGGCGTCTGGGCTACGGAAAAATCGGAGGACAGCGTAAGCTGAGCCACTCCGTTCGACGCCACCAGCGCGACCGTGCCGGTCACGCTGTAGCCCGTACGTCGCAACGCGCCAGTGGTTGCCGGTCCCGATGGAGGCGCCATATCGGCACCCACTTCCTGCGCATTGGGGGCCATCGGAGGCTCGGCGCTGTTGCAGCCCAGCATCAACACCGCGGACAAGAGCACACGACGGTTTCGATTCACGAGGACTCCAGGAGGGCGTTGAAAGGTCGGCGACAGTTAAGGGATGGCTTTTACCGCAGCCAGCACGGCCACACTCGTCGGTCGAATCTTATAGTCCGTTTGCACATCGCGCCACCGCACGACACCCTTCTTGTCGATCACGTACGTGGCCGGATGCGGAATGCCACGTCGGCTGCCGGCGGGATTCATCACGCCATAGCGTCCGATGACCGCGTGATCCGGATCGGACAGGAACGAAAAGTCCGGCTGCGTGCCGTCGGCACCGATGCGCGTCACGGCCGTCTGCGTCCCCTTGTCATCGTCGATCGAGATGACCAACATCTCGGTATCCTTCTTCAGTTCGTCCGAGAGCAACGAACGCATTTCCTTGAGCTGCGTAATGCAGTACGGGCACCAGTAGCCGCGGTAAAACACCAACACGACATTCTTCTTTCCGCGCAACGATGACAGCGTGGTGGTCCCGCCGCCGAACTTGGCGAGTGAAAAGTCGGGTGCCGCGGTGCCGACCGCGACACGCTCGATGTCGGTGGGCTCCATTTCTTTGCCGTCGACGGGGCCGAGCATCGCCGACGCCTGCGCCTGCGCGACGGTTGATACGACGGGGGAAGCGACTGCCAGTGCGACCGGGACGACTGCCCAACGCACGGCACGAGTGGACCACGAGCTGCGGGTCATGGAAACGGGGAGTAAATGGTGACGTTCTGCCAGCGAGGGCGGCGTCGTTGTGATTGATCGCCCGTGCATGTATCAGGGTAGACTGGACGTTCCGAATTAGTTCCTTGGCCAGTTTCGAATGCGGCGGATGGGACGAGTCGCGATCCCGTGATGTGGATTCGACGGGAACTCTCGCGCCTCATGTAGACTACGTGCGGCAAGAGCGGCGGGATGTCTACCGCAGCCGACCACACCGCCCACCGTCCCACGTTCCCGGAATCCCCATGCTCGGTCGCGCTCTCGCCGTTGGCGTTCTGTCGCTTCTTACGATATCGAGTGCCGGTTTGCTGCGGGCGCAGCCAATCGAGAAACAGGACCTGACTCCGAACAGTGAACTGAGTCTCGTGGCGGAGTCGAACGGACTTCGTCCCGGCGCCACGACCACGGTGGCGCTGCGCATCACGATGGAGAACGGATGGCACACCTACTGGACGAATCCGGGCGATGCGGGGTTGCCGCTTGCCGCCCAGTGGACGTTGCCTGCGGGCGTGTCCGTGTCGGCGTTACGGTTCCCTGTGCCACACGTGTTGCCGCAGCCGCCACTGATGAGCTTCGGGTACGAAGGCGATCTGTATGTGCTCGCCGACGTCGCAGTCGCCGCTGACGTTCCCGTTGGGACGGCACTCACGGTGGCGGCCGACGTCGACTTCCTCGTGTGTGCAGACGTGTGCTTGCCGGCCAGTGGGCACGTCGAGTGGAAGGCGCAGGCGATAGCGCAGCCGGCGCCGTCCGGATTTGCGACGGGCATCGCGAACGCGCGCACGCGCATCGTGCAGGTCGGAAACGGATGGAGCACGTCGGCGTGGCGCGATGGTTCGCGCATTGTCGTGTGGGCGTACGCATCGAGTGCGTCAGGCAAGAGCGTTCTCCGTAAGCCGTACCTGATCCCCGACTCCACCGGGACGCTCGCGCACGAAGCCGTACAACGCGCTGCCTGGATCGGCGACACGGTGGTGTTGTCGCTCACCGCCGACAAGCATCTGAGTGACTCGACGACCACGTTCACCGGCGTGCTGCTGAACGATGTCGATGCACCGACACGCGGCGTGCAACTCACGCTTGCGTTACAATCACAGTCGCCGGCAATCGCGTCGCGCCTGCTGGCGCTGCTCGAGGGAGCCGATGCCGTCACGAGCGGCGGTGCACCCTTGCCCACGTCAACGGGAGTCAGCACCGGCGTCGCCGCCGTGAACAGCGTGACGGCAGCCGCCGACATGGGCGTGGCGCTGGCGCTGCTGCTCGCGTTCGTGGGCGGGTTGGTCCTCAATCTGATGCCGTGTGTGTTTCCGGTGCTGTCCATCAAGATCCTCGCGTTTGTCGAACGTGGCGGTGACAGCGACGGCGGTGCGGTTGGACGTCGTCACGCCATGGTGTTCACCGCTGGCGTACTCACCACGTTCTGGGCGCTCGCCGGGGTGCTGTTGGCTCTGCGCGCCGGCGGCGCACAGCTTGGCTGGGGCTTTCAACTGCAATCACCAGCAGTGGTCACGGTGATGGCGTTGGTCGTGTTTGCCCTCGCGCTCAACCTGAGTGGGGTGTTCACCATGGGCATGAGCCTTACGCGACTGGGCGCGGTGGGCGCGGGCGAACGATACAGCGATTCGTTCCTGACCGGTTTGCTGGCTGTGGTAGTCGCAACTCCTTGCACGGCTCCTTTCATGGGTGCGGCACTGGGTTACGCGCTCACACAACATGCAGCCATCGGCATGGCCGTGTTCACGTCGCTCGGACTCGGCCTGGCGGCTCCATACATCCTGTTTGCCAGCAGCCCGGCGCTGCTGCGCAAGTTGCCACGTCCCGGACCGTGGCTCGAAACGCTCAAGCAGCTGTTGGCATTTCCGTTGTATGCGACCGTGATGTGGTTGTTGTGGGTATTGGGACGTCAGGCCGGTACCGACCAGGTGGCGTTGACGCTGCTGTTCGCCGTGGGGGTCTCGCTGACGGGTTGGATGGCGGGACGTGCGCAGTTCGCCGGACGTACACGCGGCAGTCTGATCGGGCTGCTGTTGCTCGCGGGCACGATCGCGGCCGGAGGCATAGCGATCGCATCACAGCCGGCCACACCGGTGGGCGTCGCCGCTACGCCAGCAGGATGGGAGCCATGGTCGGCGGCTCGCGTGGCGTCGGCGCGGGACTCGGGTCGCGTGGTGTTCGTGGACTTTACGGCGGCGTGGTGCCTGAGCTGTCAGGTCAACGAACGCGTAGCATTGCACACCGACGCGGTGGAACGTGCGTTCATCGACGCGAATGCCCTGCTGCTGCGCGCCGATTGGACCTCGCGCAACGCCGAGATCACGACCGTGCTGGCCTCGTTGGGTCGCAGTGGCGTGCCGCTATACGTGGTCTATCCTTCGAGTAGCTCGCGCGCGGCAGAGATTTTGCCGGCTGTACTCACCCCGGGTATCGTCATTGGCGCGGTCAAGCGCGCGGTGAGTGGTGCAACGACCTCGCGCGCTGCATTCGACGCGCGCACGACCACCGTCAGAATGTTGTTGAAGTCGTGCGCAACACCACCAGCGAGCCCGCTCAGGTTCACCGCCGCAACGAGCGCGGTAAGCATCGCGTCGGTTTCGAGGGAGCCTTATCGCCGCTTGGGCTTGCGACCGTAGCGATCAATGTCATCGTGCTTAACGACGTCGACCAGATAGAGCGTGCCGGCTTCAATGCGATGGATGAGACGATCCCCATCGTTGATGCGCGCTTCGTAGTAATGCTTCTCCGGTTCTACCGGCTTGACCCGCATTCCCGGCGTTGGTCTCTGCTTCAGCAGCGCCATCACGACCTTGTCCGTACCCTGCTGTTGCGCCGACTGAAGCCCCGCGTAGGCCTCCTTGAACTGCTCGGAAAAATCTGCGCCGAGGAACGACTGCTTTCGGGCCACGTCTTAGGGAGCCTTCAAGCTGTCAAGAAGCGCCTGCGTCTCCGCCTCCCCGTCCGTACGGGTCGATGTGCCGTCTGCGAAGCTCTGCTCGGCCCGGGCGATGCGCGCGTGCATTTCAGGAGCGTGGAAGTAGAGCTGATCCCGCGGAATCAACTCCGCCGGAACGAGCTCGATGCGTCCGTCCGAGTCGCGCTCGATGCGGAGCTGCACCCCCTCATTCAGCCCAAGTTCCCGGCGGACGTGCTGTGGAATAGCCGCCCGTCCCTTGCTGTCCATGGTCGCAATGCCGAGCAGTTCTGTCATCGAAACTCCCGTAAGTGATAGTGGGAATATCCCACTTTCCCACCACGAAGTCAAGCGCCAACTCCACGAGCGAGGCTTCAACAGCCTCCTTGACCAACGACTCATCGTTGCCTGGGTCATGGCTGGCCAGCCGACTCATGGCGCGCTGGACACACCGTCGCGAATCTGTCGCGCGTACTCCACCGCATCAAAAGTGTCCGAGCGAATGCTCGATGACATCTGCCGGATCGAGGTCCACTCCTCGTACCCACTGATGCGGACCGCCTTCCCAGTCCCGCCGGGCCCGGTGTTCGTCGCCGTCAAGGTCCAGTAATAGCGGCCAGCTCGGCCACGGGATCTTTCTCGGTCACTTTAGGCTCCGGGGTGCACGCCACAACGAGGACTATCGCGAGGCCCCAGCGGCCGGAAATCACGGCGCCCCGCGACGTGCCGCAGGAACGCGCTCCCACACGAGCACCTGGCCATTCGTTGTCGGCTTTCCATCGGCGCCCGTGACGACACGCAACTCGACGCGGTCGCCAGGCAAGAACCGGTATCCCCGCACGAGCGTGCGGCCGATCCACTCTGGGGCCATGGCCCCTTCGACCCGATGCGCAATCGTGTGCTGTACCGTATCCACGGTGAAGGTTCCGTAGTACGAGGCCAAGCCAACGAGCGTAGTTCGCGCCGCCTCCGGCGACACGTCGCCCCAGTTCCCAACGCCGAGTGCCGGCCGCCGTTCGTCGTACAACTGGGCGGCCATCACGCCGTTGGCAGAGTAGCGAATCATTCCGAGCGGCTTCGGTCCCCAGAACGGGCGCGTGTTGCCCGCAGAGTCCGGCTGCAGGACCGACACCAGCCGCCAATCGCCGACGAATGCCGTGACATCCTGTGCCTCGACGGAGGCCGGGATGCAGGCGAGGAGGAGCAAACTGAGGAGACGGATCACGGCGAAAGCTCTCGAAGGTTTAGGTGAGTGGACCGGCGGGTCCGATCGGCCGCAGTACGCATCGCGAAATCGCCCCTCGCGATGATCAATCGCTGCACACATACGACGTCACGTGCTGGTGCCCGAGCGTGAAATCCATCTGCGAAAACAACTGGCGTCGCACGCTGAACGCTTCCAGCTGCTTACGCAGCACGTGATGCGTGATCACACTGTCGGCGCAGAAGTTCACCGGCGTTTGCGATGCAATCAGCTTCTCGGCCGCCGCGCGAGTCAGTGCGTACGCATGCGTGCAGTTGTGGTACCCGGCGCGATGGAGCGACGGAGAGAAGGGGCGGGGAAAGAGCCGATCGACGTCCTTCGCGCGCCACCGGTACACATGATCGTGCCACATCGAGTAGACCATCCGATGATACTGCGCGCGAAGGGCGGAGATCGGGCGCTCGTTGGTGATGTAGCCCAGATAAAGCAGCTCCCAGTTCGTCGGCAGCTCGTTGAGCGCGCCGGCGAGCGTTGGCAGGTTCTGCGGAATCGGCAACACGTCATCCTCGAACACCAGGGCGCGCTCGTGCCCACTGTCGAGCAAGCGCTGGTACACGCCCCGATGCGACAGCGAACAGGCGATGGCACCAAGCGGCAGCAGGCGCTCCTTGGTGTATCGATTCAGCTTCCTCGCCCGCTCGGGCAGATAGTCGCCGGTCCGGCGCAACGAGTCGAAGTCGAGGTCGCGTTTGTCGACGCCATAGACGATCTCGTAGTTCACCCCGGCCAGGCTCTGCGCGATGTTCGCATGCCGATCGTGCGCGCGCTCGAGCGTGATCACGAAGATCTTGTCGAAGTGCTCGTTGAGGACGGTGAGATTCGGATCGCTCATGGAGTCATTGCTGGATCAACCGCGGAGCAGTCGAATCACGTGCGGCGTTGCACAGTTGCCGAGGCGGATCCAAATGACCTTGGGCGGCGAGCCACGAAGCACGCTGAGTCGCTGGAAATCTTCATCCTTGGTAACGAGC
>Ga0105046_10006700_pt1 | contig 18218 bp, 9 predicted proteins | sample MAT03_FD_78385 | JGI IMG/M metagenome (GOLD analysis project Ga0105046, IMG submission 78385) | Freshwater microbial communities from Lake Fryxell liftoff mats and glacier meltwater in Antarctica - MAT-03 (megahit assembly) | ecosystem: Environmental > Aquatic > Freshwater > Ice > Liftoff...
CGCGACGTTCGGCGATCTGGTGTTTTTCGGCGCGCCGGTTTCCGAATCGGGCGTGTCGTTCATCGCCTGCGATTTAACGGGAAAGAAACTCTGGGCGGTTCCGTCATTCGCGGGCTTCACCGGCGCCTGGGCGATCGCCGCCGACGCGCGCGGCGCGTACGCAATCGCCCGCGCAGACAACGTGTTCCGCGAATGGAATGTCGACGCATCGACGGAGCCGATCTGGAAGGTCGATGTCCAAAACCCGCCGAAATTTACCGAAGTCGCACGGCTGCAACCCACCGCCACGCGCAAGCGGGGTATCGTGGGGCAGGCGGCGCGCGACGGGCTTTTGTATCTGTCGATTCGCGCAGAAGAGGACTGGTTCACGGGGGTGGCGTCGTCGGCGGACGTGGACATCGAAAACTGCTATCCGAAGTATCCCGTGCGAAGAAAAGAGCGCGTCGCTTTCGAAATGGTCCCGGACCCGCGAACCGATTTCATGCGCCTGTTCCGGCTCACGGGAACTGTCGCAGGTGGTTATTCTATCGATCAGATTGAATCGACAAAAGGCCGTAGCCCGCGCAGGCACGTGCTGCTTGCATTCAACCGACCCATCGCCATCGGCAGCGCCGTGCTACCGAAAGTGGATGATCCGAATGTGACCGTGAAACTCAGCGCGCTCAAACCCGACGCACCATACCCGCCGAACCCTGGCAATCCGGATCAATGGCTTCCGTTTGATTCAAACACCGGCGCGCCGTGGGACGTCGCGACAGCCCCGAAAGATCTGACCACCCGCGCGGTGCGCGTGACATTCCTGCGTGGCGACGACGACCCGCTTTCGCAGATGGACGACGCCGCCGAATACGCCGCGGAAACCAGCGAAGGCGGATTGAATCAGGAGAAGGCAGAGGACATCGGCATCGAGGGCGTGGCGTGGCAGGCGTTCATCGACGGGATCAAGCTTCTGTCCCGGCGATTCGAAAACGTCGCGCCCTCGGCGAAAGTAACCGTCAGCAGCGGATCGGTCGGCGCGGACGGCGTGTGGGACGCGAAGCGCACCGCGCCGCTCAGCGACGCCGATCCGGGAATCTACATGCTCGCATGGGAAGATCCTCAATTGCTGCGCGGGCTGGCGATCAAGGAGATCGACGGACGACGCACGCAGATCGATATCTGGACCGGGGACGGCGCGCCGAAGCTGGAGTCGGCCGAAGGTTGGGAGACCGTCGGCACTTACTTGCAGCCCCGCCGGGATCTGCACAGCGGCTTTCCGACCTATAACGGAAAGGCCCGTTACCTCGACGGGTATCTGAACTTCCCGCGGGAGATTTCCACCCGCGGCGTGCGGCTGCGCGTGTGCGAGCAATGGGTGGAAACCGGCGAAGAAGGCCCACGCCCCGACGTGCAGCAATTCAGCCCGATAGACCTGGCGCGGTGTCGCATCTTCGGCATCGCGGCCATGAAATACGTCGGCGGCGAGAACGCTGCGGGCAGTGACCCGCTGATGTTTCATCGGATCGAAGTGCTCGACACCGAAAGCGGAAAGATCAATCACGAAGTGGGCCTCGTGCGCCCGGGCGCGATCGCGCTCGACGCAACCGGTCGGCTCCTTGCGGTTTCCGGCGGGAGCGTGGTTGTAGTTGATCTGGCGGGCGGAAAACACACGCCTCTGGTTTCGGAAGACCTCATCGCCCCGAAGGCGATGGCAGTGGACTCCAAGGGCAATATCTATGTGTATGACAATGCGCCAGAACGCAAGCACATTCGCGTGTACGCACCCGACGGGAAGCCGCTGCGCGTCATCGGTACGAGTGGCGGGTACGTCGCCGGCGCGTGGGATCCGAATCGATTTCAGGACGTAACGAGCCTGGTGATCGATAAAAATGACCAGCTCTGGGTTGTCGATCAGACGTATTTCCCGAAGCGAATCAGCCGATGGACGACGGCCGGTCAGTGGCAGCAGGATTTTCTCGGTAACACCTGGTACGGCGGAGCCGGCGTGCTCGACTCGGTCGACAAAACACGTGCGTATTATGGCCCGCTGGAATTCGAACTGAATTGGGAAACCGGCAAGACGCGATTGAAAAATCTCACCTGGACCGGCGACGGTCGCGCCGGCGACGTGCCGATTCGCGTCGACGGGCGGCTTTACATGACCACCCGTTTCGAGAGCACGACTTCGCAGCAATGCGCTTATGTATACCTGCACGACGGCGCGAAACTGACCCGCGTGGCGGCGCTGGGCGCTGCGTCGGGGTTTTCGCTGCTCTCGACATCGAAGGCACAGGTGGAATTGGGCGGCATCGCGCTGAACGACAAAATTTTTCACTGGTCAGACCTAAACCTCGACGGAGAAGTGCAGAAGCACGAGATTACCTTCATGCCGAAAGACGCGCGGTTCTCGCCGATGGTCATGTTCAATGATGACCTCGGAATTCAAGGCGGGCAGACGCGTTTCAGCGTGAAGGAATTTCTGCCCAACGGCGTGCCGATTTACCAGACGCAGATCATCCCCATCCCCGCCGGCGATCGGCCGATGTTCCGGTTGGACAGCGGGAATTACTACCAGATGGGCAGCAACTCGTTCGAATCGATCTACGCGCCCGACGGCACGCGGCTGTCGCTTTATCCCGCAGAGGGCGAGTCCACGCACGGGCTCGCGCGGGCCAAGCCCTTCTCGCCGGAACAGGTGGTGAGCCAGTTCACCTTCTCCGGACACGGCAGCGCCCACGCGGGGGATCTTGGCGAGTTTATGGTAATTCACACGAATCTCGGGTCGTGGAATCTCTGGACGAGCGACGGGATGCTGGCCGGCTGGATCTTCAAAGACCAGCGCTCGGCGGGCGCGCGTCAGTGGACGATGAGCGAACACCAGCGCGGAATGGACCTGGCCAACCTGTCGGTCGGGCAGGAGCACTTCAGCGGGTACTTCACGCGCACCGCCGACAACAAGTACTACGCAATCGCGGGGCACAATCACCTGTCGATCGTTGAAGTGCTGGGCATGGATAAGTTCAAGCGGCTCGGCGGCGCGGTCGAAATTACACCCGAACTCATCGCGCGGACGCAGGAATGGGAATCCACGCAATCGAAGGAGACGCTGTTCGATCGCGCGCCGGTGCTCGATTGCTACAAAGCGAAAACTCCGAAGACGATCGACGGTAACGTCGGAGACTGGGACGTCGCCGCCGCCGACCTCGGCGAGAAGGAGCATGGGAAGATCAAGACGGGCGTAAGTTTCCGGGCGGCCTGGGACGATCAATATCTTTATGTAGCGTTTGAATCTCAGAACATGGGCCCGCTGAAAAATTCCGGGCAGCAGTGGGATCGGCTTTTCAAAACCGGGGCGGCGGTTGATATTCAGATTTCCAACGACGCCACTGCCGACACGAACAGGCGCGCCCCCGTCGCCGGCGATAAGCGCGTACTGCTGACTTTCGTCGGCGGAGATCCCAAGGCCGTTCTTTACGACGCGGTCGTACCGGGTACGGCGAAGGAGCAAACCTGGCAGGCGATTTCACCAGTGGCGCAGGTGTCGTTCGACCAGGTGCTGCAGGCCGAAGGCGTGCGGATGGCGGCGAGTGCGAATTTCGACCAGCCCAGCCAGAACGTTTACGTCGTCGAAGCTGCCATCCCGTTGAGCATCTTGGGGCGCAAGCCTGCTGCAAATCTAAGGCTGAAGTTCGACTGGGGCGTGCTGGTGACAGACCCCTCCGGCAATGCGGTGGTGCGCCGCGTGTACTGGGCGAACCAGGCGACGGGAATCGTCGCCGACGTGCCGAGCGAGGCGCGCCTTCAGCCGGATCTGTGGGGCCATATTCTTTTCCACGAAGGCGGCGCGCGAGACTTCGCCGAAGCAACAGAAATCCTCGGCGAGAATGGCATGAACCGCATCGACGAGGACGACGACATGAAGAACATCCTCAAAGAATTTGAAGGCGATCTGGAAGAGGATCTGAAGGAGTAGAAATCGCGATGTCGATCCGGATCGAAAGGATCAGCATTCCGGCGAATTCTTCGGCCGTGTTAAATATTAAAGTTCATTTTTCCGTTGACGCCCGGCTAACCGATCACAAATATATCGCAATGCCCGCGCTTCGCTCGATGCGGGATTGGGTCAATTCGACAACGGGTCGATCGACCCCAGAGCGTTCAGCCGGGCCCGTTGCGTATCGATCGATAGTCGAGAATCGCAAAAGACTGGCTAAATGAACGGCTAGCCACTGGCTTTTTGGCAGGCGGCTGCGGTGTATTGTTGTGTCTGCGAATCAATTTAGATCTCGCAAGCAATTGATTAAGATTTGGTTTTGCAGGAAAGCAGCGTTCGATGCGTCCTAAGTTGTGTTCTGCCCCGATGGAAAAGCTGCTTTCGAGCCTCATGTCCGGCTGGCGAGTGCATCGCCAGCGTGAGCCGCTGCCGCTTCCCCCGACATTCTCTCTGGAAGTTCAAGATACCATCAACCCCAGCTACGATCCTTCGGCGGACGTGCGCGAGATGATTTCGTCGCTCGCCTACCCGGCCGAGACGTTCGACGTGGCCGCCAGAACCAACACCGGCAGCGGCGACACGACGCTTTCCTTCGATTCGCCGCGCCCTTCCGGCGACGCGGTCGTCGACCGGGTGCATCTCGATTGGCACGTCGCGCGGGACCGCTTCGGACGCATTGTCCGCGCCCCCGCGATGCTCGTTCTGGACATCCTCCACGGCCACAACGCAGTCGCGACCTTCATCGCGCGAACTTTCGCGCGTCAGGGCATCCACGGCTTCGTGATGCACATGCCCCACAACGCGGCCCGACGAACCCACGCGGACGGTGCTTTTGATTGGCGCAACTTCGTCCCCAGCCTCACCCAGGCCGCCGCGGACGCGCGGCGCAGCCGGGACGTCATTGCGTCGTTCCCGGCCGTTAACTCCGTGGGCATCCAGGGAACCAGCCTCGGCGGATTCGTAGCCACCATCGCCGCGTCGATCGACCAAGCGTTCGACCCCGTGCTTATCGCGCTGGCCGGCGGTGACGTGAATCACGTTCTCAGCAACGGCATGATGGACGCCGCACGCGTCCGCAAGCACCTGCGCCAAGCCGGCTACGACGACCAGAAACTTCGCCGCGAACTCTGGGACGTCGAGCCCCTCCGCCTCGCGCACCGGCTGGACCCGCGCAGAACCTGGCTCCTCTCGGCAAGATGGGACCAGGTCGTCCCCGCCGCCAGTTCCCGCGCCCTGGCGATGAAGATCGGCCTCACCGAATCACACCAGCCGAAGTTTCTCGGCTGCCACTATTCGTGCGCGCTGGGCGCGAAGTTCATCCTCGACGAAATGATCCGCGACGTGCGATTGGGAGCGATTCAAAAAATCGCCGGTTGAAGCAAACCCCAGTGGCGTGGGTATGATGTGCTGCCTATGTCCGCGATCCCACAAACAACCCGACTGCTCACACCCCTTGAATATCTCAGCTTGGAAAACGCGGCTGAACACAAGTACGAATACCGCGCCGGCCGGATCCGAATGATGGCAGGTGGATCGCTCAATCACAGCAAGATTTTCGGAAACTTATACGTCGCATTACACAACCGTCTTCGCGGTAAGCCCTGCCAGCCTTTCGATAGCAACCTTCGTGTTCGCGTCCCTCAGCGACGGTTGTTTACGTACCCCGATATTTCCGTCATCTGCGGCCAGGTCGAACTAGATCCGACAGATAAATCAAACGGCACGGTGCTCAACCCCACACTCCTCGTCGAAGTGCTTTCGCCGAGCACGGAGCGATATGATCGCGGCCGGAAGTTTGATCACTACGACTTCATCGATTCACTCCAACAGTATGTGTTGGTCGCTCAGGAGTGGCCCTCGGTACAAGTGCTGACGCGCGGGGCGGGGAAGACGTGGATCATCGAGACGTTTTCGGGGCTCGAAGCCGTTGCGAAGTTTCGATCGATTGATGTCGAAGTTCCGCTCGCCGAGATTTATGCGGGCGTGGATTTTCCAGATCCCGACGCCCCGCCGGAGCAGCCCGAGTACGAGATGTAGGCCGCGTTACTCGCTTAGTTCAACTTCGCTGAGCCCGTGGTCTTTGTCCGTTCCGGCGAACACGTAAACACCAATCACGCCGATTTCAGATCCGCCTAAATCAAATGCGAGGAAGAACTGGTCGTTCTCGATCACGCCCGCCAGCACGCTTCGGTTGTACATGATGTTGTCGGGATCTGCTTTCATCGAATCTTTATCGCCTTTGCAGACCGCAATACCGCTTACCACTTCGCTCTGCTTCAGCGTGCGGTCGTAGGTAAGACACATCTTCGGCCGGGCGGCATAGCCAAGGTTGATCACGACACGCGAGCCCATGTAAGACATAAACTCGTTCGGCTTCCAACGCGTCCATGCAGACGGTTTGCCGATTTCAAACCGCTGGCCATCGAACGCTTCCAGTGCGTTCCCGCTCTCGCGGAAGAATGGACCGGCCACGCGGTCGACGTCGGTGTTGAAGGAGAAGATCTGCACGTCCTTCATCTTCCCCGCCTTCGACGCCGCGACCGATGACGCGTCAGTGTCGTCCAGGACATCCATGTCCATATCCAGCGCGCTTTTGGGCTCCTCTTCCTCGGTCGAAAGCTCGCCTCGAATATTCTGCTCCCCCGCCGACGCGATGAGCGCGCCGTTCGCGCCCACGTTGTACTGATAGATCTTCAGTTCGGCGACCTTCAATCCCTCGCCGGCGACGGTCACCTTGACCGTTCCTTCCGACTCCACCGGCAGCATCACCACGCGATACTCCGGCGTGGGAAGATCCAGTTCGAACGTTCGCACGGTCGAGCCGGTCTCGATCTTCACCGTCGTCTTCGGCTGGTCGTGCCGATACACCAGTCGAACAAGATGCCACCCCGGACCGTTCGCCGAGAGTGTGAGCGACGACCCTCCGGGGAAGAATTTCTTCCCGAAGTGCGATTCCGCCTCGCCGCTCAGTTCCGCCGCGGCGACGGGCTTCGCGCCGGCGAGCCGTGTAAGCACGTCCATCGTCGGGGGCTCGCGGTAGGTCGCGTTACCGGTGACTTGCTCGCGCGTTTCGTCGATCGATACCGGGGCAGCATTCTTTACGTCGACCGACCACTTCACCGCGCCCGCCTGATTTAGCAGGAGTAAATTCCCTGCACCCTCCCCCACCACCAGACCTGCGGGAACGAGCGCCAGCCGCGGCTGGTCACCGGCGGTGGCGTGTTCCCACTGCTTTGCGCCGGTCGCGTCGAAGGTGGTCACCCCGCCTTCGATGTTGGCGACATAGATCCGCGACCCGTCATCAGACAATAGCGCATCGCACAGGTCGGCCACAGGAAAATCAACGACTTCCGCGCCGTCTCGCCAAACGATCACACGACCCGGCACGGCGAACATCGCCGTCTTGCCGTCTCGGGAGATCGCCGTGCGCAGACCCTTGGGCAGCGACTTCGGGGCAATCCCTTCGGGCAACGTGCGCATGGTCCAGAGTATTTTTCCCGATTCATCCAACACGGTGGGCGTGAGATAGCAATCCATATACGCAACCCGGCGCGCACCTTCGCTCGCCGCCAGCATTCCGTTTATCGCCGCGAGCGATGAATCGCGCAGCGACGACGTGCCGCGCTGCCAGCGATACTTTCCGGTCTTCACGTCGATCACACCGATCGCCGTGGAGAACGCATCTTCCGGTTCCCCGCCCATCCCGCCGTAACCCGTGGGGTTGTGCCCGGTCGATACAGCCACCGAAGCGCCGTCCGGTGCCCAGGCGACCGAAGTCGCGAACACCGGGTCGCGAACGGCGTCGGGAAATCCAAGTGATTTTGCGTCGAACGGTACGATCGATCCTTTCCCGCTCGCCAGGTCGAGCAGCATCGCCCCGCCACCCAATTGGCTGGCGAACAAGTTCGCGCCGTCGGGCGCGACGACGAAGCCGTCATAGAAACTTTTCATGAAGCCGGCGGCTCGATCGAACCGCCCGGGGAGATCGAATGTCAGCGCTTTTCCGGTCGCGGGGTCGATCTTCGAAAACGACACCCGCCACTCCGTCGTCATGTGCCACGCGCCCTCCGCCAATTTGTGCGTCAACCCGCGCACGAGCGATCCGCCTCGCGCGACCGCAGGTGCGAACGCGCTGGCGTCGTACGAAACCGCGCCGACAAGCTTCCCGTCCGGAGAAACCATGACCGTCGCGCGGCGAGTCTGCGCCGCGACGAATCCGTCGACCGATACGCTGAGCCGCTTCACGACCGCCGGCGGAACAAACCCGCGCAGCGGCTTGTTCAGCACCACTGCATCGTTACCCGAAACAGACTCCGTCGCCAGCGCCACCGTGGGTTCCGCGAACGCGTTCGCGGCGGGAATTTTCGATCGATCCGCGAGCGCGGCAAGAATCAGATCGACCGCTTTCTGTCGGCCGGCGGGGTCGCGCGCCGTGATCGCAACCGCTTGTCGATCCGCCCAGAACGGCGAGAGTACCACCGCCACGGCGGCGTTCCCCGTGCCGGGTGTGTTCGGCCCGCCGAGCCAATAACTCGCCACGCTCAGGCTGTCAGCAATCTTCCCGCCACTGAAAACGATCACGTCTTTTCGAACGATGTACGAGGGGAGAATGTCCGTCCATCCTCCCTTTGCCGGTACGTGTGTGCGAGTCGAGTGCTGAATAAACGGTGTCATGTTCCCGCGAAACCCGACGATCTGATCTCCGTCAATCGCCGCCATCACCTTTTCTTCGCTGCGTCGCGGAATCCAGCGCAGCCAGTACGTGTCGTAGGTCGAATCTTCGACGCGCAGCACAGTGGCGGTACGCCCCGCGGACGTGAACGCATCGGCCAGCTTCTCGGCCTCGGCAAGCACTTCCGGCTGCGTGTCTTCGACGACGATCCGCAGTTCATCCTGTCGATCCAGAAACGCTTTCAGCCGCTCGGGCGTGGGCACATATACGTCCGCCGCCATCGCCACTGAAGCTGATTTCGCCTCGGTCACTTCGATCGTTGCCGTCACGCGCTTCCCGGAGATCAGTTCCGCCGCCGCAACGGTGAACGTGCCGGTGACGTTCGAAAGATCGTACGAAACAGGCTTGCCGCTGAGCGTGTAAAACCGCGCCACCTCGGCGCCAGAAGGATCGCTGAGCACCACGCTCATGGGCACAAGCCGCTCGCCAAATTCTGCCGCGGCGACGAGTTCCAGGCGGTTGCCCGCCTCGGCGGTTTTCGGGTGCTTCAAGGTCACCGCGCCGACTTCTTCGCTCAGCAGCGCCAGAAGCGCCGCGGGCTCAGACTCCAGATTGATCTTCACCGCGCCGTCGTTGATCTCCACATCTTTACCCGTCACCAGATTGATCACCCGCTTCGCCGCGCCGACCTGCACGGGCACGCCGGTTACGGGGAAAAATTCGGTGTCTTTCGTGTCTGCCGGAGACGAAATGACCGCGACGTAATCCACCCCCGCGCTGCGCATCGGGAGAATCACCGCCTGCTCGGGGGCCGCACCGTTCTTCGGCGAGAGCCCGAGGTCGGCCATCTGCTTTTCAAGCGCCGGTCGAACGGCGTGGAACTGTTCCCACATCTTCAGATGAAACGGAAACCCGCCGACGTCCCACAGCGTCTGAAGTGGGAGTTTCAATTGCGTCGCACCCTCGAACGTGTATTCGGCCTCGCCGACGACGACGATCTTTCCGCCTCCGGCAATGAACGCCGTCAGCGCCGCGTGCGCCTTGCTTGAAAACGGCGCCTTGGGGTTGGGCAGGAAAATTACCTTGGTTCCTTCGGGCACGCCGCGCTCTTCGATCGTCTGTTCGGCAAGAATCGTCGGCGAGTGCCCGAGTCGGCACAGATGTGAATAGAGCGCGTGGACGTTGTACATCCCGAAATCCATCTCCGGCGCGAGCACGGCGACGGAAGGGTCGCGCTCCATCGCGGTCACGAGCGATCCGTAGGCGGCGAGGAAGGCGTTGAGCTGCCCGAGCTTTCGATTCGCCCGCATTCCGCCCACGCCCCGAGCCGGCGTGCCGATGCCCTCGGCGCCGCGCGCCAGCGCGTAGAACGCCTTGCCCGCCTGCGCGGACACCGGCTGCGTGCCGTCGATGGCATACCAAACGGGTTTGTCCGGGTTGTGCGCGCGGCCCCAGTCGATGACCGTGGGCGTGGACATGTACCAGTCGCCATAGTCGGTGTAGCTTTCGTAGCTCGTGGCGTCATGGGCGGCGTAGAGGTACTTGGTCGATTTCCCCGCGTCGTGCCCCGCGTTCTCGTGTGTGGTGGCGATGAAATCCGGCCGCACCTCGCGCATCTTGGCGTTGTAGAGCTTGAAACTCTCGTAGAATCCGAGTCGATTGAACGCCCGGAAGTATTCCCGATTTTTCTCCACCAGTTGCGGATGTTTCGCCGGACCGTCGGTGTTCAGGCTCCTCGCTTCATCCGGAGTGAGCTGCTCGATCTTCAGTTCATCCTTCAACTTTTTATTCAGCACTTCGACGCGCGTCGCGAAGTACGGATCGGTGGGCACGCCGCCTTCCGTGTAGCCGTGCAGCGCCGGAAACCACGTGTACGTAAGCCCGCGAAATGCAGGGAATTCTTCCGACTCCTGCACGAACAAGTGGGTTCGGCGGATCATTCGCTCGACGCTTAACTGATGGGTGTGATGAAACGCGAGCCCCTCGTTGTAGAAGCTCGCGCGGCGGTTCGCGTAGTCGATGGTGAACATCCCGCCACGCAAAGTGTTTTCGAAAACCTGCGCGTGGGTCGGGATCTTCCGCATAAACTCCGCCGGGGCACCGGTGGGCATGTCGAGCGTGCGCTGGGTGGTGAAGCCGTTCTGCATCCCGCCGTCACCGGTGACGCTTGAGTGGCCGAAGCTGATCCACGCGGAAACGCCCGCGGCCTTTAGCTCGGCTACGCCGGCGGGGTCGAGTGTGAAATCGGCTCCGTTGCAACACGACAACGCGTGCAAAAAAATCGGGGTGGATTTGTACACGTCAACCACATCGATCGAATACGGCTTGGCGTCAGGGTGGTCGAGCGAAAGCTGATACTTGCCCGCGGGCAGCAGACGCGTGTTGACCAGAATAAGCCGCGAATCCACGCCTTTGACTTCGGGCAGCGTAACTTTGCCCAGCGCGAATTCGGTACCCGATTCGCTTCGCGCCTTAATCGCGATCTGCCCGGCGGGGTAAGCGCCGGAAGCGATCAGGTTCATCGGTACGGTCTCGCCGCGCTTGAAAACCTGTCGCAGATTGTTGGCCGCAAGCCACAGTCCTTTGGCGGGCGCGGGTACAGCGGCGACGTTGACCGGTTCGATGTTCTGCACGAACGCGCCGTCCTTGAACGGCTCGCCCCCGGGCGCGGGGAAGATCGTGCCTTTATTGTCGATCGAAAAATTGCCGAGGCTCGACGTGTACTGCTGGCCTCGCGGGAGCCACATCGTCAGCGCGTTGAAGATGCCGCTTGGGAGCAGCCCGTCGACGAGGTTCGACCGCCCGGTCATGACAGACAAGCCGCCAAGCGGTGCCGGGCGATTCGTTGCCGCGTCCGTGCCGCGAAAGGTTACGGGCGTGAGATGGATCTTGAGCGTCTTTCCTTCCGCCGAGAGCGACGGGTGCATCGCGCGGATCTCGCCATCGACTTCGAACCTCATGCCGAACGGCTGAATTTCGTACTGGCCGGGCGGGATATTGAACGTACATTCGCTGCGCCAGTGCGGGGTTTCGCCGAAATCGGGGTCGTCCTCGACGAACACCGTCGCCCCGCCGGCGAGCGTCGAATCGATCTTCACGCCCGCCTGGAAAAGGTTCTGCCCCTCGAGCACGAACACGCGGGGAAACTCACTGACGGTAAACCGGCCGGGGATTCCGCGGACGAATCTTTGGGATTCGATCGGATTACCATCGTTATCGACGAGTACGACGGTGTACTGCCCATGCCTTCCGGCGGCAGAGAGTTCGTCCTCGACCCCGCCGAGGACGTCGTCAAGTTCCTGCCCGATGGAAACCAGCGGGAGGCAGAGGATGAGGAGGAGAAGTATGGTTCGGCGAACGTTCTGAATCATGGGGATCCGGTAATAGAAGAATCTATAAAACGATACCGCCTCGGCAGCATAAACGTTGATGCGTTTTCGCAATCGGTCGAAGCCCGCCCGCCGGTACAAAACGGGAGGTCGGCAACCGAGCATTCCGTCGAGTCTTTCGATATACTAACCTCTTGCTGCAATATTCCCGAAGGATAGGACTTTGATCGCTCGTCAGAAGACCATTATCAGGGAAGTGAGCCTAAGCGGACCCGGATTATTTTCCGGGGAGACTGCGACGCTGACGCTTCAACCCGCCGAGGCGGGTACGGGCATTACGTTCGTGCGCGAGCAAGACGGCAAAGTGGCGACGATTTCCGCACTCGTCGCGAACGTGCTGAAACGGCCGCGCCGCACTTGCCTGCGCAACGGCACGCTGCTCGTCGAGACGGTCGAACACTGCATGGCGGCGCTGAGCGGCATGGGGATCGATAACGCGGTCGTGCGCGTCAGCGGGGGGAATGTCGGTGAAGTGCCCGCCGGCGACGGATCGAGCAAGCCGTTCGTCGAGATGCTCCAGGAAGCAGGCGTGGCCGAGCAGGACGCCGAGCTGCGTCCGCTGATCATCCGCAAGCCCGTTCAAGTGTCGCGCGGAGACGCGTCGCTGGCGGCGCTGCCCGGGCCCACCGACCGACTTGAAGTGGTGTACGATTTCGAAGCCGGCCCACCGGTCGGACGGCAGACAGTGCGATTCACCCTCGGCGACGACGACTTCGCCAACATGCTCGCGCCGGCACGGACCTTCGTGTTCGAGGAAGAAGCCAAGGAGCTTCGCGCCCGCGGACTCGGCAGGCATCTCACGCCGAAAGACCTGCTGGTGATTTCCGAGCGCGGTCCGATCGACAACGACTTTCGATTTGTCGACGAATGCGCCCGCCATAAGGTGCTCGATCTGATCGGAGATATTTATCTGGTCGGCCGGCCGATCAGGGGCATGATCGTCGCGCGGAAAAGCGGGCACGAACTGAATCACGTGCTGGCACGCCGACTGCTTGAACAAGAAGCCGCCGACGAACGCGGGGAGCTGCTCAAGCGCGACGCGGTCATGGACATTCGCGCCATCCAGCGAATCTTGCCGCATCGATATCCGATGCTGATGGTCGATCGCGTGCTCGAAATTCAGGGCGACCAGAAAGCGATCGGCGTGAAGAACATCACCTTCAATGACGTGTTCTTTCAAGGGCATTACCCGAACACGCCGATTTTTCCGGGCGTGATGATCGTCGAAGCGATGGGCCAGCTCGGCGGGCTGTTGCTTAGCCGCAAGCTGGAACACACCGGCAAGCTCGCAATCCTGCTGAGCATGGACCGCGTGAAAATGAGACACCCGGTCGTTCCGGGAGATCAATTGATTCTTGAAGCGGTCACGATTCGCGTGAAGAGCCGTACCGGCCACGTGAGATGCAAAGCCTTCGTCGGTGACAAACTCGCCGCCGAGGCAGACATCAAATTTATGCTGGTCGACGCAGAACCCGTTTAATCAATGCGGAATGGAGATTGCGGAATGCAGAATGAATTGCCGGACTTCATTGGTTGTCCTTTATTCCGCATTCTGCATTCCACGTTCCGCATTTGACGCCTATGCCCAAGATCCATCCACTATCCGTCGTCGATCCCCACGCCCAGCTCGCGGATGATGTGGAGGTCGGGCCCTTCTGCACTGTCGGGCCGAACGTCCGGCTCGGGGCGGGGTGCCAGCTTGTGTCGCACGTCGTCATTGCCGGTCACACCACCATCGGTACGGGCAACGTGTTCCACCCGCACACCGTGATCGGCGGGCCGCCTCAGGATCTGAAGTATTCCGGCGAGCCCACCGGCTGTGTCATCGGAAATAACAACTCCATCCGCGAGAACGTGACGATCCACACCGGCACCGCGTACGGCAGCAAGATCAACGGCGGAGGCATCACCCGGCTAGGCGACAACAACCTGCTGATGGTCAACGTCCACATCGGCCACGACGCGCAGGTCGGCGACCGCTGCGTGATGGCGAACAACGTTATGATCGCCGGGCACGTGGTCATCGGAAACAACGTCTGGATGAACGGCATTGCCGGCGTGAACGCGTGGGTCAGCATCGACGACTTCGCCTACATCGGCGGCGCGGCGCGCATCCACCACGACGTCCCCCCGTTCGTAAAAATCGACGGTGCCGACAAAGTCCGAGCCCTCAACTCGCTGGGCCTGAAGCGCGCCGGCTTCACCGAAGACGACATCGATTCCCTTGAGCTGGCCGTCCGCAGCCTCTTTACCTCGCGCGAGAAACCATTCGCATTGGTGATGAATGATTTCGATACGCAGAACGGCATTAACCCGCACGTAAAACGTCTCGTAGAATTTCTGCGAAGAAGAGACGCCGGCGTACACGGCCGCTTCCTCGAAGGACTGCGCGGCAAGCAGAAGGACAACGTCCAGGGGAATTGAATCAGCGTGGTATGCGGATAGACTTATCGGCGAGCGCCCTTAGCTCAATTGGATAGAGCACTGGTCTTCGGAACCAGGGGTTGGGGGTTCGAACCCCTCAGGGCGCATTGTGTCGGGCGAGTCGTGAGAAGCGGCTCGCCCGATTTCGTTGGTGCACGGAACGCTGAAAAATCGGCACATTTCTGAAGTTTAACCGGACCGGTTGCGGCCGGTTCGGTGTCGGAAACGCAACGGCTCGCGAGCGCCCTGGCTAAGTCAATTCGTCCGTCGTCTCGGGCTTGAGATCTCAAGCGACCATGGCGTGCATGCGTTTGCCGAGGCGGTGCGCGACAAGTATCCCCAGCATTCCCGCCGCGCCCCACGCTGCAGGAGGGAGCGGGATAACGTTGACCGGCTCGCCGACGTTCGCGAGCCCGTCAGGCGGGAGCGATTCGACCGTGCCGAGGGTGATTTCGAGTCGAAACGCGCGCTCGGGGTCGGCCTCGTGTTCGACGAAATACTGCCAGTTGCGGTTCGTGGGGTCCATGCTCTCGTTCGATGCTTTGAACATCACTGACAGCGTCCCGTCCCCGCGATACTCCTGATCGGCAATGTTCGTCAGGTCGATCGACACGAACTCGCCGGGTGATCCACCACTGGTTTCCCACATCGCCTGCGCGGTTCCGTACGCGGGGCCGGGCTGGTTCGCCCACGTCAGATTCAGTTCCGTCCAGCCGTCGTAAGCGACGAAGTGAATGCCGTGCGTATCCTGCTGCGCCGGGGCGAATTCATCGAACCAGAAGCCGACGAGTTTTGCATCGAGCACGGAACTGGCGGGGTCGAAATCGGGTAGATGAAATTTAAGGTAAAAATGCGACGCCCCGCTGAACCCGCCGTCCACCCCGGTGAACAACCCGCCGCGCACTAAGTTGTTGGCGTAGTTCTGATCGGGTCGATTGGAGATCACGCTTTCGTCCTCCGCGACCGGCACGCTGACGCTCTCAACGGTGCCGGCGAAAAGCGAGGTGCCGGACAGCGTCACGACCAGCGCAATTTTCGAAGATACAACCATTCGATCCTCCGTGATACGCCGACGCACCCGCCGCAACCGCTCCTGCCGCCCCGCAGAATCCGGTGCCGAACGAATTGGCACGTCACGCCTGATTCATCGTCACGAAAGGGCAAAAACCGTGAATTGAAGTCCGATAAAAAATTGAGCCGCTCGCATGGGCTGCCTCGCTTCGGTCGACCGGGGTTTGTGCGAAAGATGTATTGAAGCCTTAGCTCAGCGATTCTGGTTGAGCTTCTTCGCGACGCGCGCCGTCCAGACGCGGGGCATGGAGCGGATGAGTTTGTGGAGCATCCAGTTTTTTGACCCGGTGACGGCGACGCGCCGCCCGCGGGTCATGGCGCGATAGCCGATCTCGGCGCAGCGGCGCGCGGTCATCAGATTTCCGCGGAAGACAAGCGAGTTGCTGACTTTGGCGCGTTTTTGGAAGTCGGTTTCCACAGGTCCGGGGCACAGCGCGGTGACGGTGATTCCTTTGCCTCGAACCTCCTCGTCGATGGCTTCGGAGAGGGAAAGGACGAACGCTTTGCTCGCGTAATACGCGGCCATCAGCGGCCCGGGAAGGAACGCGGCGATCGATGCGACATTCATGATGCGCCCCCGTTTGCGTTCGATCATGCCAGGCAAAAAGAGGTTCGTCAGCCCGGCCAGCGCGGCGCAGTTGACTTGGATGAGGTCGAGCGTTTGCTGGTAATCGGTCTGATCGAATCGCCCGTACAGGCCGAAGCCGGCGTTGTTGATGAGGATGTCGACGTCGATGCTCATCGCGCTCACCCGATCGAACACCTCGCGCGGTGCCTGAGGCTTCGAAAGGTCTGCCGGGAGCACGTCCACAGTTACGCCGCGAGATTTTCGCAGTTCTTCGGCGAGTTGATTCAGCGCCGCTTCATTCCGCGCGACCAGGACAAGCCGATGCCCGTCGGCCGCGAGAAGTCGCGACAGTTCCATCCCTATTCCGCCGGACGCGCCGGTGATGAGTGCTGTTTGCGTCATGATTTTTCACCACGAGTAACACCGACGACACGGATACTCATGTTCCTTCGAACGCCGCGCACAAGGCTCGATATCTCGTTAATTGCCGGGCGCGTTATTCGCCGGTGAATTGTTTGAAAATCTGTGGGAGCAGTCCTGTGAATTGTCCCCGTGTAAGAACCTGATCGATGCCCGCGACCCGCGCCGCTTCGATGGTTTCGGTTTCGGTGTGGCCGACGAATCCGATGACCGGCTTCTGCTGCGATTGCTTCCACGCCGCGGCGGCTTCGAGCGCGCCGGGGAGGGTGAGATCCACCAGCAGCGCCCGACCGGGCGTGAGCCCGAGTTTTGCGGGTTCGCGGACGACGGTCAGCGCCACGCCCGCGGCGGTGGATTCGGCGCGGATCTTGCTCATGAACATCAGGTCGCGAACAAGGGCAAGTGTCGGGGGTGTGGGGTGGGGTTCCATAGCTTTTCATTATAGCTGAAATTTTCTTCATTTCGTCCCGTCTTCCCTCGCCATTGAAGTGGCAAGCGAAGCGGCGAGGCCGATTTTTTCGCGGTGTCCGATAATCGCTCAATTGATTGTCTGTATTCGTCCGAAGTAAGAGATGGAGCGTTGCGGGATTGGGACGTCCCGCGCAGACGATATGGATATCGCAACAATCATCGGACTTGTGTTGGCCTGGGGTTCCCTGGCGTACGGCGCGAACCACGCGACGCACGGCGACCTTGCCGCGTTCGTGAAGCCGGGGGAAATCATCCTCGTAGGCGGCTGCGCGCTGGGGGCGACGTTCTGCTCCATGCCGCTGCACGCCATCATGGGTGCGCTCGGGGCTGCGAAAAAATATGTGCTGAACAAGTCGATGCATATTGAACACACGATTACCGAGATGGTTCAGTACGCCGAAACCGCGCGCCGCGACGGCGTGCTGGCGCTGGAGACGGTTGCCCGCGAGGCACCCGATCCGTTCCTGCGGCGCGGGTTACAACTGACGATCGACGGGACCGACCCGGAGATCATCGAGCGCATCATGCGCATCGAAGTTGAATCGATGACCGAGCGACATAAACACGGCAAACACTTCTTCGGCATGCTCGCGAAGTTCGGCCCCGGCTGCGGACTCGTTGCCTGCCTCGTCGCACAGGTGGCGATGTTCAAAAACCTCGGCGGCGACGCAAAAATCATCGGTGCCGCACTGTCCGTCGCACTCACCGGCACGCTGTACGGCGCGCTACTGCAAAACCTCATCGCCGGCCCGGTCGCGGAAAAACTCGGGCTGTTGAGCAAAGAAGAAGCGTTCGCCAAAGAGATCATCCTGCAAGGCGTCCTGAGCATCCAGGCCGGCAACAACCCGCGCGTGGTGGAAATGCAACTCATGAGCTTCCTTTCCGCGAAACAGCAAAAGACGATCGCCAAAGCCGCGTGATTCACCGCCGAGACGCGGAGAAGTCAATGGTAATCAACGAACTGACAGAGCGAATCATCGGAGCCGCCATCGAGGTTCATCGCGCGCTCGGGCCGGGGTTGTTGGAATCGGCTTATCAGCGGTGTCTGAAGCACGAACTCCAGTCGATAGGAATCTCGCTCGAGTCTGAGAAACCGTTGCCGCTTAACTACAAAGGCATCCATCTCGATTGCGGATACCGGATCGACCTCCTCGTGATGGGAAAGGTCATAGTCGAAGTGAAATCTGTCGAGAAACTGGAGAAGTTTCATGAGGCACAACTGCTCACGTA
>Ga0105046_10006703_pt1 | contig 18211 bp, 15 predicted proteins | sample MAT03_FD_78385 | JGI IMG/M metagenome (GOLD analysis project Ga0105046, IMG submission 78385) | Freshwater microbial communities from Lake Fryxell liftoff mats and glacier meltwater in Antarctica - MAT-03 (megahit assembly) | ecosystem: Environmental > Aquatic > Freshwater > Ice > Liftoff...
CGCCGCCTCGTCGACCAGTCCGCCCCGCGCGCAGTTGATCAGGCGCGCGCCCGGCTTCATCCGGGCGATGCGCTCGGCCGAAAGAATGTTCGCGGTCTTTTCGGTCTTTGGAACATGCAACGTGACGAAATCGGCGCGGCCGAGCAGGTCGTCCACGTCCTCGATGCGCTCGACGCCGAGCGCCTGGGCGCGTTCGGCCGACAGGAAGGGGTCGTAGGCGACGACCTTCATCTTCAGGCCGATCGCGCGGGCCGCGACGACCGAGCCGATATTGCCGGCGCCGATCAGGCCGAGCGTCTTGCCGGTGATCTCAACCCCCAGGAACTTCGACTTTTCCCATTTTCCCGCGCGGGTCGAGGCGTCGGCCGCGGGAATCTGGCGGGCGACGGCGAACATCAGCGCGATAGCGTGCTCGGCGGTCGTTATCGAGTTGCCGAAGGGCGTGTTCATCACCACGATGCCCCTCGCCGAGGCCGCGGGGATATCGACGTTGTCGACCCCGATCCCGGCGCGGCCGATGACCTTGAGGCTGGTCGCGCGCGCCAGCAGGTCGGCGGTCGTCTTTGTGGCCGAGCGGATGGCGAGGCCATCGTAATCGCCGATGATCTCGGCGAGATGGGCCGGGTTCTTGCCGAGATGCGGGTGGAAGTCGACATCGACGCCGCGATCGCGGAAGATCTGGACGGCGGCGTCGGACAGTTCGTCCGAAATGAGCACGCGTGGCATGGGGATGTCCTAATCTGGGGCGCTCGGCCCCGGTCTGACCGGAAGGGTTCGGGGCTCAGGCGACCTTTACGGTTGCGAAGGCCCAGTCGAGCCAGGGCGTCAGCCGCTCGATGTCCGTCGTATCAACGGTCGTGCCGCACCAGATGCGCAGGCCCGGCGGGGCGTCGCGGTAACCGGCGATGTCGTAGGCAGCACCTTCGGCCTCCAGCAGCCGCGTCATGCGCTTGACGAAATCGCGCTGGGCGGCTTCGTCGAGTGCCGTGATCGCGGGATCGGTGATCGAGAGGCAGACCGAAGTGTTCGAGCGCGCGGCACGGTCGGCGACCAGGTTCGCGACCCATGCCGCCGCGTCGACCCAGGCCTGCAGGGCGGCGAAGTTCGCGTCGGCCCGGGCGCGGGTAGCGGGCAGGCCGCCGATCTGTTCCATCCAGTCGAGAGCGTCCACCGCGTCCGCAACGGCGAGCATCGACGGGGTGTTGATGGTCTCGCCGGTGAAAATGCCCTCGATCAGCTTGCCGCCCTTGGTCAGCCGGAAAATCTTCGGGAGCGGGCGATCGGGGACAAAGCTCTGCAGGCGGTCGACGGCGCGAGGCGACAGGATCAGCACCCCGTGCGCGCCCTCGCCGCCCATCGCCTTCTGCCACGAGAACGTGGTGACGTCGAGTTTCGGCCAATCGAGTTCCTGTGCGAAGGCGGCGGAGGTGGCGTCGCAGAATGTCAGGCCTTCGCGGTCGGCCGGGATCCAGTCGGCGTTCGGCGTCCGGGCGCCGGAGGTGGTGCCGTTCCAGGTGAAACAGACGTCGGCTTCGGGGCGCACGGCGCCGAGATCGGGAAGCTCGCCATAGGGGGCGGTCAGCACGCGAGCGTTCGCAAGCCTGAGCTGCCTCGTCGCGTCGGTGGCCCAGCCCGCGCCAAAGCTTTCCCAAACGAGCAGGTCCACCGGGCGGGCGCCGAGCATCGACCACATCGCCATCTCGTAGGCGCCGGTGTCGGAGGCCGGGACGATGCCGACACGGTAGTCCTCAGGCACGCCGAGCACGCGGGCGGTGCGGTCGATGACGTCCTTCAGCTGGGCCTTGGGACCGGCTGCGCGGTGGGAGCGACCGAGTAACGCGCGGGCCGCAACCGCCTCGGCGCTCCAGCCCGGGCGTTTGGGGCACGGACCCGACGAGAACTCGGGGCGCGCGGGCTTCGTGGCCGGTTTTCGGAGAGAGTGCGACAATGCCGCAGGGGTGGCGTGGCTCATGGGGCCAGCTCCGTCGTCAGGGTGAGATCGCTGAGCCCGCCCCGCTCACCCTTGTCCGGGGACGCGCCCGGAATCCGGATAGGCGATTTCCGGCGCCCTGCCAAGGGGGGTGGCACCGGGCGGCGGAACCTCGACCAAATTTTCGCGTGCTCGGGCGACGTCAAGACGTTGGCCATGTTGACCCTGCACGGCAGGGCCGTAGCGTTGGTGACCGAGGGAGTGGCAACGCCCGGGGAAATCGCGCAGATCGCAGACGCGCTCCGAAAGCGCAGCGCCCGGTGTCGCAATTGCGGTGACCGGCGCTCGAACGATTTCGTTCCGTCAGGCGAATTTGGCGACTTCGGCCTCGATCTCGCCGACAACGTCGGTGAGGAGCGCTGCGTCGTCGCATTCGCCCATGATACGCACGAGCGGCTCGGTGCCGGATTTGCGGATCACGAGCCGACCGTGGCCCTTGATGCGGGCCTCGCCGAGCGCTATGACGGCGCGAACGCTGGCCTGGTCGAGCGGGGCGGCGCCCTTGCGGTAGCGGACGTTCTGGAGGACCTGCGGGAAGGGCTCGAAGACGCGAGCGAGTTCGGAGGCGCGCTTGCCGGTCTCGATCATCGCGCTGAGAAACTGCAGCGCGCCGATCAGGCCGTCGCCGGTAGTGACGTGGTCGGTCATGACGATATGGCCCGATTGCTCGCCGCCGAGGTTGAAGCCGCCGATCCGCATCGCCTCGACGACGTAGCGATCCCCGACCGGAGTGCGCCGCAGAGTCAGGCCCTGAGCTTCGAGGTGGCGCTCGAGGCCGAGATTGGACATGACGCTGGCGACGAGCGTTCCATGGGCGAGGCGACCTTCGGCGGCCCAGCGGTCGGCGATCAGCGCCATGAACTGGTCGCCGTCGGCCACCGTTCCGGTCTCGTCGATGATCAGCACGCGGTCGGCGTCGCCGTCGAGGCTGATGCCGATGTCCGCGCCATGGGCGATGACCGCGGCGGCGGCGGTGTCGGTGTGGGTCGAGCCGCAGTCGCGGTTGATGTTGAAGCCGTCGGGAGTCACGGCGACCGGGATGACCTCCGCGCCGAGTTCCCAGAGCACCTGCGGCGCGGTGCGATAAGCGGCGCCGTTGGCGCAGTCGACCACGACCTTGAGCCCGTCGAGGCGCTGGCCGCGCGGGAAGGTGGTCTTGGCGAACTCCATGTAGCGGCCGCGGCCGTCGTCAATCCGCGTGGCCCTCCCGATGTGTTTGGGTTCGGCCAGCTCGGGGGCGCCCATCATCAGCGCCTCGATCTCCTCCTCGGCGGCGTCCGACAGCTTGAAGCCGTCGGGACCGAACAGCTTGATGCCGTTGTCCGGATAGGGGTTATGGGAGGCCGAGATCATCACCCCGAGATCGGCGCGCATCGAGCGGGTCAGGAACCCCACGGCTGGGGTCGGGATCGGCCCGACCAGAAAGACGTTCATGCCGACGGAGGTGAATCCCGCGGTCATGGCGTTTTCCAGCATGTAGCCCGACCGCCGGGTGTCCTTGCCGATGACGACGCGGTGCGCGTGGCCGCCGTTGGTGAAGTGCCGCCCTGCCGCCTGGCCGAGGCGCAGCGCGATCTCGGGCGTCATCGGCGCCTCGTTCGCGCGGCCCCGAACCCCATCGGTTCCGAAGTATTTCCTGCTCATGCCCGTGCTCCGCCTCTCGCGTTCAAGCCGGAGCGTTGAGGGCCGCCCAGAGAGCCAGCGCCTGTCGCGTCTCGGCCGCGTCGTGAACGCGTAGCACGTGCGCGCCCTGGCGCAAAGCCTCGAGCGCGACGGCGAGCGAGCCCGGTCCGCGCGAGGCGGGTTCCGGCGCATTTCCGATCGCGCCGATGAAGCGCTTGCGCGAGGCGCCGAACACGATGGCGCACCCGAGGCCGTGGAGGACGGAGAGGCCGCGGGTGAGGTCGAGGTTGTGCCCGGGCGTCTTGCCGAAGCCGATGCCGGGGTCGATCAGGATATGCGCGCGGGGTATGCCAGCCGCCGTCGCCGCCGCGATGCGCGCGTCGAGGAAGTCGGTGACGTCGAGGAGGACGTCGTCGTAGCGGGGCGCGTCCTGCATGGTGCGGGGGTCGCCCCTGGCATGCATCAGGCAGACCGGCTTGCCGCTGGCCGCGGCGATGGCGACGCTGACCGGATCGTACGTCAGCGCGGAGACGTCGTTAAACAGATCGGCTCCGGCGTCGAAGGCGGCGCGGGCGACGGCGGCCTTGCGGGTGTCGATGGAGATCGGCGCGCTGATCCCGGCGGCGCGCAGCGCGGTGATGACGGGGATGGTGCGACAAACCTCCTCCGCCTCGGGGACGGGATCGGCGCCTGGTCGGGTGCTTTCGCCGCCGATGTCGAGGATGTCGGCGCCGGCGTCGATCAGCGCCTCGGCGCGCGCGATCGCGTCCTGACAGCGGAGGTGGCGACCGCCATCGGAGAAGCTGTCCGGCGTGACGTTGAGGACGGCCATGATCCGTGGACGGTCGAGCGAGAGGCCGCAGATCGGCGCGCGCCGGGCCGTGAGCGGTGCGAGCGCGTCGGCTGGCAGCTCGCCGGCCGGGATCAGGCGAGGGGGCGCGTCGCGCCGGTGTTCGGAGACGCGGTCGAACCAGAGCGGGCCTCCGGTGAGCGGCAGCGCGCCCGCGGGACGCACCGCGTCCGATTGGGGGATCGGACGGTAGCGCGGGCTCATCGAGGAAGCGCTCATCGGGTCCCTGCCGCCAGCAGCGCCGCGACGAGGTCGGGAAGGTCGGCGAAGGCGGCGAAGGTCGCTGCGGCGCCAAGCGTTTCGGGCGCGCGGTGGTTGTAGCCGTTCAGGTGCAAGAGGAACGGGACGCCGGCGGCAGCGGCGGTGGCGGCGTCGGTTTCGCTGTCGCCGATCATCATCACGGGGCCGGGGGGCAACTGGTCGGCGGCGTGGCGTAACATCGCGGGATCGGGTTTCAGCACGTCGAGGCTGTCGCCGCCGGTGAAGCCGGAGACGGGCGGCATCAGGGCAAGGCCGCGCAGGATCGCGAGGCTCGGCGCGTCGGCCTTCTGGGTGCAGACGGCGAGGCCGTGTCCGGCCGCGGCGAGGCGCGCCAACGCGGTGCGCACGCCGGGATAGGGGACGGTGCCGGTGAGCGGGTCCGCCGAATAGATCGCGCGGTAGCGCTGGAATTGCAGTGTCGCGTCGCCGCCGGGGGCGCCGCCGGTGGCGTCGAGCATACGTTCGACGAGGCGGCGCATGCCCTGGCCGACGAAGGCGAGCACGCGGCTCTCGGTCAGCGGCGGCCGGCCGAGTTCGGCGAGCAGCGTGTTGGCGGCGGCGGTCATCGTCGGGGCGGAATGGACGAGTGTGCCGTCGAGGTCGAAGATCAGCCGCGCCATTCAGAGCGCCTTGACGAAGCAGACGACGCGTTCGGCCTCGGCGAATCCCGAGGCGCGGTGCGCGGCGTGGCTAGGCGCGTCGTCGATCAGCGCGTCCGAACGGATCTCGCGCAGGCCATCGGCGCGTGTGACCGCTTCGAGTTGGACTACGAGCGCGCGGCCGACGCCCTGGCCCCGAAGATCGCGGGCGACGCGGACGGCTTCGAGAAAGCCAGCCGGGCGGGTCGAGCAGCCGTTGGCGTCCGCGCGCAGGCAGAGTTCGGCGAGGTGGCCGCTAGCGCCGTCGTTGGTCATCCCGGCGATCCCGGCGGGCGTTTCCTCGGGAACGAGCGCTTGCGGCCGTTCGAGCCCGTGTCGATGGTCGGCCGGGCCCAACTCGCGGATGACGACGGTCATGACGTCATCCGTTCGACCGAGCAAGCGATCGAGGCGGTGTGATGACGCGGGGCGCCGAGGTCGCGGACCGGGGGCGGTGGGGCCATGTCGGTCGCTAGCGCGTCAGATCGCCGGGCGTCGCGGCGTGGCGGAGCGGGATCGCCGTCGATCCGGGGTGCTGCGCGCCGGTGACGATCAGGGCCTCGGCGGCGATCTCGGCGGCGAGCCACGCGGCAAGGTCTGCGGGGCGACTCGCGTCGAGCGCGGGACGAGGCAGGGCGTCGATGATCATCTTGTAGGGGGCCCAGACCGGTCGGCGGCCGCTCTTCAGCGCCCAGTCGAGTTCGCTGCGGGTCGCCGCGACCGTCAGGCGCGGATCGCGGTCGGCGAGCGTCCATGCCGCTGCCTCGATGGCAAGAAGGCCGACCCGCAGCGCGCCTTCGGCGCCTGCGGTCGGCTGGGGCGTCGCGGGGCCGATGCAGAGGACGAGACTCTGCTGCCGGTCGTGGCAGGCGTCGAGCCAGGCCGCGGCTTTGGCGGCGGCGAGCAAGTCGGGCGCGAGATATAGCACCATGGGGCGCGGTGCGACCAGCGGGCGGGCGGGCTGAACCGCATGAAGACGGGCGGCTTCGTCGGGCAGGCGGGCGCGGGCGATTTCGACGCCGAGGGCGCCGGGGATGCGGTCGAGCTTCTCGACGCGGACGAAGACCCGCATCGCGCGCGGATCGGCGAGGCAGCCTGTTGCGACGCGTTCCGCGAGGGTTTCGAGCAGGTTGAGGCGCTCGACAGCCAGTGCATGCTCGATGGCCTCGACGATGGTCTCATAGGACAGGACCTTGTCGACGTCGTCGGTGCGCGCCGCCGCGTGGTGCGAGACCTCGAGCACCACATTGAAGCGCACGCGCTGGGTGACACCGCGCTCGGAGCGAAAGGCGCCGATCTCGACCTCGCGCGTAAAGTCACGGACCGATATACGGTCCAGCAGGCCCGAGGTCTGGGTGGCGGCGGCCCTGACATGGGGAGCCTCGAAAGCGATCGCGGTCTCGTCCATCAAGTTCCCCTCCCCCGGCTTATCGATATCGCCGGGCGCGCATCTGGGCAAGCCGCTACTACCGACCGGATCGGCGCGGCGATGACACCCGGCTGGGGTGATTTCGCAGCGTGCGCTACCTCGCCGAGGCGGCATAACCGATTTGTCGATCGTGAAAGCGTCGAAGTCGCACATGCTATCGTTGCGCGATCGCGACCGCGGTGCACGAATATTTTTCGTGCGTTGGTCTGGCGGAGTTAACGAGGTGGTAATCGCAGCAAGGCAGTCATTCTGCAGCTGTTCCCGGACGCGTGGACTGTGCGTAACGGAGCGAGGAGAATTCGATGCGCGCCATGGTGTTCATTGTCGGGCTGGCGATGGTCCTGGGCCTCGGATCGCCGGCGCCCGCCGCAGAATCCTCCGGACTCGCGGCGAAGTTCCACCGGCCGATCGTTGGCGGACAGATCGACGTGGCGCTGTTCGACGAGGTGGTGGCGATCTATGCGAACGCCGCACGCCGCCAGCACGGTAAGCCTGCGCTGCGGCGAGACGGCAAGCTCCTCAATGCCGCATCGGATCATGCGGCCAACATGGCGCAGTACCAAACCCACAGCCACCGGCTCCCGGTCGCGGGCGAGGGTCGGCTGGTCCAGCGCATGGCGCGCAACGGCGTCCGATTTCGCTCCGCCGCCGAGAATATCGGGATGGAAAAGGTGCTGCGCCTGCTCGACCGGCCGATCGCCGCGAAATCGATGGGCTGCGCCTTCACTTACGCCGACACCGGCGCGCCGGTTCCGATCCACACGTACGCTACGCTGGCGCAATCGGCGGTTGCGCGCTGGATGGCCTCGCCGAAGCATCGCGCCTCGTTGCTGTCGCCGACGTATCGGCGGTTGGGCAGCGGGGTCGCGATCGATCCTCAAGGCCCGGCTTGCGGCGACGTCTATCTGGTGCAGAACTTCGCCGACTGACCTGTGCGCTCAGTTCGAGGCGACCTGTTCCGGCTGCCGGTAGAAGACGTGGTTGCCGATGGACGCGGTCCGTGCGAACCCGCGCGACCAATCGGGGCGCACGTATGTCGCGTGGAAATTCGTGGCGCCGTCGGTGACGGTGCGTGGCCGGCCGTCGATCAGCATCCGGGCGAGCTTTTCCGCGCGGTCGCGGGGGACGGCGCTGGTCATGACGTCGGCCCTGCCGTCACAGACGTACGAGAACTGGCAACCGCGGCCGCTTCCGGCACCCTGGACGGTCACCGCACAGATCGAATTTGGAAAGCTGCGGGAATCGACGCGGTTCAGCACGACCTCGGCTACGCCGATCTGGCCGGCGAGCGGTTCGCCCCGGGATTCAAAGTAGATCGCTATGGCCAGGCATTGCCAGTGGCTGTCACCGGTGACGCGCGGCATCGCGTCGAGACTGGCGAAATCGAGGATGCGCAGGGTCGGCTCTACGCTGGCGGCGGCCCCACGGGTGGCGACCGTGTCGCTGGAACCGGCGGTGGGCGGCGCGGCGGTGGCGGCGGTGCGACCGCTCGCGATTGCGGCGATCCGCGTGGCGCCCAGCGCATTGAGCGCGGCCTGTTCGCGACCCATGATGCGGGCGAGATCGTCGGCGACGGCGACCTTGGTTACCTTGGTTTCAGCAGGCGCCGCAGGTCCGGCGGCCATGACGGCGCAAGCGCACAGAGTCGCTATTAAGGCGAGTAAGCTGCGTCCGGGTCGGACATCGGGCATGCGAGCTACCTCGTCGATTGTTTGGAACCTGGGGTTCGTCCGTGATGTTGCAGTGCACAATAAGTCTTCCATCGTTAATGCTTGTGACAGTTTGCTGCCGGGATTGTCCAGCAATCGCAATGGATAAGCGGAAAGCCGCCCATTGCTGGCAGCAACCGGCAGCGGCGCCGTCTTTAAAACGCGCGTGGATTCAGAGTTTTTCGAGGCTCTGGTGGACCGCCGCCCGTGCCGCCTCGAACAGCCGAGAGGTCGCCGTGAAAGGGCTGTCGGCGGCCTCGAGCCGGGGACCGAGAGCGGCGAGGCCGACGGATCCAAACGATTCGGCGAGACGGGATTCGGCCCACGCCCGCCCTTGCGCGCGCCGCTTCTTCGCGAGTCCGCCGTCGCGGACGGCGAGGGCTGATCGCTGCGCGATCAGGTCGAGAGCCTCGTCGACGCCTATCCCGCTCAGGGCGGAGACAACGACGACGTCGACGGCCGGGCGGTCGTCGGCGCATAGCGACAGCGCGCCGCGCACGTCCGCCGCGGCGCGCTGGGCGCTCGCGCCCAGGTCGCCCTTGGTGACGAGCACGATGTCGGGCGTCTCCATCACGCCCGACTTCATGAACTGCAGCGCATCGCCGGCGCCCGGCTGCGCGCAGAACACCACGAGATCGGCGCAGTCGGCGATCTCGGTCTCCGACTGACCGACTCCGACGGTCTCGATCAGCACCAAATCGAACAGCGCGCGCATCAGCACCATCGCGGGGTAGGTGATGTCGGCGACCCCGCCGAGACGGCGTCGGGCCGCCATCGAACGCACGAACACACCGTCGTCCGCGGGATCGGTCTCTATGCGGGTGCGGTCGCCGAGCAGCGCGCCGCCCGAACGTCGCGACGATGGGTCGACCGCGATGACTGCGACGCTCAGGCCACGGGCGCGGAGACGCGCGATCAGCGCACTGGTCAAAGTCGATTTGCCGACGCCGGGCGGACCGGTTAGGCCGAGCCCCAGGCCCTGCGGGGCGGCGAATGCGGCATCGAGCAGTCCGGCGAGCGCCGGATCGTCGGGGGCGGTCTCGAGCGTGGAGAGCGCTGCGGCGAGCGTGCGCTTGCCGCCCGCGCGCAGGCCGGCCAGATCCGGGATCGGCGGGGTCATCCGGTGGTTTTGGCCTCCGCGCCGCCACGCGCGAGGATGGTGGCCTGCGCCGCCGCGAGCCGCGCGATTGGTACGCGGTAGGGCGAGCATGAGACGTAGTCAAAGCCCGCAAGCTTGCAAAAGCGCACCGACGATGGATCGCCGCCATGCTCGCCGCAGAGCCCCAGCGTAAGGTCGGGGTTGCGCTCGCGACCGCGGCGGGCGGCAATCAGCATCAGCTCGCCCACGCCTTCGACGTCGAGGACGTGGAACGGATCCTCGTGAAAGACGCCCTGGTTGACGTAATCGCGCATGAACCGTCCAGCGTCATCGCGCGACAAACCATAGGTCATCTGCGTAAGGTCATTGGTGCCGAAGCTGAGAAAGGCGGTGGTCGCGGCAAGGTCGCCGGCGCGCAGGGCGGCGCGCGGCGTCTCGACCATCACGCCGAGCTTGAACGTCAGCTCGGCGTCCTGTTCGCGCTGGACCGTGGCTGCGATGGCGTCGATCCGCGCCTTGACGAGCTCGACCTCGCGGTTGGCGGAGACGAGGGGGATCATCACTTCCGGAACCACCGGGGTCTTGGCGAAGCGGTTGACGGTGATGGCGGCTTCAAAGATCGCGCGGGCCTGCATCTCGTAGATCTCGGGCATGACGACGCCGAGGCGGACGCCGCGCATGCCGAGCATCGGGTTGACCTCCGACAGCTCGTTGGCGCGGGCGCGGACCTGGGCTTCGGGAAGGTTCATCGCGGCGGCCAGCGCCGCCATGCCTTCGGCGCCGTGGGGCAGGAATTCGTGCAACGGCGGGTCGAGGAGGCGGATCGTCACCGGCAATCCGCGCATGATCTCGAAGAGTTCGCAGAAGTCGTCGCGTTGCATCGGCAGCAGACGGTCGAGGCCGGCGCGGCGCTCCACGCGCGTATCAGCGAGGATCATCTCGCGCATCACGTTGATGCGGATCTCGTCGAAAAACATGTGCTCGGTGCGACAGAGGCCAATGCCGTCGACGCGAAACTCGCGCGCCATCCGGGCCTCGGCGGGGGTGTCGGCGTTGGCGCGAACGCCCATGTCGCGGGCGGCGTCGGCCCAGTCGAGGAGCTCGGAAAAGGCGCCGCCAAGCTCGGCCGCGATCATCGTGGGCGCGCCGACCATCACCTGACCCTTGGACCCGTCGATGGTGATCAGCGCGCCCACCCGCAGCGTGCGGCCGTCCGGGGTAGTGACGGCGCCGAGCGCCGCGTCGATCCGAAGGTCGCTGGCCCCGACGACGCAAGGCAGGCCGAGCCCGCGCGCGATGACGGCCGCATGGCTCGACATTCCGCCGCGGATCGTCAGCACGCCCTTGGCCGCATGCATGCCGCGGATGTCCTCGGGGCTGGTCTCGACGCGGACAAGGATAGTGGGTTCGCCTTGCGCAGCAGCGGCTTGCGCGGCGTCGGCGGTCAGGACGAGCCGACCGGTCGCGGCGCCTGGGCTGGCGCCGAGGCCGGTGGAAAAGACGTCGCGCGCGGCCGAGGGGTCGATCTGGGGATGGAGATGTTCGATCAGGTTGCGCGGATCGATGCGCAACAGCGCCTGGTTGCGGGTGATGGCGCCGGAATTGGCGAGATCGACGGCGATGCGCACCGAGGCGCGCGCGTTGCGGCGGACGGGTACGGCGTCGAGGATCGCAAGCCGGCCATCGGCGAGGGCGAATTCGAGGCTGAACGCCTCGCCGAGACCCAAGGCGGCGGTTCGGGCGCACAGGTGCAACGTTTCAAGCACCTGGGGTGCTTGGGCGGCGAGTGCTGCTTCGTCGAGCGCGCCTGGCCGCGTCGCGGCGTCGCCCGCAGGCGTGAAGGCGATGCTGACGGCGGGCGCGCCGCTCCGGCTGTCGACGGTCTGGAAATGGCCGGTTCCGCTGAAGCCCTGGCCAGAGCCAAGGGCATGTTCCTGAACGATGATCCCGAGCCCGGCGTGAGGCGGCGCGCCGCGGGCCTCGCGCAGAATGCGGGCCGACGGGGCGTTCCACGCGCGCGCGATGGCGCGGGCGGCCCCTTCGATCTGGTCCATCGGATCTTCGGGAAAGGCGGCGCCGGTCTCTTCGGCGTAGAGCGCGCGCTTGGCGGCGAGGAGTTGACGAAGGGCGTGCGGGTCGAGGTCGGGCTTGCCGCGAGGGGCGATGTGGCTGAAGGCTTCGAAGTCCTCGGGCTCGAGGCCGGCGACGGCGATGGCGTAGTTCTGGATGAAGCGGCACATAAGCCGGAGCGCCGCGGCCTCGCCGATGCGGGCGGCGAGACGGGGAAGCATGTCCGCGTTGAGGCCGATGTCGAGGATGGAGGCGGGGCCGCCCCAGGCGCGATCCTCGGGGCTGGCGCGCAGAGCGAACAGCTTTCCGGCATTGAAATCCAGGGGTAGCGTCGGCATCGGACCGCCGCTCGCGAGGCTGCGCGCACAGTCGAACGAAAGGACGACGCCGGGCAGGACGGGCAGGCCGAGGCCGGTCAGGCGGGCGAGCTTGAACGCGCGCCGGCCGAAGACCGCTTCGCGAACGGCGGCGCCCGCATCGAGGGCGATGACGGCGTCGGATGGCGCAGGGGCGATGTCTTCGGGTTTCATTGCACCGCAACATAGCTTCAGATCGGAACGGTGCAAATAAATTAGTAAACTTTATGTCAACGTCGCGACCCGTCGGGCGAAACACGCGAGTTGGACGCGGTTGGGCGGCGAACGCCCGGCGCAGGACGCGAAGCCGGCGAAGTCGCCGCCCGGATCGGACGGCGCGCACCCGCGGCGCTCGCGGTCTCCTCGCAAACAGGCGCGGGCGGCGGGCGTCAGCCGCCTTCGATTGCGGCGAAGGCGGCGACGATGGTCATCACCTTGCGGATGCGGTGGAGCAGGCAGAGCCGGTTGCGGCGGACGAGGGGGCTGTCGGCGTTGACGACGGTGGTTTCGAAGAAGGCGTCGATCGGGGCGCGCAGGGCGGCGAGCGCGGTCATCGCGGCGGAGAAGTCTTCGGCCTCAACGGCGGGGGCTATGGCGGCTTCGGCCTGGTCGAGGGCAGTGAAGAGGGCTTTCTCCGCCGGGGTTTCGGCGAGGCCGGGGTGGGGGTCGAGCGAGTATTCGACGCCGTCCTTCCTTTCCTCGGCGGTCAGGATGTTGTTGGCGCGCTTGAAGCCCTGGAGCAGGTTCGCGCCGTCGTCGGTGGCGAGGAAATCCTGGAGCGCGCGGGCGCGGGCGACGACGAGCGCGAGGTCGTCGTTGCCGGGCATGGCGAGGCAGGCGTCGATGACGTCGTGGCGTATGCCTTGGTCGCGGAGGTAGACCTTGAGGCGGTCGTGGAGGAAGGTGAGGAGGTCATCCGCGCTGTCGGTTTCAGATGAAACCGCCGCATCCGCCATCGTCGCGTCGAAATCGCCGCGGCCGTCGTCGTTGTCTAGGGCGGTTTGGAGTAGCGTCGCATCGACCGCCGGCTGGATGACGCCGCGATGACGCACCAGTACATCGCGCAGCGGGACTTTCGCGCCAGTTTCCAACACGATGCGGATGGCGCCGAGCCCGGCGCGACGGAGCGCGAAGGGATCCCGCGAGCCGGTCGGCTTCTCGTTTATGGCCCAGAAGCTGACGAGCATGTCGATCTTGTCCGCCAGCGCTACAGCGACCGAGACCGGCGCCCTGGGGACTTCGTCCGAGGGTCCGAGCGGCGAGTAGTGCTCCGCTGCGGCGGAGGCGACCTGCGGCGCCTCGCCGGCCCGCTCGGCGTAGTAGCGGCCCATGACGCCCTGGAGTTCGGGAAATTCGTAGACCATCGCGCTGGCGAGGTCGGCCTTGGCGAGTTTGGCGGCGCGTTTCGCGAGGTCGGGGTCGGCGCCGACGGAGGGCGCGAGCTCACGGGCGAGGGCTGCGATGCGGGTGATGCGGTCGGCCTGGGTGCCGAGCTTGTTGTGGAAGGCGACGGTGGCGAGTTTGGCGGCCATCGCGTCGAGCGGCGTGGCGAGGTCGTTTTCCCAGAAGAACACCGCGTCGGACAGGCGGGCGGCGAGGACACGGGCGTTGCCGGCGAGGATGGTGGCGCCGTGGTCGGCGGTCTCGCGGTTGGCGACGACGATGTAGCCTTCGATGCGCCCGGTTGCGGGGTTGCGGACAGAGAGGAATTTCTGGTGGGTCTTCATCGAGGTTTGCAGGACCTCGGGGGGGAGGCCGAGGAAGCGCTCCTCGATGCGGCCCAAGAGGACCACGGGCCATTCGACGAGGCCGGCGATCTCGGCGAGGAGGGCAGGGTCGTCCACCACTTCGAGGCCCTGGGCGAAGGCGAGTTGCCGGGCGTCGTGGGCGATCTTGTCCGCGCGCTCGGCGGCGTCGATCAGGACATGGGCGCGGCGGAGCTTGCCGGCGTAGTCCTCGAAGGTGGTGACGACCAGCGGGTCGGGCGACATGAAGCGATGGCCGCGGGTGATGTCGCCCGAGGCGATGCCGTCGATCTCGAAAGGCACGACCTCGGCGCCCGCCTCGGTCGACAGCGTGCACAGGACGGAGTGGAGCGGGCGGACCCAGCGCAGCGAGCCCACGCCCCAGCGCATGGATTTGGGCCAGGGGAAGTTGCGGACGACGTGCTCGACGGTTTCCGCGACAATCTCGTCGGCGGGGCGGCCGGGGCGGGTGGTGACGGCGAAGTAGGCTTGCGCCTTCTTGTCGGCGCGGATCTCGAGCTGGTCGCGGGAGAGGCCGGTGGCGCGCAGGAAGCCCTCGATGGCGGCCTCGGGCGCGTCGGTGCGGGGGCCTTTGCGCTCCTCGCGGGTTTCGCGCGATCGGGGGGTAAGATCGGTGAGGGCGAGCGTCAGGCGGCGGGGGGTCGCGAAGGCGGCGGCCCCGGCGTAGGTGAGGCCGCGCTCGACGAGGCCGTCCGCGACGAGGCGCTTGAGGTCATCGGCGGCGCGGGCCTGCATCCGGGCGGGGATTTCCTCGGACAGCAGTTCAAGCAGCAGGTCGGGCATTCAGCGATACCGTTCGTTGAGCTGGCGCCACAAATAGCCGCGGCCGTCGGGATAGAGCGCGACCATCAGGTCGAAGCCCTGCGGCGCGTCGGTGGCGAGGGTGCGGGCGGTCGCGACGCCGGACGCGAGATCCACGGACAGGGTGCGCGCGTCAAAGCAGCGAAACCAAAACGGCGGCAGCAGCGGCGCGGCGTCCGGGGCCGGAGGGGCGGCGGCGAAGTCGGCGGGGTCGGCGACAAAACAACCGCGGAGCTTGAGCGGCGAGGAACTGGCGTCAATCCCGTCGTAGGCGGCGACGGCCACGGGCGCGCCGTTCACGGTGACGGGGAAGTCGGTGGTACGCTGGTAGAAGGCGAAGAACTGGAACCAGACAAGCGCCGCCGCGAAGACGGCGGCGAAGGCGAGAAGGGCGATCATCAGGGTTCGGCCGTTCATGCCTCGGCGGGTCCGGGCGACTGCGTCGCGACGTAGGCGTCGGCGCAGGCGCGCGCTAACGCGCGGACGCGGCCGATGTAGGCCTGGCGCTCGGTGACCGAGATCACGCCGCGGGCGTCGAGAAGGTTGAACAGGTGCGAGGCCTTGATGGTCTGGTCATAGGCGGGATGGGCCATGACGATGGTGCGGCCGGCCCTGTCCTCGGGCGGTGCGGCGAGGATGCGGGCGCATTCGGCTTCGGCGTCCTCGAAGTGCCGCAGGAGAACGGTCGTGTCGGCGACCTCGAAGTTCCACCGGGAATACTCGCGCTCGGTTTCGCGAAAAACGTCGCCGTAGGTCAGCGGGATCGGGGCGGAGGGGTCGTTGAACGGCATGTCCATGCCGTGGTCGATGCCGAGAACGTACATGGCGAGGCGCTCCAGCCCGTACGTGAGCTCGCCCGCGACCGGTCGGCAGTCGTGGCCGCCGACCTGCTGGAAATAGGTGAACTGCGACACCTCCATGCCGTCGCACCAGACTTCCCAGCCGAGGCCCCAGGCCCCCAGCGTCGGGCTCTCCCAGTCGTCCTCTACGAAGCGGATGTCGTGAAGGGCCGCGTCGATGCCAATGGCCTCGAGCGAGCCGAGGTAGCGGTCCTGAAAGTCGGGGGGCGAGGGTTTGATGATGACCTGGAACTGGTAATAATGCTGGAAGCGATTGGGGTTCTCGCCGTAGCGCCCGTCGGCGGGGCGGCGCGAGGGTTGGACGTAGGCGGCGGCCCAGGGTTTCGGGCCGAGCGCGCGCAGCGTCGTGGCGGGGTGGAAGGTGCCGGCGCCGACCTCCATGTCGTAGGGCTGCAGGATCGCGCAGCCCTGCGCCGCCCAGTAGGCTTGCAGTCGCAGGATCAGCTCCTGGAAGCTGCGAGGGGGCGTTGCGGTCATCGGCTCGGGGTCCGGCATGGAGCGACCTGCACTCCTTACGCAGCGCGCGGGAACGGGTCAACGGGCGGAGCGGCGATCGACGCGTCCGCGGTCGGATCGGGGAGCCTGGACGGCGTGCGCGTCGGATCGACGCGGGGGCGACCGCGGCTGAAGTGACCGGAGACTGGCTTGCCTGCCGAGGATCGCTGCGCCGGTCCTCGCCCGCCGGCGGCCATCGTCCCTAGGTCTAACTCGCCCCCGTCACCCGCCAGATGGCGTCGCCGACGTCGTCGGCGACAAGGAGGGCGCCGTCGGGGGCCAGCGTGACGCCGACCGGGCGGCCATAGGATGCGCGCTCATCGGGGGCGAGGAAGCCGGTGAGGATATCGCGCGGGGGGCCGGAGGGTCGCCCCTGCGCGAAGGGCACGAAGACGACCTTGTATCCGCTCAGCGTGCTGCGGTTCCACGAGCCGTGCTGGCCGATGGCCATACCTTCGGGGAAGCCGGGCAGCGTGCCGGAGGGGAGCCAGCACAGGCCGAGCGAGGCGGTGTGACCGCCGAGCGCGTAGTCGGGGGTGCGGGCGGTGGCGACGTGCGCGGGGTCCTGCGGAACGCGGTGGTCGATGGTCTGGCCCCAGTAGCAGTAAGGCCAACCGTAGAAGCCGCCGTCCACGACGCCGGTGAGATAGTCGGGGGGCGTCTCGTCGCCCAGCCCGTCGCGCTCATTGACCACGGTCCAGAGCGCACCTGTGCCGGGCTCCCAGGCGAGGCCGACGGGGTTGCGCAGACCGCTGGCGAAGATGCGGTTCGCGCCGGTGGCGAGGTCGATCTCGTAGATCGCGGCGCGGCCCTGCTCGGCATCCATGCCATGGTCGCCGATGTTGCTGAGCGAGCCGACGCCGACGTAGAGCTTGGCGCCGTCGGAACTGGCGAGAAGGCTGCGGGTCCAGTGGCCGCCGGGTTTGTAGTCGGCGATCTTGCGGGAGGGTGCGGTGATTCGGGTCGCGCCGGGCGTGTAGGGGAAGGCGACGACGGCGTCGGTGTTGCCGACGAAGAAGGTCTCGCCGATCAGCGCCATGCCGAAAGGCTGGTTCAGTCCGTCGAGGAAGGTCTCGCGCGTCTCGGCGACACCGTCGCCGTCGGCGTCGCGCAGCAGCGTGATACGGTTGGGGCTCTGGCCCACGGCGGCGGCGCGCTTCATCGTGGTGAACATCGCATAGTCGAAGGCGCTGCGGATGCCGCCGGGCTCGGAGAGCGCCTCGGCGGTCAGGACGTCGCCGTTCGGGAGGACGTGGATCCAGCGCGGATGCTTGAGGCCGGACGCGAAGGCGTTCACCTTCAGGCCGGGGGCGGCGGTCGGGGTTTTACCGGGCGCCCATCCCTGTGCGGTGGGCATCTTCAGCGTCGGGATGCCTTGCGGTTTCGCCCTAGGGATGGCGGGGGCGGCGCCAAGGGCGGGCGCCTCCGGTTCGGCGCCCCAGCGTCTCCAGACGATCAGCCCCGCGCCGATCATCGCGACGATGTGGGCGAAGATGCGCGCCATGTATGTGGTCCTCCGTTCGTCGCGCGGAGGCTTATCCGAAGACGCGGGGGCATGGAAGCCGGGATGAGCCGCGTCTGCGAAACCCGCGAGGGCCGAGTGCGGCGCGATGGGCCGGACCGCGCCGCCGGCCCTGCTTCCGCTTTGGCCGAACTCAGATCGACACCTGACGACCAGCGATCGGCTGCGTGGCGATCGGGGCGCCGCGTGCGGAACGATCGGACGCATCCCACGCGGGGGCATGCACAAGACTTTGACAATACATGGTTTTCAGACTATCCTTGCAACGGATGCAGGACCACGCGAAGCGATGACGTCGGTTCCCCGGCTGGCCGGATCGACCCCGAGCATGCTGCGCGATCCTCCCGGTCCACGCCGATCGCCACCAGCCCCGCCGGAGCGCGGAACACGCCGCCGATACGCACCCGCTCGTGAGCCGCGCGTCGTTGACGAGACCGGGAAAGCCTCCTCCGGACGTCGCCCGGCAAAGCCCGGAATTGCGGGGCCGGATCAGCGAACTGCCTCCCTCGGCCCCGGTCCTGGTCGGCATCGATGTCGCGAAGGAGCGCTTCGACGGGCCTGGAACGGCGTGTCGTCGCTCGGCGCCCGCCAGATCCTCGATGCTTCCCACCGTTCCGGAAACCCATGGCACGACGGCTGACCGGCAAGAAGACCGCTCAGCTTTTGGGGAAATGAATCTTGCTTCGGTCTCCGGCGAGGGGCGGGTTCCTTACTGAACTGCGGCACGGTCACGAGACAGCGC
>Ga0105046_10006704_pt1 | contig 18209 bp, 17 predicted proteins | sample MAT03_FD_78385 | JGI IMG/M metagenome (GOLD analysis project Ga0105046, IMG submission 78385) | Freshwater microbial communities from Lake Fryxell liftoff mats and glacier meltwater in Antarctica - MAT-03 (megahit assembly) | ecosystem: Environmental > Aquatic > Freshwater > Ice > Liftoff...
CTGACAACCGACAACCATCAAGCCAGCGTCTTGGCCAGCCATCCGTCCACGATCGCATTGAACTGGTCCGGATGCTCCATCATGGCGGCGTGTCCACACTGGTCTATCCAGTACAACTCGCTATGAGGGATAAGTGAATGGAACTCCTCAGCGACCGGCGGTGGAGTAATGGTATCCTGTTTCCCCCAGATCAAGCACACGGGCATCGGCAGGTTCGGCAGGTCCTTGGCCATGTTGTGCCGGATGGCGCTCTTGGCCAGCGAGAGGATGCGGATGAGCTTGGCCTTGTCGTTCACCGTCACGTAGCACTCCTCCACCAGTTCGTCGGTCACATGCTTGGGATCGTGAAAGGTGAGGGCGATGCGCTGCCGCAGGAACTCCTTGTCCTCCCGGCGCGGAAAGCCACCGCCGAATGCGTTCTCGTACAAGCCGCTGCTGCCGGTGAGTATGAGTGTCCGGATCAGGGCCGCGTGCTTCGTGCAATAGACCAGGGCCACGTGCCCGCCGAGTGAGTTGCCCAGCAGGTTGATCTCCGAGAACCCCTTATGGCGGATGAAACGGTCCAGGAAGTCCGCCAATGCGGGCACGTTGGTGTTCAGCATCGGCAACGTGTACAGCGGGAGCATCGGCATCACCACGCGGTACTTCTTGCTGAAGTAGGCGATGGGCCCCTCGAAATTGCTCAGGGCGCCGAAGAGCCCGTGCAGGAAGACAAGGGGCGGGCCGTCGCCCACATCGATGTACTTGAACTCGCCTTCCTCCTTCAGTGAATGGTCCATTCCGATCCGCACGATGCGCTTCGTCCAAAGGTAGACGCTCGCCCCAAACGCGATCACCGCGCGCCACGGGCTATCCACAACACGCTGTGGACGCTTGGGCAGTAGGCGTTCCGCCGATCGTGCGATCACGACCACAGCTTTCCGTCTTGCTCACGCGATCGGTTGGAAGCAACCGGATATGCACACTGGTTGTTCATAAGCCCCACTTTCTCCCACCCTGTCATTTGGCCATTCTGCTTAGGTATTTGGCCTGTTCAACAACTTCGCGTTAGCTTCGTCGTTGAAGATTTATCAACACGAGCACAAAAACGGGGGAGATCGTGGGAATAAGTGGGTAGCCGACCCTACTTTCGCCACCATTCCTGCCGTGCATGCGCCATGCTGAACCTCTTAGGGGAATACCCAAGCACCTTGGACGCCAAGAGCCGCGTGCTCTTGCCCGCCGCGCTGAAAAAGCAGCTCGGTGGGGAAGTGGCCAAGGGCTTCGTGGTGAACCGCGACGTGTTCAGCCAGTGCCTTGTGCTGTACCCGATGGAGGAGTGGAACAGGACCAGCGCCGATGTGCGCCAACTGAACCGCTTCGACCCGGACAGTGTGGAGTTCATCCGGCGGTTCCTCAATGGGGCCACGCCGGTGGAACTCGACGCCAACGGGCGCTTGCTCATCCCGAAACCATTGATGGACTATGCCCGCATGGGCAAGGACATCGTGTTCTCGGGCATGGGCGATCGCATCGAAGTATGGAGCGAGGACCTGCACAAACGTGCGCTCGGCGGGAAAGTGGACTTCAAGTCACTGGCGGCGAAAGTCATGGGCGGTAGCCCTAAAGCCAATGGCGGATGAGTACCACGACCCCGTTCTTTTACAAGCCTGTCTCGAAGGATTGAACATCCGCCCCGATGGCGTCTATGTGGACGTCACCTTCGGCGGCGGCGGTCACAGCAAAGCCATCCTTGAGCGCCTGGGGCCCTTTGGCCGGTTGATCGCGTTCGATCGCGATCGCGACGCGTGGACGAACGCTCCCGAAGATGAACGCTTCACGCTGGTCAAAGCGGATTTCCGCTGGCTGAAGAACCACCTGCGCTTTTTGCACATGTTGCCCGTCGATGGCCTGCTGGCCGACCTGGGCGTGAGCAGTCACCAGTTCGATACCGGTGCCCGCGGCTTCAGCTTCCGCTTCGATGGTCCGCTCGACATGCGGATGGACCATCGCGCGAAGCGCAATGCGGCCCAACTGCTGCGCGACCTGGACGAACCCGCGCTTACCGCCATGCTCCGCGACTATGGAGAAGTGGATGGCGCGCACCGCGTGGCACGCCAACTGGCGAAGGCGAACGCTGAGACCCGGATCGCCACCACCTACCAACTCGTGGAAGCGCTGAAGCCGGTGACGCCACGCGGCAGGGAGAGCAGTTTTCTGGCGCAGGTGTTCCAGGCCCTGCGCATCGCGGTGAACGATGAACTCGGCGCCCTGGAGGCCCTGCTCAAGTGGAGCGCCGAGGTGATCAAGCCGGGCGGAAGACTGGTGGTGATGAGCTACCACAGCCTGGAGGACCGCCTGGTGAAGAACTGGATGCGCAGCGGTGATCTCGGCGGAGTGGAGACCAAGGACCTCTATGGCAACCGCACACGCCCCTTCAACCCTTCGAGCAACAAAGCGATCCAACCAACGGATCGTGAGGTAGCGATGAACCCCCGGGCACGCAGTGCCCGATTGAGAATAGCCGAACGCACGTGAACACCCTGCGCGAAAAGAAAGATGAAGAGCCGGTGGCGGCCGCGAAAGCGGCCAAGCCGGGTGTTGCGGTCAAGTTGCCGCGCGCCTTCATCAGCCTGCTCAACGGTTCCTTCCTCACGCGTGAGAACGTGCTGGGCAACATGTCGTTCATCCTCTTCTGCGCCGGGCTGATGATCGGCTACATCGCTTACGGTTACCACACCGAACGCATCGTGCGCGACCTGGACAGCACCGATGCGGACCTGAAGGAATTGCGCTCGGAGTACATCACCATGCGCTCGCGGTTGGAGAAGACCGAGCAGCAGAGCCAGGTGGCCGCCGGCATCGGTGAACTGGGCCTGCGCGAGAGCCGCGTGCCCCCGGCGAAGATCCAGGTGGACGCGCACGAACTTGAAAGCACGCGACGACCATGAGCGACAACAAACAGTTGCGCGCTCGTGCCCATATGGTCTACCTGACCGTCGTCGTCTTCGCCCTCGCCATCGCCGTCAAGCTTTTCACCATCCAGTTGGTGGAAGGCGACAAGTGGCGCGCCAAGGCCGAGCACATGGCCACCATGTACCGCACGGTGCAGCCGGACCGTGGCCACATCTACAGCGAGGACGATCGCTGGCTCGCCACAAGCGTTCCAGAGTACGAGGTGCGGATGGACATGGTGCCCGACGGGCTTACCGATGAGCTCTTCCGCAACAACATCGATTCGCTCAGCTGGCATCTTGCCCACCTCTTCGGCGACCGCACAGCGCAGGAATACAGGCGCGACCTCACCGATGCGCGCCATCGCAAGGAGCGCTACCACCTGATCAAGCGCAAAGCGGATCACACCCAGGTGAAGGAGCTGGAGACCTTCCCGATCTTCCGCCTGGGCCACTACAAAGGCGGGTTGGTAACCGACAAGCGAACCGTGCGCGTTCGTCCGTTCGGTCGGCTCGCGGCTCGCAGTGTGGGCTATGTGCTGCGTGACAGCAGTTCGCTGGCCATCGGCCTGGAAGGCGGCTACAACAAATGGTTGAAGGGCACCACGGGGCGTCGCCTGGAACGCCGGCTCACCGGGGGTGTATGGATGCCGATCGATGATGGTGAAGGCGTTGATCCGGTTCCGGGTTCGGACATCCACACCACGATCGACCTGAACCTGCAGGACGTTGCCGATGCAGCTCTGGAAAAGCAGTTGCGCATACACGGTGCGCAGTATGGCTGTGTGATCGTGATGGAGGTGGCCACCGGCTACATCAAGGCGATCAGCAACCTGACGCGTGCCGACGACAGCACCTACATCGAAGCGCTCAACTACGCGGTGGGCGAGGCCACCGAGCCCGGCTCCACCTTCAAGCTGGCTTCGCTGATGGTGGGGTTGGAGGATGGTCGGATCCGCATCACGGACACCGTCGACACCAAGTGGGGCAGGGTCCCCTTCTACGACCGTGTGATGAAGGACGCGCACGAGGGACTTTACAGAAAGGTCACCGTGCAGCGCGCGTTCGAACTCTCACTGAACACCGGTATCAGCCTGGCGGTGAACAAGGCGTACGAGCGGGAGCCTCGGAAATTCATCGAGGGCTTGAAGAAACTCGGCGTACACCTCCCAACAGGTGTGATGATCCCCGGCGAGGCGCAACCCACGTTGCGTGGTCCGGGTGAGAAGGGCTGGAGCGGTGTGAGCCTTCCGTGGATGAGCATCGGATATGAAGTCGCAGTGACGCCGTTGCAGACGCTGACCTTCTACAACGCGATCGCGAACAACGGCCGGCTGATGCAACCGCAGTTCGTCGATCGCATCTCGCGCAATGGGCGCACGGTGCAGGAGGTGGAGCCGAAGGTGCTCAACGAACGCATCTGCTCGAAAGGCACGTTGGGCATCGTCCGCGAAATGCTGCAAGCCGTGGTGGACAGTGGAACGGCTACGAACCTGAAGGCCGCGCACTTCAGCATCGCGGGCAAGACCGGTACCGCGCAGATCTCGCGCAATGGCAGCTACAAGATGGAAGGCGTCAGCTATCAGGCCTCATTCGTGGGCTACTTCCCCGCCGACGCACCGAAGTACAGCTGTATCGTGGTGGTGAACGGACCGACCAAGAGCGGCATCTACGGGAACGTAGTGGCTGGCCCTGTCTTCAAGGAGATCGCCGACAAGATCTACAGTAACCGCCTCGAGTTGCAACAGGATGTGAAGCTGGCGCAGGCCGATGGTCCTCGCACACCGGTGAGCATGAGCGGGCACCGTGGCGATGTGCGCATGGCGCTCGAAGGATTGAACGTGCCGATACAGGCCGATGGCGAAAGCGAATGGGTGACCACGCAAGCCGGTGACACCACGGTGACGCTCAAGCCGCGCGGCATCCCCACCGATGCGCTGGACCTGGTGCCCAACGTGCTCGGCATGGGGTTGAAGGACGCGCTCTACATCCTGGAGAACCGTGGCCTGCATGTGCGTGTGCAGGGCAATGGCATGGTGAAACGGCAGTCGTTGCCGCCCGGAACACGCGCTTTTCAGGGATCCATCATCGTGATCGAACTCACATGAAACTGCTGAAGGACATCCTCTACCGGGTGCGCATCGAGCAGGTGGTGGGTTCCACCAACACGGCCATCGAGAAGATCGCCTTCGACAGCCGCGAGGTGGTGTCGTTCACCGCGTTCGTCGCGACGCGGGGCACGCAGGTGGATGGGCACACCTTCATCCACAAGGCCATCGAAGCGGGCGCGAGCGCGATCATCTGCGAGGAGTTACCGGCGGAGTTGAAGGAGGGTGTGACCTATGTGCGCGTGATGGACGCGGCCGTTGCGCTCGGTGTCCTCGCCGCCAACTTCTTCGATCATCCCTCCAAGAAGCTGAAGCTCATCGGCATCACGGGCACCAACGGAAAGACGAGCACGGCGACGCTGCTGTTCCGCCTCTTCCGCTCGCTCAACCACAAGTGCGGATTGATCAGTACGGTGGAGACGCGCATCGGGCAGAAGACCATCCCGAGCACGCACACCACACCCGATGCGGTCCGCTTGAACGAGTTGCTCGCTGAGATGGTGGGCGAGCGCGTGGCGTACTGCTTTATGGAAGTGAGTTCGCACAGCGTGGTGCAGGAGCGCATCGCCGGCTTGCACTTCACCGCCGGTGTCTTCACCAACATCACGCACGACCACCTGGACTACCACGGCACGTTCGCCGAATACATCAAGGCGAAGAAGCGCTTCTTCGACCAGCTCCCCGCATCAGCGTTCGCACTCGTGAACGCTGATGATCCGAACAGCGCGGTGATGGTGCAGAACACCAAGGCCACGAAGCGTTCTTACGCGGTGAAGAACATGGCCGATCACCGCGCCCGCATCATCGAGAACCAGCTCACTGGCCTTCACCTGAACATCGATGGGCACGACGTCTATGCGCGCCTGATCGGGGAGTTCAATGCGAGCAACCTCACCGCCGTGTACGCATTGGCGGTCCTGCTCGGTGAGGCCCCGCTCAACGTGCTCACCGCGCTGAGCGATCTGGAGCCACCGCGCGGACGCTTCCAGTTGGTGCGCAGCACAAGCGGCATCCTCGGCATCGTGGACTATGCCCACACGCCAGACGCGCTGAAGAACGTGCTCACCACGATCAATGAAGTGTGCGGTGAGAACGAACACGTGATCACCGTGGTGGGCTGCGGTGGTGATCGTGATCGTACAAAGCGTCCGGTGATGGCACGCATCGCCGCGGAATTGAGCAGCCATGTGGTGCTCACCAGCGACAATCCGCGCAGCGAGGACCCGATGGCGATCCTGAGCGAGATGCGCACAGGGATCCTGATCACCGATCAGCAACGTGTGTGGGTGAACCCCGATCGCCGCGAAGCGATCCGCCAGGCGGTGGGCATGGCCAGACCGGGTGATGTGGTGCTGCTCGCTGGCAAGGGGCACGAGACCTACCAGGAGATCAACAGTGTGAAGCACCCCTTCGATGATGTCGCCGTGCTGAAGGAAACCCTTGAACTCCTCCACAAGTAATGCTGTACGAGCTCTTCCAGTGGTTGGATGGCAGCGTACCGGGTGCGGGCGTGTTCAACTACATCTCGTTCCGCGCCGCGATGGCCGTGTTCGTGTCGCTGCTGATCTCGCTATGGTGGGGCCAGGGCATCATCAATCTGTTGCGCCGCATGCAGGTGGGCGAAACGGTGCGCGACCTAGGCCTCGAAGGCCAGTTGAGCAAGCAGGGCACGCCGACCATGGGCGGCCTCATCATCCTCTCGGCGACGATCATCCCAACGCTGCTCTTCGCGCGACTGGACAACATCTACATCCTGTTACTGCTGGTGAGCACCGTGTGGCTCGGCACCATCGGTTTCATCGACGACTACATCAAGGTCTTCAAAAAGGACAAGCGCGGGCTGGCGGGCAAGTTCAAGGTGGTGGGGCAGGTAGGTGTAGGCATCATCATCGGCGCCACGGTCTATTTCCATCCGGAGATCCGCACACGCGTGGAAGTGCCCGAAGTACTCGCGGACCAGCTCGATCCCGCCGATCTGCACACGCTCACCGAGGAGGACGGCACGGTGCATTACATGCTGAACCGGAAGTCGCCGAACACCACGATCCCCTTCATCAAGGACAACGAGTTCAACTACTCCTCCATCCTCGGTGTGTTCGGCCGCGAGGCGCGCGACTACACCTGGATCCTGTACATCGTTGTCGTCATCTTCATCATCACCGCCGTCAGTAACGGTGCCAACATCACCGATGGCCTGGATGGCCTCGCGACAGGGACCTCGGCGATCATGGTGATGGCGTTGGGGGTGCTGGCTTATGTGAGCGGCAACGTCATTTTCGCCGCGTACCTGGACATCATGTACATCCCCGGCAGCGGTGAACTCGCGGTCTTCATCGGGGCCTTGCTCGGGGCCTGCATCGGCTTCCTCTGGTACAACGCCTATCCGGCGCAGGTCTTCATGGGCGACACCGGAAGCCTCGCGCTCGGCGGCATCATCGCCACGTTGGCGATCCTCGTCCGCAAGGAGCTGTTGATCCCCATCCTCTGCGGCATCTTCCTGATCGAGAACCTGAGCGTGGTAATGCAGGTCTCCTACTTCAAGTACACGAAGAAGAGGTTCGGCGCGGGCCGCCGGATCTTCCTCATGTCGCCCTTGCACCACCACTTCCAGAAGAAGGGGATCCACGAAAGCAAGATCGTGTCGCGCTTCTGGATCGTGGGGATCATGCTGGCCGTGCTGTCCATCGTAACACTCAAGCTGCGATGAAGAAGCTCGTGGTCCTGGGTGCACAGGAGAGCGGTGTCGGCGCTGCGCGGCTGGCCAAGCAGCGCGGCTATGACGTGTTCGTGAGCGACGCCGGTGCGATCAAGCCGAAGTACCGCGACGAATTGCTGGCGCGTGACATCGCCTTTGAGGAAGGTGGGCACACCGCCACGCGCGTGCTTGGCGCGGAGGAGATCGTGAAGAGCCCCGGTATCCCGGACACCGCGTCCCTCGTCGTCGCCGCGCAGGAGCGGGGCATTCCGGTGATCAGCGAGATCGAGTTCGCCTACCGCTATTGCAACGGCACCATCGTAGCCATCACCGGGAGCAACGGCAAGACAACGACCACACTGCTCACCCACCACATCCTCCAGAAGGCAGGGCTCAATGTGGCCGTAGGCGGCAACGTGGGCAACAGCTTCGCCGCGCTCGTGGCCGATGGTGATCGCGCTTATTACGTGCTCGAGCTGAGCAGCTTCCAACTCGACGGCATCCGCGACTTCCGTCCGCACATCGCGATGCTCCTGAACATCACGCCGGACCATCTCGACAGGTACGCGTACCGGATGGAGAACTACGTGGCGAGCAAGTTCCGCATCGCCATGAACCAGACCGCGTCGGACCATTTCATTTTCTGCGACGATGACGCGGAGATCCGCGCCTGGTCGCAGAACCACCCGCTGCTGGCCCGCCAATGGCCCTTCTCGATAAAGCACAGCGTGCCGCAGGGTGCGCACCTCGAAAACGATCGTATCCACATCACCACCGACCAAACCACGTTCGACATGTCCATCATAGAACTCGCCCTCAAAGGGAAACACAACGTGTACAATTCCATGGCCGCCGGTATCGCCGCCCGTGTGCTGGAGATCCGAAAGGATGTCGTGCGCGAAAGTCTCAGCGATTTCCAGAACGTGGAACATCGACTGGAGCACGTCGCCATGGTACACGGGATCGAGTTCATCAACGACTCCAAGGCCACCAACGTGAACTCCGCTTGGTACGCGCTGGAGAGCATGGACAAGCCGGTGATCTGGATCGTGGGCGGCGTGGACAAAGGCAACGACTACAACATGCTGCGCGACCTGGTGAAGCAGAAGGTGAAGGCCATTGTGTGCATGGGCGCCGACAACGCCAAGATCCACAAGGCTTTCGGCGGGCTGGTGCCCCACCTGGTGGACGTGGCGAGCGCTGAGCAGGCGGTGCGCTCCGGCTATGAGCTGGCGGAAAAGGGTGATGTCGTGCTGCTGAGCCCGGCTTGCTCCAGTTTCGACCTGTTCGAGAACTACGAGGAACGTGGCCGCAAATTCAAGACGGCTGTCAAGTCACTGTGATCATATCCTAACGACGCCATGGAAAAGAAACGCGTTTCCGTTCCGCTCAGGATCGTCGGTGGCCAGTTGCTCGACGCACGTCGCGCTGCGCTTTCCGGTCATGGTCCTCATCGCCTCGAACCGGTCGCCACGGTGAACGACGTCCTGTACATCAACGACTCCAAGGCCACCTTCCTCGATGCCACCCTGGAATCACTTGCCAGTGTGGAGAACCGTGTCGTGTGGATCGTCGGTGCCTGGCCCGATGACATGGCCCAGGGTCATGTGCAGCAGTTGTTGAAGGAGCGCGTGTCGTCGGTGGTGTTGTACGGCCCCGCGATCGATCGGGCGGAAGGCCTTCCGAAGCATGTGTTCCAGGCCGAGGAGTTGCGCACCGCCGTGTTGGTGGCGCACGAACTGGCGAAACCCGGCGAGGTGGTGTTGTTCAGTCCGGCGTGCCCCAGCGGTAACGGTTTCGCCAACTACGAAGAGCGTGGTGCCGAGTTCAAACGCGCGGTAAGAGATCTCTGAGACGACGATGAGAACACTTCTCCACAAGCTGCGCGGCGATCGCGTGATCTGGATGACGGCCCTGTTCCTGGGATTGATCAGCCTGCTCGCGGTGTACAGCTCGATCAGCTCGCTCGCCTTCAAGCGCGAGGGGGGAAGCACATTGCATTTCCTGTTCAAGCACGGGCTCATGCTCGCCTCCGGTGGCGTGATCATGTACTACGCGTCGAAGCTGAAGTACAGCATGTACTCGCGACTGTCGCAACTCGCCATCGGCGTCACCGCAGGGCTCCTGCTCCTAACGCTTCTGCTCGGCTCCAACATCAACGACGCGAGCCGCTGGATCACCATCCCGATCATCAACCAGAGCTTCCAGACGAGCGATCTGGCCAAGGTGGTGCTCATCGTTTACCTCGCCCGTGTGCTGGGCAAACACCATGACCAGGAGTGGACGTTCCGTGATGTGCTCGTCCAGCTCATGGTGCCTGTTGGAGTGATCTGTGGATTGATCCTGCCGGCCAACTTCTCCACCGCTGCGCTCCTGTTCCTGCTCTGCCTCATCGTCATGTTCATCGGACAAGTGCCGATGAAATGGTTGCTGTCGGTCGTCGGCCTGGCCGTTGGTGCGTTCATGCTGCTCATCATGGTGAACGAAGCGTTCGACCTCGGCGTGCTGCCGCGCGTGGAGACGTGGCAGAACCGGATCTCCAGTTTCGGTGAGACTGATAGCGAAGCCAACTACCAGGTGGAGCACGCCAAGATCGCCATCGCGTCCGGCGGTCTGCTGCCCAATGGTCCAGGTAGCGGTGCCTCGCGCAACTGGCTCCCGCATCCGTATTCGGATATGATCTATGCCTTCATCGTGGAGGAGTACGGAAGCATCCTCGGTGGTCTCGGACTCCTGTTGCTCTACCTCATCCTGCTGTTCCGTGCGGTGCGCATCGCGAGCCGATGTGAGAAGCCCTTCGGTTCACTCGTCGCGGTGGGGCTCAGCCTCATGCTCGTACTACAGGCGATGATCAACATGGCCGTTGCGGTGAACCTGGTCCCCGTTACCGGACAGCCGCTGCCCCTGGTAAGCATGGGCGGCACCAGCGTATGGTTCACCTGCCTCGCGATCGGCATCGTGCTGAGTGTGAGCCGCAGTCTCGAAGAAGCACAACCGTCAACCACCGATGTCAAACGCCCACGAACAGCGCTCGCTTAGGGTGATGATCTCCGGTGGCGGCACCGGCGGTCACATCTTCCCGGCCATCGCCATCGCCAACGCGGTGCGCGAGCGGGAGGAGGCGACGCAATTCCTGTTCGTGGGTGCTGAAGGGAAGATGGAGATGGAGAAGGTTCCCGCTGCGGGTTACGCGATCGAAGGGTTGCCGATCCGCGGGTTCCAGCGCGGCGCGTTGCTGAAGAACGTCGGGCTGCCCTGGCGCCTGGTGCGCAGCATGCTGAAGGCGCGGAAGTTGGTGCGCACGTTCAAGCCGAACGTCGCGGTGGGTGTGGGTGGCTATGCGAGTGGTCCGCTCCTCGCTGCCGCGCAACGCATGAGCGTGCCCACCTTGATCCAGGAACAGAACAGCTATCCGGGCAAGACGAACATGATGCTCGCGAAGCGCGTCGATCGCATCTGCGTGGCGTACGCGGGCATGGAAAAGTACTTCCCGAAAGCGAAGCTCCTGCTCACCGGAAATCCAGTGCGGCAGGATGTGGTCAGGCTCACAGGCAAACGGCCGCGCGGTATGGAGCACTTCGGCCTGCAGGAAGGGGCGCCCGTGCTCTTCATCACCGGTGGATCCCTTGGTGCACGCGGCGTGAACCGGGGTGTGGAGGCAGCACTGCCCCTGTTCAAGGAAGCAGGTCTCCAGGTGATCTGGCAGACGGGTACTCCCTATTTCGCGCAGGCCATGGAAGCGGTCGCGCAGCTCAACTACACCGGATGCAAGGTGCATGAGTTCGTGACGAAGATGGACTACGCGTACGCGGTCGCCGATCTGGTGGTGGCGCGCGCCGGCGCGATCAGCGTGAGCGAGCTCTGTCTGGTGCAAAAGCCCGCCATCCTGATCCCCTTACCCACAGCAGCGGAGGACCACCAGACGCACAATGCGCGCGCGCTCACCGATAGCGGTGCCGCCGTCCTGCTGCGCGATGATGAAGCGGTCGAGAAGCTCGGGACCACGGTGCTGGGGCTCATCACCAACGACCGTGAACTCGAACTCCTGCGCACGGCCATCGCAGGAATGGGAACGAACAATGCGGCGGAGGCCATCGCCGCGGAAGTTATCAGGCTCGCACGGAAATGAGCGCATTGAAAGGACATCGCTTCTTCTTCATCGGTGTGGGCGGCATCGGCATGAGCGGGCTCGCCCGTTACTTCCGACGCCACGGCGCGGAGGTGGCCGGCTACGACCGCACGCCGAGCGAACTGACGAACCAGCTGCAGAGCGAAGGCGTGGAGGTGCAGTTCAACGAGGATCCACGGCTGATCCCCGTGGAGTACAAGGATGCGGCACCGGCCGATGTGATGGTCGTGCGCACGCCGGCCGTACCGGTTACGAGTCCGCTGCTGAAGTACTGGGAGGACAAAGGCGCGCGCATCCTGAAGCGCGCCGACGTGCTGGGCATGATCACCGAGGACCGTCGCACCGTGGCCGTCGCGGGCACACATGGCAAGACGACCGTGAGCACCATGCTCGCGCACCTGCTCACCGTGGGCCGCATCAAGTGCAACGCCTTCCTCGGCGGCATCGCCGCGAACTATGGCACCAATGTGTTGCTGAACGATGACGCTGTGGTGAACGTGGTGGAAGCCGACGAGTACGACCGCAGCTTCCTCAAACTCTGCCCCAGCGAATCCATCATCACCGCGATGGATCCGGATCACATGGACATCTACGGCACGCCCGAGGCCATGTTCGATGCCTACACGGAGTTCGCGATCCTTTGCGACGGGCCGTTGCTCGTTCATGAGCGCATCGCACCGCATTTCAAGGAACGCAGCAACATGGTGTCGTACGCGTTGAACAGCACAGGCGAGCCACGCGCGGAGAACGTACGTGTGGTGGACGGCACGTACGCCTTCGACCTGATCGCCGAAGGCAGGCAGTTGCGCGATCTACGCCTTGGCATGCCCGGCCGCCATAACGTGGAGAACGCGATCGCCGCGGGCACCGTAGCGCTGCGGTTGGGCGTGAGCGATGAATTGCTGCGACAGGGCCTCGCTTCGTTCCGTGGAGTATCCCGCCGGTTCGAAACCCGCATCCGCAGTTCGAACATCGTCTTCATCGACGACTACGCCCACCATCCGAAGGAGCTGGACGCCTGCATCGCCAGCGTGCGCGAACTGTATCCCGGCAAACGCATCACCGGCATCTTCCAGCCGCACCTGTTCACACGCACCCGTGACCTGGCGGCCGATTTCGGGAACAGCCTGTCAGCCTTGGACGAGTTGATCCTGCTGGACATCTACCCGGCGCGTGAAGAGCCGATAGCTGGAATAACCGGCGAGTGGCTGCTGGCGCAAGTGCCGATGGACAACAAGGAGATGTGTACGCGCGAAAGCCTTGTGGAGGAGTTGCGCACGCGCGATCTGCAGGTCGTACTCACGATGGGCGCCGGGGACATCGATCGATCGGTGCCAGGCATTGAACGGATGTTGAACGAACGCTACCGGCCATGAAGAAGTTGAAACGGTTCCTGCGCGTTACCGGGATGATCTCCGCGATCGCCGGTGTGGTGCTCGCGCTCGGTTTCGTGGAGCGCACCGCGGACCGCACCCCGATCAGCGACCTCCAGGTGCATGTGGACGGTGTGGAAGGCATGCACTTCATCGATGAGCTTACGGTGCGCCGGGAAGTGCTCGATCACGGCACCACCGTGATGGGCGCCGCCACGGGCGAAGTGGATGTGCCCGCGATCGAACAACGCCTGCGCGGCATTCCCACCGTCGCCAAGGCCGAGGTGTACCACACCATGGACGGTGTGCTCCATGTGAACGTGAAGCAGCGCGAACCGATCGTGCGCGTGTTCAACGCCGATGGTAGGAGCTTCTACATCGACAAGGAGGGGTGGACCATGCCCACCAGTGCGAACTATACCGCGCGTGTGTTGGTGGTCACCGGTGCATTGAACGAACCCGGCGCGACAACGGGTGTGCGCTCGGTCTTCGAAAGCGACAGCGTCGAGCATCGCTTCCGTTCGGACGACATCCACCAGCTCGCGATGTTCATCCGCAAGGATCCGTTGTGGAACGCCCTCATCGACCAGGTGGTGGTGACCGCTGATGGTGACTTCGAACTGATCCCCCGTGTGGGTGGTCAGCGCGTGCGCATCGGCGACGGCACCGCGCTGGAACAGCGATTCGAAAAACTCCGCCTCTTCTACAAGGAAGGCATGCCACAAGCCGACTGGCGCCGCTATGCGCGCATCGACCTGCGCTTCGCTGACCAGATCGTCTGCACCAAACGAACAACGCCCCAATAATCACAGATCACCATGGACCAGAACCAAGACATCGTTGCCGGACTGGATATCGGCACGACCAAGATCGCCTGCATCGTCGGGCGGAAGAACGAGCAAGGCAAGATCGAGATCCTCGGCATGGGCAAGGCCAAGAGCGACGGGGTGACCCGTGGTGTGGTGGCCAACATCCAGAAGACCGTGGAGAGCATCAAAGCCGCCGTGCGAGAAGCGGAGGATAGCGCCGGTGTCGACATCGGGACGGTGAACGTGGGCATCGCGGGCCAGCACATCCGTAGCATGCAACACCGTGGCATGAAGATGCGCGAGAGCCTCGAGGAGGAGATCCGCCAGCTGGACATCGACCTGCTGATCGATGAGACCTACCGCCTGGTTATGCCTCCGGGTGAGGAGATCATCCATGTGCTCCCCCAGGAGTATATCGTTGACAACGAACAGGGCATCCGCGACCCTATCGGCATGAGCGGCATCCGCATGGAGGCCAACTTCCACATCATCAGCGGGCAGGTCACCGCGGCGCGCAACATCAACAAATGCGTACACCGCGCGGGGCTCAGCGTAACCGAGCTGATCCTGGAACCGCTGGCAAGCGCTGACGCTGTCCTGAGCGCGGAGGAAAAGGAGGCCGGGGTGGTGCTCGTGGACATCGGTGGTGGCACAACGGACATCGCGATCTTCTTCGACAACATCATCCGCCACACCGCGGTGATCCCCTTCGGTGGCAACGTCGTCACCGAGGACATCCGCCAGGGTTGCGGCATCATGCGCGACCAGGCCGAGTTGCTCAAGACCAAGTTCGGTAGCGCGCTCGCCGCTGAGAACAAGGAGAACGAAGTGGTGTGCATCCCCGGATTGAAGGGTCGCGAGCCGAAGGAGATCAGCCTGCGCGTGCTGGCCGATGTGATCCAGAGCCGCATGGAGGAGATCATCGAGCACGTCTACTTCGAGATCAAGAACAGCGGGCTCGAGAAGCAGCTGATCGCGGGCATCGTCCTCACCGGTGGCGGGGCGCAGCTCAAGCACCTCAAGCACCTGGTGGAGTACGTCACCGGCATGAGCGTGCGCATCGGTTACCCGAACGAGCACCTTGCCAAGAGCAACGTAGAGGCCGTCACCAGTCCGCTTTATGCCACCGGCGTGGGCCTCGTGATGAAAGGCTTCGACTACCTCGACCGCCGTCGCCCGATCGTGGTGCAGAACCACACCGTGAAAGTGAAAGGCCATAGCGAGAAGGGTCGCATCGGGACCTTCTTCGACAGCGTGCTCAATGGTGCGACCAATCTGCTGAGCACCGACGACGACAAGTGATCTTCATCCAGTACACCTTCCAAAACACAACGTCATGAAATTCGACCTTCCCAAGGAACTGGCCTCGATCATCAAAGTGATCGGCGTCGGTGGTGGCGGCAGCAACGCCGTGAACCACATGTACGAGCAGGGCATCAAGGGTGTGGACTTCATCATCTGCAACACCGATCGCCAGGCCCTCGACATCAGCCCCGTGCCCGTGAAACTCCAACTCGGCATCGCCCTCACCGAAGGCCTTGGTGCGGGATCGATCCCCGAACGCGGCAACAAGGCCGCGCAGGAGAACATCGATGAGATCAAGCAACTGCTCGGCGCACGCACGAAGATGGTGTTCATCACCGCCGGCATGGGCGGTGGCACAGGCACGGGCGCAGGTCCGGTCATCGCTGGCATCGCTCGTGAACTGGGCATCCTCACGGTGGGCATCGTCACCATGCCGTTCCAGTGGGAGGGCAAGAAGCGCAAACTGCAAGCGGCCGCGGGCATCGAGGAGTTGCGCAAAGCGGTGGATACCCTGCTGGTGATCAACAACGATCGCCTGCGCGATCTCTTCGGCAACCTCTCACTTGACAACGCCTTCGAGCATGCGGACAACGTGCTCACCACCGCCGCGCGCGGCATCGCCGAGATCATCACCAAGACCGGCAAGGTGAACGTCGATTTCGAGGATGTGAAGACCGTGATGACCAGCAGCGGCGTCGCCATCATGGGCATGGCCGAAGCCGAAGGGGAGGACCGCTCATTGCGCGCCGCGCAGGAAGCGCTCGCCTCACCATTGCTCAATGACAACGACATAAAGGGCGCCAAGTACGTGCTGCTGAACATCACCCACGGCACGCGCGAGGTGCTCATGGACGAGATCAGCGAGATCACCGACCACATCCAGGACGCCGCCGGCAGCAGCGCCGATGTGATCTGGGGCTACGGCAAGGACGAGACCCTCGGGGACAAGGTGCGCATTACGGTCATCGCCACGGGTTTCGCCACACATCCGGAGACCGGGGTGATCACCAGCGAGCGCAACACCCGCACGGTGATCCCACTCGATGCCGACCGCCCGACGATGATCACGCAACCGATCCTGAACCCGGTGATGGCCAGCGCGCCACCAGCTCCGGCAGCGCCACCGGCCGTGGCAGAGCCGGAGCATCTCGAGATGTTCATCAAGCCCGCCGAACCGAAGCCGGAGCCAAAACCAGAACTGGTCGCGACCGCCCCGCCCCAACGCAGCCTGCCGTTCGAGCCGGAGCAGCCTGTGCTGCGCGCAACGCCGGAACCGAAGCTGGAAGAACCCGCAGGCGAGAAAGTGGTGTACACCCTGTACGACGCTGCCGACACGCCAGCCACCATGGCACCGGTCTCCACGCCGACTGCCGCAACGACGAACAGCAACACGCCGCGTGGGGACACCCCACGCACCGAAGTGACCGAGGCGCGCCTGACACCGAACGAGCACCAGGCCCGCGTGGAGGAGCGCGTGGCGAAAGTGCGCGAAATGAGCCAGCGCCTGCGCACACCGAACGGCCTGAGCGACCTGGAACGGGAGCCCGCCTACAAGCGGAAGAACATCCAGCTGAACGATAGCACGCACAGTACGGACAGCACCGTGAGCCGCTACACCTTGAGCGAGGAGACCGACGAGAACGGCGAGCGTCGCGTGGAACTGAAGCGTAACAACCCGTACCTGCACGACAACGTGGACTAGCCGAAGGCTGGTCCACGTCGTAAGGGCGCGAGATCTCCCGCCCACAAAGCAAGAACCCATGGAACTGCAACAACGCATCGATGCGGACATCAAAGCCGCCATGCTGGCCCGTGACAAGGACAAGCTGAACGCCTTGCGCGCGATCAAGAGCGCGATCCTGCTCGAACTGACCAAGGAAGGTGGCCAGGGCGGGTTGGATGAAGCGGTTGGCATGAAGATCCTGCAGAAGCTGCACAAGCAACGCGCGGAAGCGGCGGCCATCTATCACCAACAGGGCAGGGAGGACCTGGCGGCCGAGGATGAGGTGCAGGCGCGCGTGATCGAGGCCTACCTCCCGCAACGCCTCAGCGATGTGGAGGTGGAAGCCGCTGTGCGAGACGTGATCGCGACAACAGGCGCGAAGGGCATGGCCGACATGGGTCGTGTGATGGGTGAAGCGAACAAGCGGCTCGCTGGCAAGGCGGATGGGAGTGCCATCGCAGCGCTGGTGAAGAAGATCCTGGCGGAAGGTTGACCGACATGGCATCTCAACGAAGAACGGCGGACCAGGTGGCCCGCCGTTCTTCGTTCGATCGGTGGAAGTGCTCAGTGGTTGCTGGCGAGTGTGGCCAGTCCTTCCTTCAGCATCATCCCCTCGGTATCGAGGCCGTCGTAGAGCCGCTCGGCGAGCAGGTCACCGCGCGCAGTGTATCGGAACCACACGCCCTTCTTCAACCCCCCCTGGAAGAGGCCGCTGCTTTCCATCTGGCCGTTCGTGTGGAAGTAGGTGAAGAGGCCATTGGCGATGGCGAGTTGCTCATCGGCATAGATGCCGGTCATCAGCAGCGAACCGTCGGCGGAGAGCACGCGTACTGCCCAGCCGTTCGGCTCCATGTTGGCGATGCGGAGCAGCGCATGCTTGCGGTCGGTGGTCGCGGTGTAGTCCGTGCCCACGAGGTCGTAGCGGATGTTTCCCATGGTGAGGCTTGTGACTTTGCTCGCCAGCAGTTCGGTGAGCATGTGCGCGTCCTCGCGCTGGCACCAGATCGGTGAGGTGGCCATCAGGCTGAGGATGATCGTGATGTTCTTCGCGGTTTTCATGACTTTGGGGTTTTAGTCGGGGCGCGAGATCTCGCGCCCGCTGGTTTGCCTTGGTTGGGGCGCGAGATCTCGCGC
>Ga0105046_10006706_pt1 | contig 18207 bp, 13 predicted proteins | sample MAT03_FD_78385 | JGI IMG/M metagenome (GOLD analysis project Ga0105046, IMG submission 78385) | Freshwater microbial communities from Lake Fryxell liftoff mats and glacier meltwater in Antarctica - MAT-03 (megahit assembly) | ecosystem: Environmental > Aquatic > Freshwater > Ice > Liftoff...
AAGTCGCTCAAATCGCCATCGTTTCTTGGCCAAACCGCCAGATGAAAGTGGTTGGGCATCAGACAATAGGAGAGCAGACGGATCGGCGTCCGCTCGCAGGCTTCGTGAAGAAGTTTCAGGAAGGACAGGTAATCACCATCCTTGTGAAACACGGTGCGGCGCGCGTTGCCACGATTCAAGACGTGGTAGCAATAGCCGCCCTGAGAAGCTCGACGGGTGCGTGGCATGTCGGAATTATCGGTGAAGACAAAACGGCTTCAAGCGAGAAAGTAGAATGTCTCCTTTTCTCCGGGATTGCGTTTCAACCCGCCAAGTCTTACAGTCTTCTTCACCACCGCGGTGCTGACATCGTTGTCGCCAAGCACCCACACTAGTGCTTTGTCACAGTTGAAACTTCGGGCTGGAGTCCCGCCTTTAGGCGAAAAAAACCGGCTAAAGCCGGGACTCCAACCCGTCATTTAAGATGTGACAGAGCCCTAGGCGCGATCGCGCGACTCGGTGATGTGAAGCCCATTCCGGGCCTGTTCCGATTCTGAGAGGAACTTTCTGTGTTGTTCCGGTGTCTCCTGACCGCTGGAATGTTCGCCGTCAGTGCAGCTCCGCTGCCCGCAGCCGAAGGTGTGCCTGCCGACCCTCTCTTTAGCCGACACGTCGTTCCCCTGTTCAGCCGGCTGGGATGTAATGCGGGTGGATGCCATGGCGCGGTGAAGGGGCAGAATGGGTTCCGCCTCTCGCTGTTCGGTGCCGACCCGGCAGCGGACCACGCCCGGCTCCTTCGCGAGGCCGGCGGCCGGCGGCTGGATCAACTGAAACCGGAAGCCAGTCTGCTGTTGCTGAAGGCGACCGGCGAAGCCGCGCACGAAGGCGGCAAGCGGATGGCCGCTGGCAGTCCGGAGTATCAGCTTCTCTGCAACTGGATCGTCGCGGGTGCGAAGCTCGACAAGCTTGACGCCTCGCAGGTCACACGTCTGACGGTCGAGCCTGCACTTCGTACGGCCAAGCTGGGCGAGCGATACTCCTTAAAGGTGACGGCAGCGTTCGCAGACGGCAGCACGGAGGATGTCACCGCATCTTGTTCGTTCGAGGCGGTGAACAAGGAACTCGCCCGGGTCAATGCGACCGGTCAAGCGGAAGCTATTGGTGTCGGCGATACCGCACTCGTCGCCCGCTACCGTGCCGAGCCGGCGGTCGCCCTGATCGTGGTGCCGCGCGCGGATTCGGGATCCTTCCCCGAGGTGAAGGCTGTCAACTTCATCGACACGCACGTTCTCGACAAGCTCCGGCAGTTGAACATCCACCCCGCCGAGCGGTGCGACGACGCGACTTTCCTGCGGCGCGCCAGCCTCGACGTGACCGGCCAGTTGCCGACACCCGATGAAGTTCGCGCCTTCCTGGCCGACACGACCGCCGACATGCGACAGAAGAAGATCGACGAGTTACTTGCCCACCCAGGTTACTCCGCGCTGTGGGCGACGAAGTTCTGCGACATCCTGCGCCCCACGGGATTCGATGCCCGCGTTGGGATGACGGAAGCAGCCGAGACGCGACGCTTCTACGAGTGGGTCCGCGTTCGTGTCAAAGAGAATTTGCCTTACGATCAACTCGCCGAGCGCGTGCTGCTGGCAACAAGCCTCGAAGGTCGCACGGGCGGGGAGTGGATTCGCGAAGTGCGCACGCTGCTGGAGGAGAACGTCGCGCTGAAGCCGGAACTGAACGCCTACGCCAATCGCCGCACGCTCGATCTTTACTGGCAAAAGTCGAACGCCACCGGCGTGAGGGGGGCGATGCAGGTCGCCCACGCGTTCCTCGGGCTGCGGCTCGAATGTGCGCAGTGCCACCGACACCCGTACGACATCTGGCAGCAAGACGACCTTCTCAGCTTCGCCAACTTCTTCATGCGCGTGAGCAACCCCGCCGCGGGCGGCTCGTCGCCGGTGCTTGCCAAGGAAGCCGACACGCTGACGAACCAGGTGAAGGGCCTTCGCGAGGAAGCGAAGAAACTTGGCGAGAAGGCGAAGGGTCTGAGCAAGGAAGAGATGGCGAAACTGAATGCCGACGTGAAGGCGCTCAACGACAAGGCGACGGGGCTGGAGACCGCGGGGAGGCGGATCAAGGGAACGGAGATTCACACCGGCGGCAAACCCGCCTTCGCCAGCGTGACGAACACACTCGGCAAGCAGGAATCGAAGCAGTACCGGCTGCTGGGTGCGAAACAACCATTGACGGTGAGCCCCGAGCAAGACCCCCGTGCGGTAGTCGTAGCCTGGCTGCGGCTACCCGACAATCCCTACTTCGCGCGGGCGATCGTCAATCGAGTCTGGGCTCACTACTTCGGCCGTGGCATCATCGACCCGGCCGACCAGTTGTCGCCGCTGAACCCGCCATCGCACCCGGAACTGCTCGACGCCCTGGCCCGAGGGTTCATCGAGAACAAGTACGACTTGAAGTGGCTGCACAAAACGATTCTCAACAGCCGCACCTACCAACAGAGCGCGCGCACCAACGCCACCAATCGCGCTGACACTTCCAACTACGCAAGCGCGTACCTGCGGCGTTTGCCGGCCGAGGTGTTGGTCGACGCGCTGAACCATGCAACTGGCGGAACAGAAACGTACCCACCGGAGCTGTTCCTGCCGGCCGGGGCCAAAGCGGTCGAGGTGGCAGGCGGAACCGGCGGTGACCGGACGCGGGCGAGCCTGCAGTTCCCGTTCCAAATCTTTGGCCGGCCGATGCGGAACTCGGACGTGCAATGCGACTGCGAGCGTGACTCCAAGCCGACAATCGTGCAGACGCTCTATCTCGCGAACCACCCGGCGGTCCTCCAGAAGATAAGCGACCCGAAGGGGCGCGTGGCGCAGGTCCTCAAGGCCAGCGCCGACGACGAAAAGCGCGTCGAGGAGTTGTTCCTGTGGGTGCTGAGCCGATTGCCGACCGACGAGGAGCGTGGGACATCCATGAAATACGTCAAGGATAGCCCGACGCCGCAGCGGGGCTACGAAGATCTGATGTGGGGCCTGTTGAACACGCGCGAGTTCCTGTTGAATCACTGACAACGAAGGGGAGGCTTCCCATGATTCCCAGCCACGGTCCGACGCGACGCGATTTCTTCCGCGTTGGGGGCGCATCGCTCTTCGGCATGTCGATCGCCGATTTCTTCCGCGCGCGGGCCACGGCCGCGGGTTCGCCGGGAGCGAAGGCCAAGCAGATGATCCTGATCTGGATGGCGGGCGGACCTCCGCACCAGGACATGTTCGACATGAAGCCGGACACGCCGCCGCCGTTTGGCAGCGAACTGAAGCCGGCGAAGACCAACGTGCCCGGCATCGAGTTCTGCGAGCTGATGCCCCGGCTGGCGAAATGTGCCGACAAGTTTTCGATCCTGCGGTCGGTCGGGATCGGAAACGAAAAATGGGAGCACTCCGGCGGGCTCTACTGGCTGTGCGGCAATCCGCGGACCAAGGACACGCCGAAGTATCCGATGTTCGGCAGTGTCGTCGCCCACGAGCGGCCGGCCCCGCCGGGGCTACCGACCTTCGCCGCGTTCGGCCACTACTACGACACCGGCGATGCGGCCGGCGACCTGCGGAACAACTATCTCGGTCCCGCCTACGACCCGATCACGTTCAAGCCGGGCGACGCCAAGAACGAGGTCGGGGCGATGCTCGTGCCGCCCGCCCAGCTCGACCTCACGGCGATGGCGAAGCGCGAAGGGCTGCTGAAGTCGCTTGACAAGCAGATGCGCAACCTCGACGCTGCCGACCCAGTCATCGCCGGCCTCGACAAGTACCAGCAGAGCGCCTTCGACCTGCTCCGCTCTCCGAAACTCCGCGAGGCGATCGATCCGAAGAGGCTGGTGCTGAAGGACGTCGAGCGCTACGGAAGGAACGAGTTCGGCACGATGGCGCTGTACGCCCGCCGTATGGTCGAGATCGGTGTGCCGTTCGTGTTCGTCCCGTGGCCCGGGTGGGACTTGCACGGCAGCGTGACCGAATCTTGCAAGCGGCTGCTGCCGCAGGTGGACGCGATGCTCTCCGGTCTCCTGGAAGACCTCGACGCTCGCGGTCTTCTGGAAAGCACGATCGTCACCGTGCTCGGCGAGATGGGGCGGAACAAGATCCACAAGGACTCGGCCTATTCGGGACCGCCCGGCCGCGACCACTGGGGCACGACGCAGTTCGTTCTCGTCGCCGGCGGCGGCTTCAAGCAAGGCATGGTGCTCGGGAAGACGGACAAGACCTCATTGCGTGTGGTCGAGAACTATTACACGCCGGTCAGTTATGGCCGCACGCTCTACCATCTGCTCGGGATCGACCCGGACAAGGAACTCTACACCACCACCGGCCAGCCGATAAAGATCAGCATCGACAACGCCCCGCTCATCAAGGAAGTGATTGCGTGAACGCCCGGTTCAGGTAGTATGGTCGGGTTGTTCGTCTGATAAGGCAAGCCAATACTCACGTTCGCTTCGAGCCGCCACGACTTTCTCCGTGTCGGCGCGCTGGGTTTAGGCGGGATGACGCTCGCCGACTTGCTGCAGCTCAAGGCTGCGACGCCGCCCTCGGAGCGCACGCGCGACAAGGCCGTCATATTCGTGTACCTCTTTGGCGGAACAACTCACGTCGACACTTAGGACATGAAGCCGGACGCGCCTGCCGAGTTTCGCGGTGAATTCAAGCCGATCAGGACGAACGTGCCCGGCTTCGACATCTGCGAGCTGATGCCTCTTCAGGCGAAGATTGCCGACAAGCACGCGCTCGTACGGAATTTGACCTTCAATCCGAACTTTCACGACCCGGTCGAAGTGTTCTCCGGGTTCCGCAAACCTGCTCCAGTCCCGAAACGCCGAAGCGTTCTGGTTCATCAAGTCGATTGCGAAAAATTGCTCTCGTTTGGGCAATAACCGATAGAGACATTCCGGTCAATCGACTTCACGGTCTCGCCTCTCGGCCTGCAGCCGGTAATCCAAGCCCAAAGCGATTCAACATACGTCAGGAGCATCCCTGTTTCGCAGTGCACGCTAAACGCAAGAAAATGCTTTTTTTGCAGGGCAGACCTTTAGCCTTCCCTAACGCTCTGCTCAGTCCACTGGCGGTCACCGCCGAAAGAAACTACAATTTCAGAGCACACCGTTCATACCCTCCTTTTTTTCCAATTCGCTCTTGAATGAGTATGTTGCATGGGTCTTTCAATGCATGCCCGTCTCCTTCTGCTGGCTGGCGCGTCCTTCCTCATCGCTTGTCCCGTCCGTGCCGCAGATCCTCCACAGGAAGCAGTTGCGTTCTTCGAGAAGAAAATCCGCCCGATCCTCGTCGACAACTGTTTCGAATGCCACAGCGTCGAGAGCAAGAAACTCAAAGGCGGCCTGCTTGTTGATTCCCGCCATGCTCTCTTGAAGGGAGGCGACTCAGGTCCCGCGATCCTCCCTGGTGATCCGGAGAAAAGTTTGCTGATCATCGCCGTCCGGCAGACGAACAAAGACTTGCAGATGCCGCCGAAGCAAAAACTCTCGAAGTCCCAGATCGCGGACCTCGAAACCTGGGTGAAGATGGGCGCGATCGATCCGCGCAAGAGCGTACCGACTAAAGTTGCCGGCAAATTCGGCATGAGCCTCGAAGATGGCCGTAAGTTCTGGTCGTTTCTGCCGGTAAAAGATCCGCCTATACCCAAGGTGAACAATGCATCCTGGCCGCGAACGTCCGTCGATGCCTTTATCCTGACCCGCCTGGAAAAGACCGGTATTACACCGGCACCTCCCGCCGATAAGCGGACCCTGTATCGACGTGCCAGTTTTGATCTTACCGGCCTGCCGCCGACTCCAACGGAGATGGACGCCTTTCTTGCGGACATGTCGCCGCAAGCCTTCGAAAAGGTCGTCGATCGCTTGCTTGAATCACCTCGATACGGGGAGCGCTGGGGCCGGCACTGGCTCGACGTGGTGCGCTATGCGGACACGTGCGGCAACGCGTCGGACTATCCTGTTCCGCAAGCACACAAATATCGCGACTGGGTGATCCAAGCCTTTAATCGCGATCTGCCATACGATCAGTTCCTGCGCGAACAATTCGCGGGCGACTTGATCGAGGGTGGGACCGACGCGGAACGCCGTGAGCGAATCGTCGCTACGGGTTACCTCGCCATCGCCCGTCGTTTCGGCGGCGACCGTATGGGCGAGCACCACCTCACTATTGAGGACACGATTGATAACCTGGGCCGTGCCGTCCTCGGCTCCAGTATCTCATGTGCCCGCTGCCACGATCACAAGTTTGATCCCTTTACATCGAACGATTATTACGGTCTCTATGGCATCTTCAACAGCACGCGCTACCCGTTTCCCGGTGCGGAAGTCGGCAAGGCTCAGGAGGATTTCGTACCGCTGATTTCGCCCGCGGAAATCGAAGCACTCCTCAAGCCGCACCGCGAGAAGGTGACTGCGATCATGACCGAGGTAAAGCAACTCGAGACGGCGGAAGCCGAGGCCAAGAAGTCCCCCGAGGCTCCGGACAAATCGAAACGGGTAATCGAGGCCACGATGAAGCTCGCGGCGGCCAGGAAGAAACTAGCCGCTACCCAGGCGGAGGCACCGGCAATCGATAAAGCCTATGCGGTCGTGGATTCCAAGTCGGCGAATGCGCGGCTCCAAGTGCGTGGAGATCCGAAACGGCTGGGTGACGAGGTGCCGCGACATTTCCCTGCCGTGCTAGGCGGCCAGGAATTGCCGAAGAACTCTGCGACCAGCGGCCGCATGCAACTGGCGGAATGGATCAGTGATCCCAAGAATCCACTGACGGCCCGCGTGATAGTGAACCGCATTTGGCAGCACCACTTTGGCAAGGGGATCGTGCAGACTCCGAACGATTTTGGTAAACAGGGACGTGCCCCTACGCATCCCGAACTACTCGATTTTCTTGCTGCTCGCTTCATTGAATCCGGCTGGTCCGTGAAGGCGATGCACAAGCTCATCGTGCTCTCGCAAACCTGGCAGATTGCGAGCACCGACGTCGAAGGAAGCGCGAAGATCGACCCGAATAACGAATTGTGCTGGAAGTTTAGTCGCCATCGCCTGGATGCAGAATCGATCCGAGACACGATCCTGTTCGTGAGCGGTGAACTCGACGAGAGTGTCGCGGGAGCGCATCCCTTTCCGCCCGAGAAGAGCTGGGGATTTACTCAACACACCCCTTTCGTCGCCCAGTACGAGACCCGTCGGCGCAGCGTCTATCTGATGCAGCAACGCATTCGCAAGAACCAGTACCTTGCGCTCTTCGACGGGGCCGATCCCAGTTCCAGCACCGGGGCTCGCCTCCCGAGCACGACACCGTTGCAAGCTTTGTTTCTGATGAATGATCCGCTCGCCCACCGTGCAGCAACCAAGTTTGCCGAGCGCATGATCGCCGCAGGCTCGGACGAGGCTTCCCGAATCCAGTTTGCCTACAAGGTCGCCTTGAGCCGTCCGGCTGATTCGGATGAACTGAAGAGCTGCGTTGATTTTCTGCGAAACTACCGCGGGAAGCTCACAACCTTGAAGACGCCGGTCAATCAGATCGAGCAGAACGCGTGGGCTGCCCTGGCACGAGCGATTCTGAGCAGCAATGAGTTTGTGTTTGTCGATTGAGGAGCGAAATTGGCGAGCGTCGAGGCGTAAGCCCGACGTGGAAACCAGCAAGACACGTCGGGTTTACGCCTCGACGCTCGCCAAATCCATGCAGACACTGAGTTGAAACGAGAGAGCATCATGCAGTCATTCCAGTACTCGCGCCGATCCGTAATTCACTCGCTCGTAGGCGGGTCGCTGATGTTGCCGGGCATCATTTCCGAGTTGTTGGCTGCGGACACGAAGCCGGACGATGGCGATCCGCTGGCACCGAAGCCGCCGCATTTCGTTCCGCGTGCCAAACGGGTGATCTTTCTCAACATGAGCGGCGGCGTCTCGCACGTTGATTCGTTCGATTACAAGCCGAAACTGATCGCCGACCACAACAAGCCCTTCCGAGTGCCGGAGAAGATGCTGGCAGCCTTCGCACCCAACAACCGGGTCGTCGAGAAGTTTTTCAAAAAGCCGCAGTGGGAATTCAAACAGCGGGGCAAATCGGGATTGTGGATCAGCGAGCTTTTTCCTCAGGTCGCTGAATGTGCGGATGACCTGTGTCTCATTCGCTCGATGCGGAACGATCACCCGGACCATTTCCAGGCCACGCTCGGAATGCACACGGGCTCGGTAACATTCGCGCGACCGAGTATCGGTGCCTGGGTCAGTCACGGGCTTGGGACCGTGAACCGAAACTTGCCATCGTTTATTGTGCTGGCCCCACAGTTGCCCTACGCGGGCGGACAGGTGTGGGCCTCGGATTTTTTGCCCGGGTGCCATCAGGGAACGCTCGTGGGACCGGGACAGGAACCGATCGCAAATATCAAACGGCGACAGCCCGCTACTGAGTTGCAGGAGATGGAACTCGGCTTGACCCAGGCCTTCAATCGCAAGCATCTTGCTCAGCGACAAGGTGACGCTGACTTGACCGCACGCATCAAATCGTTCGAGACAGCGTTCGGCATGCAGGCCGAGGCACCGGAAGCGTTCGACCTATCGAAGGAAACTGAGGCGACCTTAAAGCTGTACGGTCTGCCGCGTGGTGGCACCACTGGCTTCGCTTGGCAATGCTTGGTGGCTCGGCGACTGGCCGAGCGCGGGGTGCGATTTATTGAGCTGATTGACACCGGTGCGTCCAACAACTGGGATTCCCACGGCGACATGAATCAACACGGCCCATTGGCGAAGAACGTCGACCAACCGATTGCCGGCTTGCTCCGAGACCTCAAGTCACGTGGCATGCTCGCGGAAACGCTGGTCGTCTGGACCACGGAGTTTGGCCGGACACCATTCAATACGGGGAAAGATGCAAAAGGCCGCGAGCATCATGCCGAAGCATTCACCTCGTGGATGGCAGGAGGGGGCGTCAAAGGGGGCATGAGTTACGGGGAAAGCGACGACTACGGTTGCGCGGTCACATCCAACGAAGTCCACATCCATGACTTCCACGCCACAATTCTCCACTTGTTAGGCTTGGATCACGAAAAGCTGACGTACCGCCATGCAGGCCGTGATTACCGTTTGACCGATGTCTCCGGCAGTGTGGTGCGCAAGATCATCGCCTGAGAAATGCAATGCGAGAAAAACTAATGAATGGAAAAAGAGACATCGCGACAGCAACAGTAGGAAAGTGCAGGTGAAAGGAACATGCGGCAGAGCAGCGGCGGTCGAACCATAAATCACGGTTGCGTTCGAGTGAAGACGATGAGGAGTGATTAGAGTTGGGCATGGAGGGCACATGACGCTAAAGATTGGTCAGATGAATTCAACCGGTTTCTATGTCAAGAAGCCATGATCCGATGCAAATGGAAAATTTCGAAACACGCCAAATTGAAGGTGATTTTTAGGCGACATTCAACCCTTCGGGCAACACAAGCCCACGATAGCTGTCGACTTGGCTGCGCAGCCATCACAATCTTACGGCCGTTTGATGATCTGGGTCGTGATGTGGGTAGTCTCCACCACGGTATCAATGATTCGCGAGAAATTCCAATCGCCAACCGCACGATCAACGGGGCTTCGCTGGCAGGATCGCGTTGTAACACAGCGACCTCGTGGCGAAATCACTCGATCTGCAGCTCAATGCTGGAAATCTTCGCCCGGTCAGGTTCTGGAGTGTTACGCTCTCCGATCCTGGCAAGGACACCTTGCCAACTGACGAAACGCCGAGACATCCACATCGTTTCGGCAATTTGATGGGCTAATTCTTCGGCCGCACGTCCCCGCGGCTGCAAAGACCCCATGGTTTCGGTGAGAAATGACTCACAATCCTGCACATCCTCACCGGGTACCACCAAGGCGCAGGATCGCAGACCGTGCTTCACGGCATTGCGGGATGATCGTGCTTTTCCTGCGGGTGTTCGCGGTCCAGTTTGGCCGCGATGTTTGGCGGGGATCTGGGCCTTTTGGGTTTCTATGGACATGTGTTCGCCTCCTACGAGTGATTGAGTGGATCCCGGGAGCAAAGCTCGTTTGAAGAAGCACGCCCTGTGGATCAGTTTCGTTCATGATTCCACAGCCAGGAAAACTAATTGCCAATTAGCTGCGACGCAAGTGCAGTCTGCGAAAACTGTCTGATGCCCCAGGGACGATTAGGGTCCATTCGATCTCCACTGCCGTTCGACACTTCGGTCGATGTGACCTACGCACGCAACGCTTCGCCGAACGGATACGGACCACGCGACCAGGATTGCGGCCGCCGCCGGACCCAGAAGCCGGTGGACTACCCATATCCGGCCGCGAGTGGTTCATCACTATCAGCGACCAGCCCGACTGCGGACGGCCCGAGGGCGCACGTCCCTCGCAATCGTAGCCACACCCGCGGGTTGTCGGATCTCGAGGCCGAGAATCGGGGCCGGCCCGTCAGCTCACCCGCAACTCGAACTCCCCGAACAGGTCGGACAGGACGGGATCCGCAATGACCCCCTTCAGGGCCAGAGCCGGCGACGTCACCTTCAATCGCGTGAGCCCGTCTTCGACCAGGAGCCCATACTTCCGACCTCCGTTGTCCGCGCCAATCGATTTCAGGCTCACCGTCCCCAGCAGCCCGGCCGCAACAGAGCTGTTGCTAAACGCCGGGTCCGCCGAACCCTTCACCCCGACCACCCGGAACGCGTTCACCTTCCCTCCTGGCGTGAAAATGCCGACCCCGAATGGGCCTGTCAGGTTCGTCGGCACGAACCCGGCCAGAAAGGCGCTGTCGACGAACGTCCGGGCCGTGAACGAGTTGACCCGGCCGGCCACCGCAAATGTGCCGCCGGTCACCGCGCCCGCAATGTTGGCAGTCTTCAGGGTCAGCTTGCCCGCCAGCACCCCCTCGCCGGTCAGAGTCACGTCGGCTCCGAATGCGATCGTCTCCTTCCCGCACATGACGCGGCTGCTGCTCCTCGCAATCGATCCGGCACAGGCGGAGTTGCGACTTGTGGACTGACGACATCTGCGCTATCAAAAGGTAGCCCGTGTCGGGAGGTGCGCACAAAAGAGTTACCCAATCGCCCCACTTATCTCCGACACACCGACTCGCCACCCATGTCGAGTTGAATCTTCGACAATACAATCAACGGACGCCGTACGGACGGTTTTCGTTGATCCGTCCTGCAGAAAAACACTCGGGAATAATAACCATTTTCCGGCGACTGTAGATGTCAGGGTCGCTGGCCAACTTCAAACATTACACTTTCTGCCGACAAGCAGGCTGGGAGGTATCAAGATAAGATCTAAGGTCCCAGTCGTTCGAGGTATCGCGTCGGCTTGCGTTTTGGCGATGCCTTGCCCGAAACAAGGGAGGCCTGCCAGACGAAGTCACACCGTGGCTCAATAGGGACCAATGAGGGGTTCTGGTTTAAAGGCCTGGAAGTGGCCGTTGCAAGCTGTTCTGAAATGCAAACAACTCGATTCCGGATCTCGTCCTGATGTTTACTCCCGAGCCTTCCGCCGAGCGATTCCAGTCCTTGATCTCTCTGATCGAGGCGGAAGGTGTTCACTATGGCCGGGAAGATTCGTTCAAGATGTCGAGCGCTGGCCTACAAACGCGGCGATTCTTGCTGGGCGTTCCGACAGAGCAGATCGCACCGGATCGCATCTTGCGCTGGTGCGATATACTCGGAATGCCCCAGCGTTTGAAGGACGCTTTTGCAGAACACTTGGCGGATGCCAACATGGTCGGCGTGGGTCTGGAAGAAAGCCGCGATCAGGGGTTCTACAAGATCTATCTGGAGTTCTGGGAAAAGGTCCGGCTTCGTGTCCGACGCACCAAACAGGCTGACCCGCTCTTGCTGCACCTTGGTTTCAAGTGGCGATCCGAGGGTGACGGGACGGATGGCAGGATGGCCCGCTATACTTGCTTCCCGCTGCTCAGTACACACGACATTCTGGCCCGTATCGAGCAGGTTTACGACTGCGCGCCGACACGTACCGGACCCGAATTGGTCATGGGCATCGTGCGGCGCGCCGCGGCGGCCAATCCAAGAACCCTGTTTCTCTACATGGAGGCCACCGAAGAGGGCAACTCACGCACGGCTTTCGACGTCAACCTGTACAAGTCCGGGCTCATTATGCGTGACATCGATCCGTACTTGCGCGGCCTGGGGCAGCACTACGGCCTGCCGGAGTCGGAGTTTCTGCCATTCATAGACCGCATCAGACCAAATTTACTGGGACACGTATCCGGAGGTCTCGATCAAGCCCGCAACGATGCGACGACGCTGTATTACGAAACTCGCGCTCTGGGCCCATAACATGGAAGCCGGGACCCGCGATGATCAGTTAGCGCCAAGTCGTTTGGCGGCTCGAATGGCCTGCTCGTACCGTCTGCTGCACTGCTGGCGAAGTTTAGCCGCCGCTTGCTCTTGTCCCGCGGCAGTGAGAAGCCTGCCACGCAACTCAATTAGTTCCGTCCATGCGGGGGCTAACGCGGATGCCGCTTCCAGATGGGCCTCCGCGCTTGCCAGATCCCCAGCACCGGCAAGAACGCTCCCCAGGTGCATGCGAGCGCCGGCAGCGGTCTTATCGTTGGTCGTAGCGACCTCCAAGAATGGAATTGCTTCCCTTGGTCGCTGCACCTGGATCAGCACGCTTGCAAGGGCGCTGGCGAGTTCTGGATGCTTCAGGAAATGCCGGGTCGTTAGGCGGTAATACTCGCGCGCCGCCTCGAATCGGCCCAGATGGCAATGCAACAAGCCCAGCGCCGCCCACGTCAACGCATCCTCAGCCGCGCTTCGCTGCCCAGTAACGAAGCGGGTCTCGAGTTGACGCACCGTCGCCAAGTTGAGCGGCAAGCCGCGGGCAGGAAACTCACAGGCCTCACGCAAAACGCTGTCCTCGTAGGCCGGACACAGGTCCGCGGCGCGGTCCTGACAGGCCTGTGCCTCTTGTGAGTTGATCGAGACCATACTCAACAAGTGCCAGGTTGCCGGACAGTGCGGATGCCGTTCAACCTCGGAGCGGCACGCCGAAGCCGCGGACTCAAGTGTACCCGCGCGACGCAGTGCGGCAATCTCGCCCAGTCGCTCAAAATGACTGCAGTCCTCGACGCGTCCTTCGAAAAGTGCCGCGAGGTGGTCGGCTAGAAAGCGGTAGCACAGCGGAGTGAAACCGCTCCCGACCGATCGGCTGATGGTCACGAGTTCCGGACTCAGGCACAGAGCCTCGATGACGCCGTAGACATCGCAAGGCGACACCCAAGCGGACTCGTCTGGCAAGGCGATAAAGAAATCGATGTCGATGTCGATCAAGCTGCCGACCGGTAGCGACATTCTCGCTAACTGATTGAAATCACAAATCGTCAGTTCCACGCCCAGCAGCCGACCTTGTGCCGTGCCATCGGGCCGGCGCACGAAGCTAAGAAGTTCCTCGAACTCCACGCCGTCCATCTGTTGCATTCGTTCGAATGTCGCTGATGGGTCTGCAGAGAGGACATGCGGCGGTGCGACCCAGACGATGCGCTCGATCATCCCGAGCCGGTGCGCTGGATACAGAAAGTCTTCGATGCTGTAGCTGAACCCCTCGTCGGGGTGGAGGTGATGCGGCTTGCTCAGCGCGGCAACCTGCTGCGCCGTCGTGCATTCCACGATGCGGCGCAGCCGCGCCGGTGATATCTGCTGCAAATCGAGGTGGGCATCGAAGTAAACCAGCGTGCGCGGCCGCTTCGGCAGGTCCCACCACGCCGCCAGGGCTGACGAATGCTCCTCGAACGTCAGTACCTTCATGTAGCCTTGGTCTCGGCGTCGGCGTGCGTGCCGGCGATACGATCTTTGAAGTCCGTGAAGTTACGCAGCGACGCCAGGTGTAGGTAAAGTAGTTCGAGTTCGTCCGTCTTGACGAGTTTCTCGAGCTGCTCGCCGCTGAGCTGGCGGAGCCGTTCGCGCTTAATACCCAGGAACCCGCCGAGGGAGATATTCTCGCCCTGGGGCGTTGTCACGTTGGCCTGCATTGGCTCGAGCAGTTGAAGCTCCTTGAGACTGCGGCAAAACTGGCGCGTGCGTTCGAACTGGATCTGAAACTCCTTCAGGAACTCGAGCACCTTCTCGACATAGGGCGTGGGTTTTTTATCCGCCCCGAAAAGAGCGTTGCCCTTGCCCACGCGATTAACACCAGGGTGCGACTCGTCGATGCACAACGTGAGCGCCTTGCCGTCGCCTGACGAAAAGACGAACGGGTATCGGCGAATGAAAGCGGGAATGTAGTCCGCCTTCCAGCGGGAGTCCGACGACAGGAAGAGGTTTTGCGAGTTCCTCACCCCCAGGATAACCGCGGGCATCACTTCCTCGCCCTCGGCCGTGAACACAATGGCGTACTCCGCCGCCGCGCGTGGAAACTCGACCGCCATCAGCGGCACCGCGTTGACGTCCGCGCTAAAGGCAAAGCTGTCATTGGCCTCGACGGATACGTCGCCATGCCGCGCAGCGGAAACCGGTACAGCGGATTTGTAAATCAATAGTTGTCTCGACACGGATGAAACCTCTTTCTTGGAAATCGGAACATGTTACGAAAGTGGACAGTGAATCGAGCCGGACTCTCATGGCCCATGTCTGGCCTTCTTGACGGCTAAAAAACGCGCAATCGTGAACGCTCCAGCCTGCGCTCCCTCGCCCAGCAATCGCAGGCCTTCCATGATCATCCTACGCATGGGATCGGTGGTCAGCGCGATCTCCTTGGCCAGTTCGGCCCGCTCATTCGGAGAGACTATAAAACCCCGCAACAGCGGCATCTCCGCACGTAAATCGACTGCCTCTTTCACCTCAAGACCCGCTGCCGTCATGTCCGCCGCATAACTCAAGGGCGTGCCCGGCGGCGTCATCGCCCAGATTTCACAAATCGGTCGGAGATAGCGCTCGCGATCCAGTTCGCTCACGCCTTCAGCCGCCAGCCAGTCCTCGCCGGCTAGACGCCCGCCCGGGCGCAAGACCCGGTAGACTTCTCGGAAAAACCGCGCCCGATCGGGGAAGTGGCAGGGCGACTCGAAGAACAGCACCGCGTCGAACGAGTCGTCGGGATACGGCAGCTCACTGGCGCTGCCTAGGTCGAAGGAAACCCGGTCTTCGAGATTCGATTCGCGCGCCAGCTTGCGGGCCAGTTCGAGCTGAACGGAGTTTGGAGTCAGGCCTCGGTAGCGAACCGCTGTGCGGCTCGCCAGGTGACACGCGGGGCCGCCGATGCCACAGCCCACCTCGAGCACATCGCTGGCCGACGCCAAGTCCGCGCTCTCGGCGATTCGCCGCTCCATGCGGAGCTGATCCTGGGGACCAATTGGGCCATGAGGCAGATAATAACCCGTATGCCAGTGGTTGCCAAGGAATTCCCGGTAGAACGGAATGCAGAGCGTGTAATAGTGATTGACCAGGTCCGGGCCTGGCGACGGCGCGCGGAGCAAGCTGCTAATCAGATTCCGGACCTCGGCTTGCGGAGCCGTCAGGCAGGCGGCTCCGCTTTCGCCGCTGTTGTTATCCATCCTCGAAGTCCCGGACTCAAACTTTCGTTCCATTCCTGCTCCGTGCGCCCGCTTGCTGGGGACTTATTTCGTGCGCGGGGTTGTACCCGGACGGTACGGTGGCTGCTCCACGAGCGGAAGAACAAGGTCGTCATTCAACCAGAGCGGCGCAATCGACACGTCCGCGTCGTCTTCCTTCCGGAGAGTCAGCATCGAGTTGATCTCGGAGTGGGTTAGCCGCGCGAGGATGGTGTTGTAGCCCCCGACCGGTGCCTGCGCACCACGCAAGTAATTCGTCCGCCGCGCGGGGTCGGTGCTCAGATTGATGTCTGGCACCAACGCAAGCTCGCCGAACTGGTTCGACCAAGACGGAGACCGTGGCCAGCTCGGCGATCCGGCGCGAACCAAGTCGCGGGGAGACGCTTGGCCCAGATTGAAGTTCTCCGCTGGAGTTAAGAAGGATGATGCGGGGAACTTCTGAATCGATCGCGCGTCATTATCCACAGGTACCGAGCGGCGCACACCCGGTGCCAAAGTCGCCGCCATCAAGTGGTAAGACTCTTCTCGCGGATCGAGATCCGGAAGGCCCAGCACGTGTCCCAGTTCGTGCATGACTACCGTGAGAAGGTCCATCCGCCCTTGTACCGGGCTGCCAGCGTGGGCGGACAATTGCCCCGTCCCCCAGGCGTTTTCAAACTCAACGTCGTCACCGGGCGTTGGATCGATGAACCAGCCGAAACCTCCCGCGTTGATGTCGAGCGTCACGGTGTCGCTGGCGTAGCCGAGAGTCGGCGAGCCTGGGCCATCCGGCAGGTCCGCGATGTTGATGGAGTAAGCATTCAGAACCTCCAGACTCGCGCCCCGGGCAGCCCAACGCGCCTTTGCTTCCGCCACGATCGGAGCCAACTCGGCTTCAGTAAGCATTGGCCCTGCCACCGGTTTAGGCGGCGCGAAGGCTGCCAACTGCGGTCCACTGGCTACTCCAAAGTGGTAATTCGTATCGGTGGCCGTGAACGTCGCGCCGTTAGTCGGATCTTTGGCGAATGCCGTGACCGTGTTGCTATATGGCCCCGGCTTCACCGTGTACCGCGTGTGAACAGTGTTGACGGAGCCTAGAGCGAAATCGGACAGCGTGGCCGAAGTAGAATTGGACGACCGGGTCTCCGCCAGGAAACTTACGTAACGAGGCACGTTGGTGCCGAACAGTCTGGTCAAGTCCACGCCAATCTGGATCAGTTCACCCGCTTGTGGCGAGGTGAACCCGGCCTTGTCAATGAACGACCATGGCACCGAAACCTGGGCCGTGTTCACAAGGGCAAAAGTGGAGCCTGCGGGAACGCTGAGCTGCGTGAGCTGGCCAGAGGCGTCCGTCCCTGTCCAGCGGAACACCTTGACGACGGGGCTGGATACGCTACTGGCGACGTCGACGACGAAGAGCAGGTCGCCGTCGCTGTGGGTCCCGCTGAAAGTCCCCCCGGGGGCGGCAGCGACCGACTGCTGTAGGAACCAGAATCCTATAGTCGCATTCCCGTTGGCCGAGTAACGGTCGAGTCCACCAAACGCAAGCTGGCGACCGGTCGCTGGGTCGGCGTAGGAGGCCCCGAAGGCATGTGCAATGTCATCTTTGTCTTGGGGTTGCTGCATCTTCCACTGCCACTTGGCGATTCCATTGGTGTCCTTTGACCCGCCGCCCGTGAAGATGGCGTCCGAGAAGGTATTGGGCGTGCCGACTGGATCAGTCGCGAATCCGGGTGTCTGGCCGTTCCCGCGAGTGTCGGTGGCATTCACGATATCCTGAGAAACCCGGCTCCAGTTGGGCGATGTGGCCGTGCCCGATCCGGTGCCTGTCGACGTGTACAGCCAAGCCTCGTTGAGATCCAACAAACCATCCGTATCCATATCGCCGAGGTTGAAATTGGATCCGGATCGGAGGACCGGAGTAGGGCTAAAGTCGTCCGCGGGGTTGGCTGGTGTCCCCGCATCGTCGCGCAGATAAGTGACCTGGATCGGCCCTTCGCCGGTGTTGTAGACCTTGTAGGTCCAGACGACCGCGGTGCCAATCGGCAGCGCGCGGCCGGGCGCCGCCTGAGCTAGCTCGTCAGAGGTGGGATTCATCGGATCGAGGGCGTTGATCGCCTTCTGCACGAAGATCGCCGGCGCGTTCCCCAAGTGATAGCTCGGATCGCTGGCCGTTAGGATCTGGCCGCCCGACGTGCTTGCGACCACCATGGCGAGGTTCCCGTAGAGGTTCGGCACAACCGTGTAGGTAAACGTGCCAGCAGATGTATACCGCCACGTCTCGCCCGGGTCGAGTTTGCTGTTGTTGTTCGAGTCGCCACCGACGAACTGTGGCGTGAAGTCAGGGACGCCCGGCGAACCAGCATCATCCCTGATCGAAGTAATTGTCAGGGAGGCGTTACCCGGGTTCGTCACCAAATAGGTCCACACTACGTTCGTGCCGACCGTCAGAATGCGTGGATTATCGGGGTCGTTGGCGTCTTCGAGTGTCGTCGGACGGAGCGGATCGACGGCATTGATGGCCGTAACGATTTTGATCGCTGGTGTGGTTCCACCACCACCTCCGCCGCCGCCTCCGCCACCACCACCCCCACCTCCTCCCCCTCCGCCTCCACCCCCGCCACCACCTCCGCCACCACCTCCGCCACCACCACCTCCGCCTCCGCCACCACCTCCA
>Ga0105046_10006709_pt1 | contig 18202 bp, 19 predicted proteins | sample MAT03_FD_78385 | JGI IMG/M metagenome (GOLD analysis project Ga0105046, IMG submission 78385) | Freshwater microbial communities from Lake Fryxell liftoff mats and glacier meltwater in Antarctica - MAT-03 (megahit assembly) | ecosystem: Environmental > Aquatic > Freshwater > Ice > Liftoff...
CGCGAGGATGATCGAGACGTTGGCGGTCATGCCGGGTTTGAGTTTCAAGTCGGCGTTGTCCACGGCGACGACCGTGTCGTACGTCACGACATTCTGGATGGTAACCGGCGAGTTGCGCACTTGGATGACCCGGCCGGGAAAGGTGCGCCGCGGAAAGGCGTCCACCGTGAAATTGACCACCTGACCGATTTCAATGCCCCCGACATCCGCTTCCGCGACGTTGGCGTTGATCTGCATTTTGGCGAGATCGTTGGCGATGACGAACAGGGTTGGCGCGCTGAGGCTGGCGGCCACGGTCTGGCCGACATCCACGCTGCGTGAAATCACACTGCCATCCACCGGCGAATAGATCGTGCAGCGCGCGAGATCAATCTGCGCGCGCGCCAGCGCGGCCTCGCGAATGGTCACGGTGGCTTCCGCCTGTTGCAACGTCGCGACGGACTGATCGCGTTCCGACTGGGGAATCAATTTGGCCTCGAACAATTCCCGCGCGCGGGCGGCATTGATGCGCGCCAACTCGCGGTTGGCCCGGGCGTTGGCCAGTTCGCCTTCGGCTTGATGGACGTTGGCTTGGTAGGTGGCCGGATCAAGTTGCGCCACCACCTGCCCGGCCTGCACAGGCGAATTGAAATCCACGAACAACTTCAAGATCGTGCCCGAGATTTGGCTGCCAACCTGGACGTTGACGACGGGATTGAGCTGGCCGGTCGCCGTCACGGTTTGGATCAAATCACCACGCGCCACGACGCGGGTCTGGTATGGCGGCGCCGTGTTCGCGCGTTGTTTCCAATACCAGCCGCCGAAACCGAGTCCCGCCACCACTAGCCCGATGATAACCCACCATTTCATGGAGATCGTTCCTTGATGAATCGCACGGATGTAACCCCGGTGAGCGCCAGAAAGTTACGAATGGTTTTCTCCGCATTCTCCTCGGCGTCCCGCAAGATGCCCATCTCCAGCGCCCCGGCTTGCACCGCTTCACGCGCGGCCAGCCGGGCTTTTTGTTCCAACTCGGGATTGTACGACACCCACGGCGTCCACCACGTCTTCGAGCGATCCCACGTGCGCGTGTTTTTCTCGTCCACGGTCACATGCAACACCTGCGGTGGCGGGAGCCGGATCTGGAGCGAGTTGTCGGCGAGCACCTGCACATCATTCGTCGTCAGCCGGGCGAGGTTCACGCCGGCCAGCACATCGGCGCGCACCATCAGCAACACTTTCTCGGAACCGAACGGAATTTTTTCCTCTTCCAGACCGATCACTTTCTGCAAACCGTACTTCACCGTGATCAACTCGCTGAGCTGCTGAATTTCCTGCAACACCGCCGGCGCGTCCAGTAAGGCGCGAACTGCCGGGGTCTTGCGCGGAAAGAAGTACAAGTAGGCGCACGCGCTGCCCAGCGCGAGAAAGAGGATCCCGACCGTGTAGAGCTTGATGGTCTGCCACATCGCCGTCACCAATCCCGCCGGCGAAACGTCCGATACTCGCCGACCTCAATCTCCCGCGCGTACGCCTCCACGCCCTTGAGCGTCACCCAGTATTGATGACCAATCTGCAAGCCCAGCAACCCCGCAAATGCGTTTGTATCCACCGTGAAAGTCAGCATCTCCCGGTCTAAGACACCGCGCGCCGGGATTTTGATCAATGGTGTCTGCGTACCGGTCGTGGACGGCAGGTAATAATCCTTGTCGTGATCCGCCAGAATAAACCAGTTCCGGTCGAGTGTGAGTTCGAACGTATTGGGATTGGACACCACCAAATGCACCATCACCACTTGGCCGCTATCGGTGCGACCAATAGTCGTCTCCGCCAACCGCACCACGTAATTCGTGCCGCTGTACGTGCGCACCTTGTGCGGCCTGCCAAAGTCACGCGACTTCTGAATCCGCACCGTCGCCAACAACACCACACTGACGCCGATGATCACCAGCGCCGCCACGCCCACGATCCATTGCAGTTTCCGAGTCACCATGCATGCACCGCGGCCGCCGCCGCGCCGATCAGCGCCACGCCGGCCAGAAAGTTTGCCAACACCAAGGCCTTGCCGTGCTTCAACAATTCACCCAACACCGCATGCGTCGCCAGAAACACAAACCCGCCGCCGGCATGCGCCAACACCGCTGCCAACCACCAGTCGTGATGCGCGTGATCATGCTGGCTAAACATTGCCAACCCGATCACCCCGCCGACAATCGTCGTCGCTTCCACCGCCGCCACCCACGCCAACGCCCGCCCGCGCGAGTACCCGGCCCCCAGCAACAACGCCCCCAACGCCAACCCCTCCGGCACCTTGTGCACACACACCGCCAACAACATCGTCAGATCCGTCTCCCCGCCGTGTTCATGGCCGGCCGCGATCGCCAACCCATCCATCGTGCTGTGCACTGCCAACGCCACAATCAACGCCGACGCGATCTCGCTGAACCGATGCGTCGTCGCCTCATCAAAATGACTCGCCGCACACGCCGGACACACGTGATAGACGTACTTGCTGATCAACAGAAACACCACATACCCCGACGCCAACGCCACCACCAACTGCCACCAGCCCAACGCCGTCGCGGCCTCCGGCAAAATCGAGAACAGCGTCACGCCCAACAACGTCCCCGCCGCCAAGCTGATCAACGCGCACAACCGCCGATGCGACATCGGCGCCACCATACTCAACGCTCCGCCGCCCACCGCCAGCACAAAGGCCAACACCACCCGGCCGATTATCGAAAGTGAATGATCCAAAATCTATCCTCCAGTCGGGCGAGATTACACGCGCCCCCCCCAATTGTCACGCACCCGGCTGGTGGACGGGCGCTTCGCAGTAGGGGGCTACTGGAACAGACTCCGATCGCCGGCCGCATTGAGCCGGCCGATGTTGGCAGATCGGATCCGCGTGTCGAGGGTGCCGGGCGCCATCCGGAGCATCTCGACATGTCCATCCGCGAATACCACCGCGGCTCGGGCACTATGCCGGAAGTGCGTGGTCGAAGCGGACGTGTGGCTGTATTCCATGTAGTAAAACTCTTCGAGCATCGGATTGAGCGATGACGCCGGCGCTTGGAACGAATTGACTTGGGCACAGTCACCGAACACCACGATCCCCGACGGACGCGTGATGTCGCCTGGCATCGCGCCCGAGAGCAGGATGTTCATTCCATAGCCGGTGCTGATGACATCGTATTTCTGCCGCCACTTGGGCGATTGATAATCGTAGCTGGGGCAAATCTCCACGCGCCGGCTCGCCTTAATATAAGGGTAAAGACTGGCTTGGGTCGGGTCGAGGTTGCGCGCGCCGGGGGCGGCACCGGGGTTGAAAGGCGATTCCAGTCCGAAGAACCAGCGCATGTCGGTGCCGTTCACCGATTCTTGATAGGCAAAGTAACGGTTGTAATCGTCGAGATACATCTGGGTCGCCAAACCGAGTTGGCGGAGATTGCCGGTGCAGAGCGCGCCTCGACCGGCGTCCCGGGCGCGGCGCAGGGCGGGCAACAGAATCCCGGCCAACAACGCAATGATCGCCACGACAACCAGTAGCTCGATCAGCGTGAAACCTTTTTTGTGTGGGTTCATGATGGTCAGCGCGGGGCCGATTAGTGACCGGCCCCGCGCACCGGGTGGGTTAGCGTCGTTTCTGACCGGCGAGGCCGGCCGCCGCGATTCCCAAGATCACCAGCAGCGCGGTGCTCGGTTCGGGAACAACCGCAAACTCAAACCGCTCAAACGTCACGTCGGCCACGAGCGACGGATCGCTCGGGTCGGTGAATCCGTCGCGGTACGCCATGATTGCCAGGGTATCCACGACGAACGGTTGCGTGACGTCGTAGAGGAATTGCGTGTTGAGATCCAGCGCCGGCACTTCCGTGTTGAGCAGAGTCAGCGAACCGTCCGGGTTGACTTGATTCATCGTCAAGGTCAACACCCCGGCTATGCCGTCAAATGTCAGGTCGGCCTGTAACACGACGAGTTCCGGCAACGCGGTGATGCCGGTCAGGTTGTCGCTGAGGTTGGAATCATTGCCGAAGATCGAGGCAAAGTTGGCGAACGCGTCGCCGCCGCCGTTCTGCGCGCCGAACACGACCGGCGTCAGCGTCCGCCCGGAGGCCGGGCTGGTGAACGTGGTCAGGTTGGGAAAGTACGCAAACTCAATCGTGTGAAACGTATTGTCGCTCGTGAAATCTGCAAACGACCCGGTCCGGTCACCGCCCGTGAGCGAACTGTTCACCAGCCCGAACGCGATTTGCATGAACTGATTCACCGGGGCGCTCGTGATGCTGAAACTAAACCGCGTCGTCAACGCGAAGCTGTCGCTTTGCGTGACCGAGACGCCCAACGCCCGATCCAGCCGCGCGGTGGGCAACGATGAGTCGAGGTGGACCGCCAGCGAGCCGACCGCATCGCCGGCATACTGCGCCGGGGCGGCGGAGTTCCAGCCAAATTGGCTGTTGGAATTATCGCCCGCGCCAAACGACCATTGAGCGAATGGATCGGAGGAAAAATCCTCCACGAGGGCGTGGGCGGGGGTGATGACAACGACGAGAGCCGCAAGTGCGGTCCCGATGGTGAGACGACGGAACATAACGTTTTCCTTTGGTTCGAAGGTTTTTTTGGGTTACTCGCGTCGGCCGTTGTTCTGACTTCTGGCTTCGAGCCTACTTTCTCGCCTTCCCCGAAAGGGTGGCTGTTGAGATTTCGTATCCAGTTACAGCAGCGCCACTGTTGCCGATTTTCACGGCATTCCCTGCGCCGACACAATGAAAAGAACTGCGGCGAGACTACATCCGCACCGGTTTAAGCTACAAGCGAAATTTGGGGTGCCTTCTGCAACCACTTGTCGGGCAGGGCAAACACGGGGAAGAAATCACGCCGCGAACTTCCGTGTCGCCGTGCTGCGCTTGAACGTGCTCGCCACGCCGGCCCCAAACTGATTGAATGCCGCGAACACGGAGGAATTACATGCAATATCGTCCCTTGGGTCGGACCGGCGTGAAAGTCAGCGAGCTTTGTCTCGGCTGCATGATGTTTGGCGGGAAGACGGAGCTGGAGGAATCCTGCCGGGTGGTTGACCGGGCGTTGGATGCCGGGATCAATTTTCTCGATACGGCAAATGTGTATTCACGCGGCAAGAGTGAAGAATTTACCGGCGAAGCCTTGAAGCGCAACGGGAAACGCGACCGGGTGGTGCTGGCGACGAAAGTTAACGGTCAGATGGCCGACAACGAACCCAATGCAGCCGGCAACAGCCGCCGTCACATCATCCAACAATGCGACGCCTCGTTGAAACGGCTCCAGACGGATTGGATTGATTTGTACCAACTGCACCGGCCCAGCCCCGAGATTCCGATTGATGAAACCTTACGCGCGCTCGACGATCTGATTCGCGCCGGCAAGGTGCGCTACATCGGGACGAGCACGTTCGGCGCGTGGCAGGTGGTGGAGGCGTTGTGGGCGGCGAAGGAGTTGGGGTTGCATCGCCCGATCTGCGAGCAGGCGCCCTACAATCTCCTCGACCGGCGCATCGAACGGGAACTCATCCCGATGGCGCAGACGTACGGACTGGCCATCATTCCGTGGGCCCCGATGGCCAGCGGGTTTCTCACCGGGAAATACAAACGCACCGGCACCGACCCCGCCGATTCCCGGTTGAAACGGGACGACACCGGCAAGTGGGCGTGGCGCGTGTACTCCCCGGCCTTCGACATTCTGGAACGCGTCGAGCAACTCGCGCAGGCGAAAAATTGCAGCCCGAGCCAACTTGCCGTCGCGTGGTGTGCCCAGCAACCCGGCATCACCAGCCCGATCATCGGCCCGCGCACGATGGAACAGTTGGAAGACAATCTCAAAGCCGCCGACGTGAAGATCACCGACGAGGATCGCAAATCGCTGAACGAAGTCGCGCCGCCGGGCGGGATGACGGTGCCGTACTACGAGTCCAGTTTCGGACCGCATCCGCACCGCTGGTGAGACTCACGGACTGTCGGCTTTGGCGTCCTGCTCGTCGTAGTGCGCTTCGGGCTTATGCGCGCCGATGGGCACGCGGACGTTCTCGACCAGATCCTGAACCGATTGCGGCGGGGGCGGAGTCAGACGTGACACGATGAAGGTGACGATGAAGTTCAGCACGCAACCGACCGAGCCGATCCCCTCCGCGCTGATGCCGAAACACCACTGGTCCATCCACGGCGTCGCCGTGCCGAACACCTTGTCCGACCGGGTGCAAATGACATAGACCGCCGTGAACGCCAACCCGACCACCATGCCGGCAATGGCGCCTTGTTTGTTGGTGCGTTTGTCAAAAATGCCGAGCAGGATCACGGGGAAGAAACTCGCCGCCGCAAACCCGAACGCAAATGCCACCACCTGTGCCACGAACCCGGGCGGGTTCATCCCAAAGAAGCCGGCCGCGATGATCGCCGCGAGAATCATCAAGCGCCCGACGAACAGGCGTTTCTTCTCCGGTGCGTGCGGGTCCACAAAATGGATGTACAAGTCGTGCGCGATGGAGGACGAGATCACCAGCAACAATCCCGCTGCCGTGCTCAACGCCGCCGCCAACCCACCGGCCGCCATCAACGCAATCACCCACGGCGCCAACCGCGCCACCTCGGGCGTCGAGAGCACGATAATATCCCGGTCAATCGTCGCCTCCGCGAACTTGGTGCCTTGCCGCTGCAATTCGAGCACGCCGTTGCCATTCACGTCCTTGAACGACATCAACCCGGTCTTCTGCCAACTCATCGCCCACTCAATGGGCTGGCCATCGCGCGCCAGCTGCAAAATGGAACGACCGGACGCCTTGTCCGTGGTCATGCCGGTCACGGTCGCGCCGTGCAGTTGTTGCAGCAGATTGTACCGCGCAAACATCGCCAGCGCCGGCGCCGTCGTGTACAGAATCGCGATGAACAACAACGCCCAGCCCGCCGACCACCGCGCCGCGCGCACGGACGGGACAGTGTAAAAACGCACGATGATATGCGGCAGCCCGGCCGTCCCCAACATCAACGCCGCCGTGATGCAGAACATGTCCAGCTTCGTCGTCGTCGCGAACGGCCGCGTGTACTCTGCAAATCCGAGATCGAGTTGGATCTGATTCAGCCGGTGCATCACATCGCTGGTCGTGAACGCCCATTGCGGCAGCGGGTTGCCGGTCAGCAACTTGGCAATCGCCACCGCCGGGATTAGGTACGCCAAAATCAACACCCCATACTGCGCCACCTGCGTCCACGTAATCCCTTTCATCCCGCCGAGCACCGCAAAAAACGCCACGATCACCATCCCGATCACCACGCCGGTGTTGATGTCCACTTCGAGAAACCGCGCGAACACAATCCCGACCCCCCGCATCTGCCCGGCCACATACGTCAGCGAAATAAAAATCGCGCACAACGCCGCCACCACTCGCGCCGTCTCGCTCGCATATCGTTCCCCGACAAAATCCGGCACCGTGAACTTCCCAAACTTCCGCAAATACGGCGCGAGCAACAACGCCAGCAACACATACCCGCCCGTCCACCCCATCAAATACATCGAGCCTTCGTACCCGAGAAAACTGATCATCCCCGCCATCGAGATAAACGACGCCGCGCTCATCCAATCCGCCGCCGTCGCCGCCCCGTTGGCCAAGGCCGGCACTCCGCGACCCGCCGCATAAAATCCCTCTGAATCCGCCACGCGCGACCGCCAGCCGATGTAGAGATAGATCATGAACGTGACCGTCACGAACACGTACGTCCAGGTGGTGAGCGACCAGTTGAACCATTCGCTCATGGCTATTCCTCCACGCCAAATTTTCGGTCGAGCCGATCCATGCGCCACGCATAAACAAAAATCAGGATCACGAACACATAGATCGAGCCTTGATTCGCAAACCAATACCCGAGCGGCAGCGCGCCGATGTGAAATTGATTGAACCACTCGACCAGCAGAATGCCGGCCCCAAAAGAGACGCTCGCCCAAATCGTCAACAACCCCGCGATCAACCGCAAATTAGCCCGCCAATACGCCCGCCGCTTTGCCGCCACGCCATCGTCAGCCATGCGCAGAGCAAACCAGATTTAGTAACCCTTCGTCAAGCTCGCGCCAGACAGGGGCGCACCGCAGGTTTTGTGTGACGGGTTGAAAGCGCGTTCCGAACAGCCTGAAGGCTGGACTCCAAACCAGCGAACGACGTTCGGAGTTCAGGCTTCAGCCCGCGGCTCCCCGTAAAAAATCGTGCTACAATCGCCCCGTGAAAATCGTCGTCGCGCTCGACAAATTCAAAGGCAGCCTCACTGCCGCGCGCGCGTGCGCGATTGTGGGGAACGCGCTCCACAATGCGCACCCCAGCGCCGAGATCATCTTGAAACCCATGGCCGATGGCGGCGACGGCACCGCTGCCGTCATCCACGCCGCGCTCGGCGGTGAATGGATCGAACACCCCGTCACCGGCCCGCTGCCGGCGATACGTAACACTGCCAGGTATCTGTGGCTGGCGGACCAGCATCTGGCAGTCGTCGAGATGGCGGCGGCCAGCGGACTGGCGTTGTTGCGACCGGACCAGCGTGATCCCCTTCGCACCACCACCTTGGGCACCGGCGAATTGATTCAAGCGGCGCAACAGCGGGGCGCGCAGAAAATTCTCCTCGGCGTCGGCGGCAGCGCGACGGTGGACGGCGGGGTCGGGGCCGCGATGGCGCTCGGCTGGAAATTTTTGGACGCCCACGGTCAGCCGGTCGGTTTGGGTGGTGGCGAGCTGGCGCGCATCGCCACGATCATTCCCGGCACCGTGAAGACCCAGATCGAAGTACTCTGCGACGTGGATAGTCCACTCTGCGGTGAACACGGCTCCGCGTGCACATTCGGCCCGCAAAAAGGCGCGACGCCGGCGGTGGTGGAACAGCTTGAGGCCGGCTTGCGTCACCTTGCGCAACTCGTGGCCGGTGGCGCGAGCGTCCCCGCGAGCGGGGAACAACCACCGCCTCGCGGGGACGCTCGGCCCACCGCGCGGGTGCATGAAATTCCCGGGGCCGGTGCGGCCGGGGGACTGGCGTTTGGGGCGGCGGCGTTTCTGGGGGCGCAACTGGTGTCGGGAATTGAGGCGGTGATGGCGGTGACGCGGTTTGAGGAATCGCTGCGGGGCGCGGATTGGGTGATTACCGGGGAAGGCTGCTTCGATGAACAGTCACTGCGCGGCAAAGTCGTGGCCGGTGTGCTGCGACTGGCGCGGCAACAGGGCGTCCGAGTGGCAGTTCTGGCCGGTGGCGTACGCATCGCAAAACCGGTGGGAATCGAAATCGCGTTGGCCACCAAGCCAGACGACTTGCCGTTGGATCAAGCACTGGCGCGGGCGGAAGAATTACTGGCAGAACGCGCGCGCGAGTTGGCGGAACAATTGTAGGTGCGCTTTTACGCCGGCAACGTGGGCACGGCGGCGAGGAGTTTCTTGGTGTAGTCGTGCTGCGGGCGGGCGTAGATTTCTTCCGCCGTCGCTTCCTCGACGATCTTGCCGTAGTACATCACCAGTACCCGGTCGCTGATGTGTTCGACGACGGCGAGGTCGTGCGCGATGAAGAGGTAGGTGAGGTTGAATTGTTCCTGCAGGTCTTGGAGCAAGTTGATGATTTGCGCTTGCACGCTGACATCCAACGCGCTGACCGGTTCGTCGCAGACAATGAATTTGGGTTCGACCGCCAAGGCGCGGGCGATGCCGATGCGTTGGCGTTGGCCGCCGCTGAATTCGTGGGGGTACCGGCGGGCGTGGTCGGCGTTGAGACCGACCGATTCCAACAGGTGGGCGACCCGGTCGCGCTCCGCTTGACGGTTGGCGCAAAGTTTGTGGATGCGGAGGGCTTCGCCGATGATGTTGCCGACGGTCATGCGGGGATTGAGCGAGCCGTACGGATCTTGAAAAATCATCTGCGCTTGCCGGCGAAACGCGCGGATGTCCGTGATGGGTTGGCCGGCATAGCGAATCTCGCCGGCGGTCGGTTCGATCAACCGCAGGATCGTGCGACCGAGTGTTGTTTTGCCGCAGCCGCTCTCGCCAACGAGACCGACGGTTTCCCCTTCGTTGATGTGGAACGACACGCCATCCACCGCTTTGACCCAGGCGACCGGTCGTTGCAACAGGCCGGCGCGCACGGGGAAGTGCGTTTTGAGGTCGGTGACTTCGAGGAGGCTCATGATTCGGTGAAGGGGCAGCGGACGCGCCGCGCGCCTTTCTCCAGGAGTTGCGGTTCGGGGTCCGTGCGGCATTCGGGCCGGACGATGGTGCACCGCGGATGAAATTTGCAGCCGGCGGGGAGCGCGGCGGGATTGGGGACATTGCCGGGAATCGAGAGCAGCCGGTCATGCCGCGCGCCGAGTTTGGGAATCGAACGCAACAACGCCGCCGTGTACGGATGCAGCGGTTGGCGCAACAACTCCCGCGCCGGCGAGTATTCAACGATGCGTCCGCCGTACATGACGGCGACATTGTCCGCGAGATCACCGACGATGCCGAGGTTGTGGGTAATGAGCAGGATGCTCATCTGGAGTTTGTGCTTCAGCTCTTTCAGGAGATCGAGAATCTGTTTTTGAATCGTCACGTCCAACGCGGTCGTTGGCTCATCGGCGACGAGCAGTGCCGGGTTGCAGGCGAGGGCCATGGCGATCATGACGCGTTGTTGCTGGCCGCCGCTCATTTGGTGCGGGTAGGAACGGAGCCGCTGTTCCGGATCGGGAATGCCGACCAGCGTCAGCAGCCGCGCCACCTCCGCATCGGTCGCCGCATCGGGTCGGTGGAGTTGCAGCACCTCTTTAATCTGATAGCCGATGCGAAAGACCGGGTTCAGCGAGGTGGCCGGTTCTTGAAAGACATAGGAAATCTTCGCGCCGCGAATGGCGCGCAGCCGCGCCTTTTTCATGGTGAGCACGTCTTCGCCATCGAGCAAAATTTCGCCGTGCTTGTAAACGCCGGGCGGCGTCGCAACCAGCTTCGCCAACGACAACGCGGTCACGCTCTTGCCGGACCCTGACTCGCCAACGAGCGCCAACGTCTCGCCACGCTGGATCGAGAACGAAACCCCATCCACAGCGCGAACTTCACCGTCGTCGGTGAAGAAGCTGACGGAGAGGTTGTTAACGGAGAGGAGGGGGGCGGGGTGCATGAGTACTTAAGTGTTTAAGTGCCTAAGGGTCTGCGTGTCTAAGTGGCAGAATTCTTCAGGAACATCCAGTGCGGAATCGAGATCGGCGGCCGTTTCGCGAACGTGATAGCCAGCCGTTGACCGATCCAAATAGCCGATGAAGCCGCCAATCGTTTTCGATGTTTCCAATGCGGCGGCTTGAGTGGTGGTAAATTGTTCCGCCGTGATGTAGCGCTGGTCGGACGCAACGTAAAGTTGGCTGCGCACTTCACCGGCTGATCCTCTGGCGATGTCCAGAAAGCGGACCAACTCCTTGCGACTCCAGCGGTCAAAGCCTTCCGCGATATTCGACATGGCCGACACCGCCGCACCGCGAATCTGCCGCACCAGCTCGTAATCCTTCGCGAATGGTGGTTGCCGTGTCAGATCATAAACTGCCTGGGCCAAGGCGCGCGCCTTCTGCCAGCAGATCAAATCTTCAAATCGTTCCACTTTCATAACTCAAGCACTCCGACACTCCGGCACTTATGCACTTTTCCCCTCATGCCGTTTTTGCCTCCGCGGTTCGGAGTTTGGGATCGAGGGCGTCGCGCAGGGCGTCGCCGAACAAATTGAAAGCGAGGACGATGAAGAACATGGCGGCGGTGGCGCCACCGAGTTCGTACCAGTGACCTTGCCAGAGCCGGAGTTTGGCGTCGCTGATGAGGATGCCCCAGCTCGGTTCCCCTTGCACGCCAACACCGAGATAACTGAGGACGACTTCGGTGAGAATCGCGCCGGGGAAGCGCAACGAGAAGCTGATGATCACGAGGTGGAGAATGTTGGGTAGGATGTGGCGGAAGATGATGGCGGCATCACCCACGCCGAGGGCCCGGGCAGCCAACACATATTGCCGGTCGCGGTGTTTGATGTATTCGCCGCGAATCAGCCGGCACAGTCCCACCCATGTCGTCAGGCCGATGCCGAGACAGACGCCCAGCAACCCTTTTCCCACGACCAACGCGACCGCGAGGATGAACAACAGCCCCGGAATGGAATCGAAGACCGTGTAGAGCCAGACGATCAAATCATCCACGCGTTTCCCGAAATACCCGGCCATTGCGCCAAGGATGATGGCAATCGGAATCGCGATGATGGAGGTGATGATGCCCACCTCAAACGCGATCCGGGTACCTTGAATCACTTGCAGCAACACGTCGCGGCCCAGCGAATCGGTACCGAGCGGATGACGCGCCGACGGCGCGGCAAACCGATTTTCAAAATCCACCTGTTTGTACGGCGCGGGCTTTTCCGCCAGCCGGTGGTACCAGTACGTCCCCTCGGCGAACAGGGCGATTGCCGCGTAAAACACAATGATCCCCAGACAAATCATGGCGAGCCGGTTGCGGCGCAGTTGGCGCCACGCGGTTTGCCAGAGGGATTGAGCGGGAGCGTTCATCGCAGTTTGATTCGCGGATCCACGAGCGCGTAACAGATGTCGGTGAGCACGCTCGCGAACACGTACATCACCGAGCCGACAAACACGACGGCTTTGATGACCGGGAAATCCGCCGAGTTGATCGCCTCGACGCTGAGGTAACCGAGGCCGGGGATGCCGAAGAAGTTTTCCAACAACAACGAGCCGGTATAGAGAAACGGAATCGAAAGCACGACGCTCGTGATGATCGGAATCATCGCGTTTTTCAAGACGTGCCGGAACAGGACCGTCGCCTCCCCGTTGCCCTTCGCAAACGCGGTGCGCACATAATCCTGATACATCTCATCCAGCATCACCGTCCGGTAGAAACGCACCCCGCTGCCCAGCCCGCTCACCACGCCGATGATCACCGGCAGCAACAGATATTTTGCGGATTCGAATCCCCAAATCGGAAACCACCCCAGCCGGTAGGCCAGGATGTATTGGCCGGCGAGGATGTACACGAGCGAACTGACGCTCATGCCCACGACCGCGAGCACGACGATGGAACGGTCGAGCAGCGTGTTGCGTTTGTACGCGGCGACAAGCGCGATCCCAATCGCCACGACCAGATCAATCACGAAGATCGGCACCGTCAACGTCAACGACGGGATCACGCCGTCCAGAATGAGCGTCGAGATTTTCTGGTTGGTGGCGAAGCTGCGCCCGAAGTCGAGCGTGACGATCTGTTTGAGGTAAAAGAAAAACTGCTGATGCAGCGGCCCGGCCAATCCGAGTTTTTCCTGGAGCGCGGCAATCTCCCCGGCGGTCGCGTTCTTGCCCAGCATCAACGCCGCCGAGTTCCAGCCAACGACGTTGAACAGGATGAACGTCACCAGCGCGACGCCAAACACGACGGGAATCACATACAACAGCCGGCGAATGATGTAAGCCAACATCGGTCAGTTCCTCATCCGGGTGGGGTCCACCTTGTAGAACTTCATGTTGGCGTAGGGGAAATCGTGCGGCTTGAAATTTTGAAACCACGGCTGAAACAAGCCGAAGCTGAGCGGATGCGTCAGAAAAATCCACGGCACATCCTCAATGACGATCCCGGCCATCTGTTGATAAATCGCCGTGCGTTCGGGGGTGTCCTGCAGCGTGCGGATTTGGTCGTAGAGCTTGTCGAATTCCGGGTTGCTGTAATTCGCGTGGTTCGGGCCGGGGGAGCCGTTCTTGGAATAGAACAGTTGGAGGAAGTTTTCCGCGTCCGGATAATCAATCACCCAACCAAGTTGGAACAACTGCGCCTGTTTGCGTTCGATCTTCTTGAGGAACTCCGGCCAGTTGCTGTAGCTGGGCTTGAATTCGATTCCCACTTTCTCGAAGAAACTCGCCAGCAAATCCACCGCTTGCCGGGCTTCGGGGTCAGCGGCGCTGCCGATTTCCATCGTGATCACGAGTCGCTTCCCGGTCTGCGGATCGCGCCCGTCAGGATACCCGGCCTCTGCCAACAACCGCCGCGCCCGGTCGAGGTCGAACGCATACGGCAACGGCTTGCCGGGTTCGTAGCCGGCCACGCCGGGTGGGATGGGGCCGGTGGCGGGGATCATCCGGTTGTTGTAGAACTCGATCCACTTTTGAATGTCCACCGCGCAGGCGAGCGCTTGCCGCAGCTTCTTGTTGCGCGCATTCACTGCCGGGTCCGCCGCCGCGCCGACGACCGGGTCGGTCATGTTGAAACCGAGATACGTCGTGTACATGCGCGGCACTTTGAACAAGCGAATCCCGCGCGCCTGCAATTCCGGCGTCAGCTCGCGTTGTTGCGTGATGGCCGCGTCGAAATTGCTGCGCGCCACGCCGGAGGACGCCAACTGCCCGGCTAGAAACATCAACCAATCCGTCGATTCATCCGCCACGACATACTCCACGACCCGGTCCAGCAATGGCAACGGCTTCCCCGCATCGTCGAGCAAGCCGGCTTCCTTGTCGCCCGGTTCGCCTTCCTGCGGATAAGTGTCGCCGTGGTAGGTCGGGTTGCGGACGTACTCGAGCCGGTAATTCCGCCGCCAACTGTGGAGCAGGTAGGGGCCGGTGCCGACCGGGTTGTTCAGAAATTCATCGCCATAACGTTCGATCGCCTCGCGCGGCACGGCGAACGTGTAAGACATCGTCAGCACCCACATCAATTGGGGGTACGGCGCGGTGAGTTTGATCTGCAACGTGTAACGGTCGAGCGCCTGAATGCCCTCGACCGGCGTGGCGTAATCCACCGGCCCCTTTGACGAAAGTTGGTGGAACTCATCCAGCCCGGCGATGCGCCCCTCGAAGATCCAATACCCCTTCGGTTTGTTGTTCGCGTCCGCGAGCCGTTTCCACGAATAGACAAAATCCTCCGCTGTCAGTTCCCGGCCTTTGCCATCGGGGAAACAGGGGTTGTCGTGGAAGCGAATGCCGCGCTTGATCTTGAACGTGTACGTCAACCCATCCGCCGAGATCGCCGGCATCTCCGCGGCGAGCAATGGTCGGACGGTGTACGGGCGCTTGAGATATTCGTATTCGAGCAACCCTTCGAACAACCGCGATACCGCCGCCGCGCTCGTCGTGTCGCCGGCTTCGATGGGATCAAAGCCGCGCAGCCGCTCCGTCGTCCCAAAATACCGCAACGCGGGAGTTCGCTCGTCTGCCGCTCGGGCCGGCACGGCCAGTACTGCCATCAACAGGAAGCCTGGCAGAAGACGGCGCACCATGAGTTGCCTATTTCGCCGGAGCCGGGGCGGGGGCGGGTGGGGGAGTGGCCGGGATATCGGTGGGCACCGCTTCGGTCAACGGCGCCGTCGGCGGCGCGGAAACGGGGGCAGAAATCGGCGCGGAGCCGACGACTTTCTGCATCAGGGATTCCCGCATGCCGCCATGGCGCGAATGCAACATCGCCAGTAACAGTGAGCTTCCCAGAAAAATACACGCGCACCAGATGGTCATGCGCACCAGCGCCGTCGTGGTCCCGGCCCCAAACACCGATTCCGTCACGCCGCCGCCAAACGCCGCGCCGACGCCTTGGTCTTTCGACTTCTGCATCAGCACCAGCACGACCAAAAAGACGGCGACCAAAATGTGCACCACTGTCAAAAATCCAATCAAAACACCCATAACATACACTCCAATTCGTTAACTTGCCGCTTTCACAATCGCCGCAAAATCATTGGCTTTCAGGCTCGCGCCACCCACCAATGCGCCGTCAATGTCCGGCTGGCCGAGCAATTCCTTCGCATTGTCAGGCTTCACACTGCCACCGTACTGAATCCGCACCGTGCCGGCGGTTTCCTTGCCGAACAACTGCTCCAATCGGCTGCGGATCAGCGCATGCACTTCCTGCGCCTGCGCCGGTGACGCCGTCTTGCCCGTGCCAATCGCCCAGACCGGCTCATAGGCGACAACGGTCGAGAGCATATCATCTTTCGACAACCCCGCAAGGCCGGCCATCACGTGATCGGTTACCACCTGTGACGTCTGCCCAGCCTCCCGCTGCGCCAGCGATTCGCCGACGCAGACAATGGGACGCAACCCGGCTGCGAGCGCGGCTTTCGTGCGCTTGTTTACGCCCTCGTTCGTCTCGCCGAAGAACTGCCGGCGTTCGCTGTGGCCGATGACCACGTACTTCACACCCAGTTCCTGCAACATCGCAGCGGAAATTTCCCCCGTAAACGCGCCTTCCTTTTCCCAATGCACATTCTGCGCGCCGAGTTGGACATTCGAGCCGGCAATCGCCTGCGCGACCGGCGCGAGCGAGGTGAAAGTCGGACACACCACCACTTCCGCCTGTGCCCCCGCAACCAGTGCGACCAACTCCTTTGCGAGCGCGGCGGCTTCGCCCCCCCGCTTATACATCTTCCAGTTGCCGGCAAGGATCGGTTTGCGATTGGGATTCATGGTGGCTCCTTTATTTATCGCTGAGGGCGACTACGCCGGGGAGGGGTTTGCCTTCGAGGAATTCCAAGGAGGCGCCGCCGCCGGTGCTGACGAAGCTCATCTCTTTCGCGAGACCGGCCTGCTTCACCGCTTTGGCGCTGTCGCCACCGCCGATGATCGTGGTCGCGCCGCGCTTCGTGGCTTCGGCCACCGCTTTGGCGACTTCAAACGTGCCGCGGGCGAAATCCGGAATCTCGAACACGCCCATCGGCCCGTTCCAGACGATGGTCTTGGCTTTGGCGATCTCTTTCTTAAACGTCTCGATGGTCGCCGCGCCGATGTCCACGCCTTCCCAACCATCCTCGATGCTCGGGCCGTCGGTGTTGCGGGTCGGGGCACCGGCTTTGAACTCGGTGGTCTGCAACTGGTCTTCGGGCAGGAAGAACTTTTTGCCTTTCGCTTTTTCGAGCAGCGACTTCGCGAGATCAATCTTGTCGTGTTCGCAGAGCGATTTGCCGACGCTGAACCCCTGCGCCTTGCGGAACGTGTACGCCATCGCGCCGCCGATCAGAATCACGTCGGCGATATTGAGCAGGTTCTCGATGACCTTGATCTTGTCGGACACCTTCGCGCCGCCGAGGATGCAGACGAGCGGCCGACCGGGATTAGCGATCACGCCGCCGAGATATTTCAATTCCTTCTCCATCAAGAACCCGGCCGCCGCCTGGCCGCCGCGCTTCTTCACAATCTCCGCCACCGCCGCCGTCGAGGCGTGCGCCCGGTGGGCCGTGCCGAACGCGTCGTTGATGTAGATGTCAATTCCCTGCGCCAGCTTCTCCGCGAACGCTTCGTCGTTCTTCTCCTCTTCGGCGTAGAACCGGAGGTTTTCGAGCAACAGAATCTGGCCGGGCTGGAGGTTTTCTTTGAGTTCGGCCACTTTGTCGCCGATGCAATCATCCACAAAATTCACTGGCGCGCCCGAAAGCTCCGCCAACCGCGCCGCCACCGGCCGCAACGATTGTTTCGGGTCTTTCTTCCCCTTCGGCCGGCCAAGATGCGAGCCGAGAACGATCTTCGCGCCTTCCTTCACCAGAAAATCCACGGTCGGGATGGTCGCCTTGATGCGCTTGTCGTCGGTAATCGCGCCGGCATCGTCGAGCGGCACGTTGTAATCCACGCGTACAAACACCGTCTTGCCGCGCAGGTCTTTCAAATCGGAAATAGATAATTTCGCCATGATGTTAGTTCTCCCAATTAAACGGGGACAGCAGACTAACGAATGGCACCGGCGAGTCAAACCCTAAACCGGGGGAGGCAACCACGGAGCCACAGCGGCCGACCCGAATCCGCAAGCTCCCCTCCTTGGACGGGATACAGGGGTGGGTTGCCGGCCGGAAAGAGACCACAAAAAACACGAAATGGAATTGTGGGTGCGACTCCGGCCACGGTTCGGCGGGAGCCGAACCCTCCACGTACCAGTACTGGCGGGCACCGTTCCACCTGCGCCGCCAACGGACCACTTTACCGCGAGTGCCAAGCCTGTCATTGTTTCGGCACCATGATTGTTCCCCTGACCAAGATCCAACTGCGCCAAGACGAAGACGGCGTGTGGATCGCCAAGTCCCCGTTACTGCCGGGTTGCCATGCGCATGGTCGCGACCGTGGCGAAGCCCAGTTACGATTTCAACAGGCCGCCAAGGAGCATCTCGAGGCGTTGCTCGAAACCGGTCGCCCGATCTCACCGGCGTTCCGCGACAAGTTCATCCTCGCCGCCTGACGCACGGGCCGCTACCCGCTGCCG
>Ga0105046_10006710_pt1 | contig 18199 bp, 17 predicted proteins | sample MAT03_FD_78385 | JGI IMG/M metagenome (GOLD analysis project Ga0105046, IMG submission 78385) | Freshwater microbial communities from Lake Fryxell liftoff mats and glacier meltwater in Antarctica - MAT-03 (megahit assembly) | ecosystem: Environmental > Aquatic > Freshwater > Ice > Liftoff...
CCGGCTCGGGCGTTGCCACCCGCAACTTCACGTCGGTGCGGTTCCTCGAGTTCTCGCCCGGCGTCGCGTTCAAGATCCCCGGCACCAACCTGTCGATCGGCGCCGGCTATCGCATGTCGATCGTGCAGCTCGGTCGTTATCTCGGGCCCGAGGACAAGACCGAAGGCGCGCCGACCTTTGACGTGTCGATGTCCGGCAAGAACTTCGCTGGCTTCCGCGTCGGCCTTCAGTGGCAGCCGATCCCCGAGCTGCAACTGGGCCTCGTCTTTCGGAGCCTGACACGCACGACCCTCACCGACGACAAAGGCGTCGTGCTCGCGCCCTCGACCAACATCGACACCGAGTTCTCGCTCCCAGCGAAGGCCGGCTTCGGCGTTCGCGCGAACCTCGATCCGATAGCGATCGTGCTCGACGTCGAGTACGGATTCTTCAGCCAGAACGTATCCAACGAGTTCGTGGCCGACCCGGCTCTGATCCTGCCGATCCAGAACATCTCGCGCTGGAAGAATGCCGTCACCGTGCGGGCTGGCGTCGAGTACGGGGTCGATGACCAGTGGTTCTTCCGGGGTGGCTTCCTCTACGATGGCCAGGTCAGCCAGCAGGACTTCCCGAGCGCGTTTGGCACGCCGCCGACGTCGACGTCGACCATCACGGCCGGCTTTGGCTACAAGTGCACCGACAACTGGAAGATCAACTTCGCTGTGGCGCATCGCTTCGGCAGCACCAAGGTCGTGCGCGGCACGACCGACGACGAGGGCAATGCGCTTCCGGGCTGCATCCCGTGCAGCGCGAGCGGCGACTACAGCCTCTCGATGACCGCCTTCTACCTCGACTTCATGTGGCAGTTCCCGAACCTCTGAGGTTCGCGCTCAGCGCGTGAGCGAGACGGGCCTGCGTCCAGGCTTCGCCATCCTCGCAGAGGCCACCTCCCACGAGGTGGCCTTTCTGCTTTTCAGGCCAACATTCCCAAGCCTCACTGGAGACATCGCGATGACCGACGAGCTCAGCGAAGACGCGCAGAACGCGATCGAGGCAGCCACCTTCCGACGGCTGCTCCAACACCTCGACGCGCACAAGGAGGTCCAGAACATCGACCTCATGAACCTCGCGGCATTCTGTCGCAACTGCCTCGCCAAGTGGTACCGGGCGGCCGCCGACGAGCGCGGGCTGAGCCTCACGGACGGCGAGGCGCGCGAGCGCGTCTACGGCATGCCGTACCCCGAATGGAAGGCGCGCTATCAGCTCGAGCAACCAGCCGTATCGTCTTGGGCTGCCGATGCTGGCACGCCTGCCGTATCGCCTTGGGCTGCCGATGCTGGCACGCCTGCCGTATCGCCTTCGGCTGCCGATGCTGGCACGCCTGCCGTATCGCCTTCGGCTACCGATGCTGGCACGCCTGCCGTATCGCCTTCGGCTGCCGATGCTGGCACGCCTGCCGTATCGCCTTCGGCTGCCGATGCTGGGCCACCATGATCCCACCGTGGTTCGAGTCCGAGCTGGTCACCCGCGGCACCGAGATCGACACCGCCGCGACGGTCGGCATGCCGGTCTTCATGCGCTACTTCGAGCACTTGCGCTGGCGCTTGATGGCCGAGGAGGTGCTCGGGCTGCGGCCGCTCATCGATCGTGGTCACTTCTATGTCGTGCGCTCGCAGACGCTCGAGCTTCGGCAGCGCGTCGGCCAGGAGGTGCGCATGCACGTCCGTACGCGCATCATGTCGGTCGGGCGATCGACGACTCAGGTCTTGCACGAGGCCCGTGACGTGCACGACGGCTCGCTCATCGCGCGGGCGCGGGTGGTCGGCGCCTGGCTGGGGCCCGACCGGCGGCTGGCACGCCTGCCCGACGCCTTTCGCGAGGCGGGTGCCGCACAGCGGGCCCATCACGTGGCGGAGGTCGCGGCGCTCTTGCCCGACGCACACGACGAGTCACTCGGGGACCCGGCCCGTGACGAGCCAGCGCGCATCGTCGCCGTTCGTGGCGGTCAGGCGAGCTCATTCATCGATCCGCCGCGCGTCGTGTTCGGCCCGCTGTCGCTCGCGGTCGACGCCCCGTCCGCGCCACCCACCAGGATCGCGTTCGAGCACTTCATCACGGTCCCGCCGCGTGACCTCGATGTGTTCTCGCACCTGAATGCCGCCACCTGGCTCACCTACGCCGACGATGCGAGACACTTCGCGGCCGCGCATGGCGCGCTCGATGCCGATGTTGCGAGTGGCTACACGAACCGGGTCGCGGTGTTCTACGGGCGCGAAGCCTCGCGCCAGGACCCGCTGCGGGTAGCACTCGCGCCGGTCGGTGGCGCGCTCGGTGAGACCCACGCGCTCGGCGCCTGGTTCTATCGCGGCGACGAGGCCGAGCCAGTGTGCACGCTGCGCGTCGATCTCGCTCCCGGGGCCCACGCCGTAACCGCACCTCAGTCCACCGGAGCGTGACCTCGACGGCGAGGCTCAGCTGCCTTGGCAGCGGGCCCGCGCACGACTCTTGTGCCGGGGCTTGAACAGCGGCCCGACCTGCCGTAACTTCGAGCTTCACCGGGGTCGCCCAGGTCAGGCTCGCTGGCCATTCCAAGGCTTTCGAGCGAGGTTGCGGACACGCCATGTCTCAGATCCTACAGATGCCAGGCGTCCCCGAAACGTCAAAGCAGCTCCTCGTGCGCCTACTTCAGGAGGACCTCATCCCGGTCGAGGCGCTCAAGGCGGTGGTCGAGTCGTATCGCCGCGTCATTCAAGAGGCGCAACGTCGCAACGGCCGCGCCGATGGGGCGCTCGGCGACAAGATCGCCTACGCGTTACAAGCACTGCTCGCGCGCATCAACGAGACGACCGGCGGCGACAACCTGCAGATCATCCAAGCCTCCGTGCGCTACTTCGTCATCCAGAATGACGGCAGCGGCAACGACCTCGAATTGGAAGATGGCTTGTTCGATGACGCCCGCGTTGTGAATGCTGTGATTCACTACTTCGGCCTCGATGCTCTCAAGATCGTCGGCCTGCCCCAGCCCGCCGCCAACCGTCGCCCGCCTGTGCGTGGCGGAGCTGCCGCGCCAGCCAAACGCTGACAGAGCCCGCCGCATCGGCTTCAGATGCTGTTGCCGCTGAGCTGGCTCACCCGGTCGGCATCGAGGGCGCGCACACCGAGATCGCCAAGCGCACGTACGGCCTGCCCGAACATCGCGAAACGCTTGTCCTGGGTCTTACCGAGCACGAAGCGGCGATAGATCTGCTGGCCGACCACGGCGAGCTTGAAGAGCCCGAACACAAAGTAGAATACCGGCCTCCTCACGACCCGCCCGGAGCGTTCTTCGTAGCGGCGCACGACGCCGGCGCGATCCAGGTTGCCGGCCTCATAGGTCGGCACGAACGCCATCAGCTTCATCGCGGCCGGATCGGTGGCTTCGACCCAGTAGCCAAGGCTCGTTCCGAGGTCCATGAGCGGGCAGCCGATGGTCGCCATCTCCCAGTCGAGCACGGCGAGGACGATAGTAGCCGCTTCGCGGCCTTCGCGGGGCGCGTTCCCAAGGTCCGCAGGGTCGAGCACGAGGTTGTCGTACTTCAGGTCGTTGTGAACGATGGTCGCGCCGACGTCCGCCGGCACGTCGCGCAGCAGCTCCTGACGCAAGCCCTCGATCGCCGGCACGTCTTCGGTGCGCGCCTCGTCCCAGCGGCGTGACCAACCCTCGACCTGGCGGCGCACGAAGCCGGCGCCGCGATAGAGGTTCGCGAGCCCTTCGTCGGTACGCCAGTCGATGGCATGCAGGGCGACCATCGTCTCGACCAGCGCCTCGGAAAGACGTGCGTAGGTCTCAGGCATAACAGCGACGCCGAGCGACTTCCGCGCGATAACGCCAACCACCCGCTCCATCGCGTAGAACGGGGCCCCAAGGACCGCCTCGTCGCGCTCGTAGGCAAGCGCGCGCGGCACCGGGAAGCGCCCGGCGAGCGCTGATTGGATCGCGAACTCGCGCCCCATGTCGTGCGCGCTCTTCACCTGTGAACCAAACGGCGGCCGCCGAATCACCAGCTCGGGCGCGTTTGCCCCCTCGCCGACCCGCACGAGGTAGGTCAGGTTCGAGTGCCCCGCCGGGAATTGCTGGACGGTCAGCGGACGGTTCGCAAGCTTCGGGAAGTGCGCGCCAATCCAGGCAGAGAGTGCCGCGCCATCGAGCTCTTCGCCAGGTCGCACGGCCCGCGCTGCATCGAGTGGCGGGCTCGTCACGACGCCCTCTCTGGTTTTGGCATGCCGGCCCGACCCAACAGATCACGCGCGATGACCTGCTCGTGCACCTCGTCCGGGCCATCGTAGATCCGGGCCGCGCGTTCGTGCCGATACCAGAACGCGATCGGCGTGAGGTCGGTCATGCCGAGCGCACCATGCACTTGCAGCGCGCGGTCCATCACGCGATCGAGCATGCCCGCCGTGAACAGCTTCACGCCCGAGACCTCGAGCCGGGCACCTTTCTGGCCGTGCTTCTCCATCGACTCGGCGGTTGCGCGCACGAAGTGACGGGCGGCCTCGAGCTCGGCCCAACTGCGACCGATCCACCCCTGCACGGTGTCCTTGTGGCCGAGGCGTTGTCCGTGCCCGAGCTCGCGGCTCGCGGCGCGCGTGACCATCAGCTCGAGGCAACGCTCGGCGATCCCGATCCAGCGCATCGCGTGATGGATGCGCCCGGGTCCAAGCCGCTCCTGCGCCATCGCGAAGCCGCCCCCGAGCGTGCCGAGAACCGCGTCGTCGCCGACATAGACCTCCTCGTAGAGCACCTCGGCATGCGATGCCCAGCCCGCCTCGCCGACCGCGCCCGCTTCCCCCATCACGGGCAGGTTGCGCACGATCGTGAAGCCCGGCGCGTCGGTCGGCACGAGGAAGAAGCTCGCGCGCTCGTGCGGCTTCGCGTCCGGATTGGACACCGCCATCACGACCGCGAACGCCGCGCCATCGGCGGCGCTGGTGAACCACTTGCGACCCGTGATGCGCCAGCCGTCACCATCGCGCACCGCGTGCGTCGACATCACGGTCGGATTCGAGCCGGCGTGCTCGGGCTCGGTCATCGAGAAGCAGCTCCGGATCTGTCCCTTCGCCAGCGGCACGAGCCAGCGTTCCTTCTGGGCCGCCGTTCCCCAGCGATGGATGAGCTCGGTGTTCGAGATGTCGGGCGCCTGCATGTGCAGCGAATAGTGCCCAAGCGGCGTGCGCCCGAGCACCCGCGAGACCTCACCGACCGCCGTCAGCGAGAGCCCGAGCCCACCCATCGCGACCGGCAGATGCGGCGCGAAGAGGCCTTGCGCGCGCGCCAGCTCGCGCACCCGCTCGAGGTCGGCGGCGACCGCGTGAAAGCCACGCTGCAGGAACGCCGGCTCGAGTGGCAGGACGTGCGCGTCGCTGAAGCTGCGGATTCGCTCGGTGATGTCGCTCATGGGGGTGCCTCGCGCTGTCGGGCCGGACAATCGGGGTTCAGCTCGGCGAAGGAGACTACGTGCGACGAAACTTGGCAACGCGGGTGACAGCTCGTCGACCGAGCGGTGTTGCACCCGACGGAGGTCGCGATGAAGCTGTTCGTGCCGGGCGCTGGAGTCCTTGTAGTCACCTGTGCGTCTGCTTTGGCGGGGGCGCTTCCGGCGCGGGCGGGCGACTGGCCCGAGCTCGGGCTCCAGGTCCACTACTCGCAGTGGGAAGGCAGCTACACGAGCCACGGCACCGGGGGGCGCTTCCGCTGGGAGCCGCTCGCCTGGCTCGGCGTCGAAGGCACCGTCGAAGCGCTGATGACCGAGAGCGCAGCCGGTAGCCAGGTCGACATCCCGCTCGGCTCGCAGGTCTACTTCCCCTGGGAGTTCGTGCCCGGCGCACGCGCACGCGCGCTGGTCGGCCTGTGCGCGATGTTGTCACTGTCACGCGGCGCGACCCCGAACGCCTCGGACTCGGACGACATTCAGCTCGGCTTCAAAGCAGGTGGCGGGCTCGAGGCCGCACTCGGCGCGGGCTGGACGGTGTTCGGCGACGTCGCCTGGCAGCGCTATCTCGGCCACTCGCGCGCGGTCTCGGTGTGGTCCGACGCGATCGATGGCGAGCTGCGTCCAATCGATCGTCTCACGTTTGCGGTTGGCCTCGGCGTCGGCCTGTAGTCGTCGCGCGAACCGCGCTTTCAGGTCGCGATCGAGATCACCCACGAGAGGCCGACCCAGGCCCCGATGGCGCTCCCGAGCGTGGCCGCGACCGCGACGATGAGCGTGCGGGTGAACGGGTTCCGAAAGAAGCCGCGCAGCGATTGCGCGTCGCGGTGGATGTTCTCGCAGTCCGCGACCGTCGGCCGCCGGGCCCACGCTTCGACCGGCCCGACGATCATGCCCGACGCGATGAGCGGGTGGATCGTCGTGAGCGGTGAGCACACCGCCGCCGCCAACACCGACTGCCAACGGCCACCGACCATCAGCGTCGCTATCCCCGAGAACAACGACGTCGGCAGCACCCACGCCTTGAGCATCTCTCCAAACGCCTGGCCCTCGGTCTTGCCGAGCCCGAGGAAGAACGTGCCGACCAGGACCGCCGGCACGAGCCACTTCACGACCTGCGACCCCCAGCCAGGCTTGGGCAGCGCCTCGAGCAGCGTGCGATCGACCGGCGTCGTCGCGTGCTCGACCATGCCCTGGACGTGGCCGGCGCCGACCACCGCGACGATGGTCGGACCTCGCGCCTCGCGTGCCTTCGAGATGAGGTAGAGGTCGCGCTCGTCGATGAGCGGCCGCTTCACCTCGGGCAGCGCGCGCGCGAACTCCTGCATCAGCTGCGACAGGTTGGCCGGGTCCTTGAGCTCCTCGACAGTCAGCGCGTCGACCCCCTTGGCGTCGGCTTTGTCGCCCGACTTGCCACTGGGGTCGACCGGTCGCTCGAAGACCGACGCCAGGATCCCAGCGAGCAACTGCGAGCGCTTCCAGAACCCGACGTTGGCCCAGGTGCGCTTCAGCGTCACGTTCACGTCGCGATCGGCCAACACGACCTCGGCACCGATCGCGCGTGCAGCATCGACCCCTGCCAGCAGCTCGGCCCCGGGCATCACGCCGAGCTCTTGCCCGAGCCGCCGTTGGTACGCGCCGACGGCCAGATTCGCTAGCAGGAACAGCGCCTTGCCTTCCTTGAAGACCTTGAAGATGTCGAGCTTCTTCCAGCGCTCCGTGTCGACCAATGCCGCGTACCGCGCGTCGCACAGCTCGACGCACACGCTATCGGGACGCACTTCGGCGATGAGCCGTTCGACCTCCTCGACGCTGGCGCGCGAGACATGCGCGGTGCCCAGGATGTGCACGGTCTTGCCGCCGATCGTCAGCGTGCGAACGTGCGGCGAGTTCAGCGCGGAAGCCACGCTCACTGAGCAAGCCGCAACAGGTCGTCGCTCGCGAGCCCGAACTCGGGCTCCTCGACGAGCACCTTCTCGAGCTCGCCACGCGCTTCGGTCTTCCTGCCTTTATCCATGAGATCCAATGCTTTGCCGTAGCGCGACGCCGTCTTCGTGCGAAGCCGCGGCGGGGCCTGGGGCCGCTGCTTGACGCCCGGGGTCGGCTCACCGCCTTCGGCGGGCTTCCTGGCAGGACCCTCGCTCGGCTCGAGGGCCACCAGGATCTTCTCGAGGCCAGCGACGAGCTCGCGCTCGACATTGAGGAAGTCGTCACCTTTGCCGGTCACCCCGAACCCGCGCACGAGCGCGCCGGTCTCGACGTTCACGACCCGCACGTCGACGCGCAGGCTGCCCGCGAACGAGAAGTAGCCGCCCATCACGAGGTAGCGCGCGCCAAGGAGCTTGCCGACCCGGGCCGCGCTCGCGGGATCGATCGCCTTGGAAGCGCCGAGCTTCAGCTCGCCGAGCACCGACTCGAGCTGCAGTCGCTCGATGAGCCGGAGCTGCGGATTGGCAGACAGGTCACTTATCAACATCTGCGCCAGCCCCTTGCGCAGCGCCGAAAGCTCGTCGTCGTTACCCGCGTAGTCGAGATAGAGCACCGCGACCGTCGCCGGCGTCCCGACCTGGGGTATGGGCTCGGCGGCGCGCGCGGAAGCGCCAGCAGCGAGCAGCGCAGCGCAGAAGAGCAGTCTGGCCTGGGCGTTCATCGACATCTCCGGTCGAGCGCGCGTCGCAGCGGATGTGCGCGAGCGCGGGTCACTGGCATTGCATCGGAGCGACGCCGAACACAAGGACCCGTTGCCGGCTTCCGGTCAACGGTCCGGAGCCAGGTCCGGGTCCACCTTTAGGCCAGGCGCGTCGCAGCGCGCCGCGGCGGCCTGCATGCCGAGCGCTTTCGCCTTGCAATACGACGCCTTGGCGGTCGCTTCCGAGCCCTTGTCAGCGAGCGCGCGGTGGCTCTCGGCCAGCAGGAACCATGCTTCGGCCCGCTCTGGCGTGGCGATCGTCGCCGCCTCGGCGTCGCTTCGCGCGCTCGTGAAGTCACCACGCGCAAGCTCGACTTGTGCCTTCAGGAGGCGCGCATTGGGCCACTCCGGCGCCAGCGCGAGGAGCTGAACCAACGCGGCGAGTGCCGGCTCGGGCGCACCGGCAGCGACTTCGACGAGCGCGAGATCGAACAACGGCAAGCCCCATTGGGGTGCCAGCTCGTGGGCCCGCCGAAAGGCCACGCGCGCCGCGGTCCACGACTTGTTCGCCTGCTCCGCCTGCCCCAGCACGACCTGCGCCACGGCCCATTGCTGGCATCCACGCAGCGCGTCGTTCGCGAGCGCAAGCGCGTCCCCGGCCCGCACTTTCACGGCGACCCGTGCCTTTGACACCGCTGCCACCGCTGCCACCGCGCACTCGGCGGGCGCCAGCGGCTCGGCTTGTGGGCCCGCATTCCAGGCGTCACCCTCCTTGCGAACGCCCAGCACGCTTGTCACAGCCGGGTCCGCGTTGTCGCCCCGAGCCGTCACGATCGGTGTTGCTGGCTCCATCGCAACGTTCCGCTCGGCACCCTTGCCACCGAACGCCACGACCGCGGCCACGGCCGCAATGACCGCCACCACACCGGCGATCCACCAAGACTTCAGTCCAGGCTTCGCCATCCTGCCGAAGGCCTTGGCCAAGGCAGCCGAAGGCGATACTGAGGCCTTCGGGACCTTGCGCGGCGGAAGGTCGGCGTCCTCCTCGCTGCGTCTGGCCGTCTCGGCCTCGCCGGCACTCCACTGCGGGGCACTTGCTGCGCTGCCAGTGCGAGCGGTGTCGGCCGCGAGCGATCGCTCCTTCTGCAACTCGAAGCGTGCGCTATCAGCTCGCGCGACCCGGGCCGGGCCGCCCGCATCCAACCCCGACGCGACCTCACGCCCGAGCGCATCGAGCGTGTCCGCCAGCGCCCTGGCCGAAGCCGGCCTGTCCTCCGGCGCCTTGGCAAGGCACGCCAGGATGATCTCTTCCAGGCGCGCCGGCATCGGCGCCAGATCGGTTGGCCGCGGTGGCGCCTCCTGGACGTGCTTGACCATGAGGCTCACGGTCGTCGGCGCCGAAAACGGCACGACCCCGGTCGCCATCTCGAACAACATCACGCCGAGCGAATAGATATCGCAGGCGGGCCCTATCGGTGCACCGGTCGCCTGCTCGGGCGACATGTAGGTAGGTGTCCCGACGACCGCACCCTCGGCCGTGAGCGTGCCGACGCCGTCGCCCTCGGCCCCGTCGAAGAAGCGCGCGATCCCGAAGTCGAGCACCTTCACGACGTCGGCCTGGCCGTAGCGATCGACCAGCATCACATTGTCGGGCTTGAGGTCGCGGTGCACGATCCCCTCGCTGTGCGCGGCTTCGAGCGCGCGCGCGATCTGCCCGGCGATAGCGATCATGCGTGGGTGCGAAAGCGGCCCGGCAGCGAGCACCTTGCCGAGGGTGCGCCCGTGGATGAGCTCCATCACGAGGAACAGGTGCGCGCCCTCCGCGTCACTCGTCTCGCCGAAGTCATAGACGCGTACGGTGGACGGGTGCTCAATGCGCGACGTGACCTGCATCTCGCGCACAAAGCGTGCGACCGCCTGGCGATTGGCGCCAAAGCCCGGGTGCAGGAGCTTCACCGCGACCTTGCGATCGACCGCTATCTGGCACGCCTCGAGCACGACACCCATGCCGCCGGCGCCGAGCACACCGGTCACTTCGTAGCGACCCGCGAGCACGGTGCCGACGAGCTTCTCGGGGTCGGTCGTCATCGCCCCGTGAAGCTCGGCTCGCGCTTACCGAGGAGCGCGGCCATGCCTTCCCTGAAGTCCTCGGTCGCGACGGTCGCCGCCTGGGCGAACGCCTCGCGCTGCGCCGCCGCACGCACGTCCCAGTCCATGTGCTGACGCAGCGTCGCTTTGGTCGTGCGCACCGCCAGCGGTGCTGCCCGGCCGATCTCGCGCGCCAGCTCGAGCGCGCTTGGCAAGACCTCCTCCGCGGCCACCGCACGCGACAGGATCCCGAGTCGCTGCGCCTCGCTGCCAGCGACGAGCCGCCCCGTATAGAGCAGCTCCGACGCGTTCGAGATGCCGATGAGGCGCGGTAACAGGTAGGCGATGCCGAGCCCCGGGTGCAGCCCGAGGCGCGCGAAGTTGGCGCCGTACTTCGCCGCGATGTTGCCGATGCGGATGTCGCACAGGAGCGACAGCCCGAAGCCGCCGCCGACGGCGTGGCCGTTGAGCGCGCCGATGACCGGCACCTCGACGTCGAGCAGCCCCAGGAACGCGGTGTACATCGCGAACGATGCCTCGTGCGGCAGCCGCGGGCGGGCTGTGTCCTGGCGCTGGATCTGCGCGCGCAGATCGGCCCCCGACGAAAAGCACGCGCCGGTCCCCGTGAGGACCAGGCAGCGTAAGTGCACATCGGCGCGAACCTCGGCGATGCGCGCGGCGAACGCGTCGAGCAGCTCCGCGGTCATCGAGTTGCGTTCGGTCGGGCGGTTGAGCGTGAGGATCCCGATGGGGCCATCGAGAGGGTCGGTGGGGCTCGCAGGTCGGTACAGCACGGCGTCGGACATGCCAGGAGCCGTCGCACAGGCGACGCCGCGCGGCAAGCGTCGCGCACGCCAGGCAGGGCGCTGGGCAAGGAGCTACGCCGGCTGCGCGTGCCTCAGAGAGGAACGACCTCGGCAGGCAGCGACGCGCCCCGCCCTGCCCGGCCTGGATTGTCCTTGAACCCCCATCGCCAGCGCCGCATGGTCCGCGCGTGACGCCCCCGCAGCCCGCCGAGAGCCGCCTCGCCATCCCGCCCGGGCTCCGCGACATGATGCTCGCGTCACTCCTGTTCGCGGTGATGGCGGCGCTCGTGAAGGAGGTCGAGCACGACCTGCCCGTCGGCTACGCGGTCTTTGCGCGCTCGGCGATAGGCCTTGTGCTGAGCGTCATCCTGCTGCGCCGCGCGGGTCTCGATTGGCGTGGCAATCGCCCAGGCCTCCTGGCGCTTCGCGGCCTGGTCGGCTTTTCGGCCCTCTTGTGCACGTTCCAGTCGCTGTCTCTCATCCCCTTGTCCGATGCGGTCATCCTGCAGCAGACGCAGCCGCTCTGGGTCGTCGTCCTGGCGCGCATCTTCCTCGGCGAGAAGACCCGCCGTCGGGTGGTGCTCGCGACGATCATCGCGCTGGCGGGCGTGGTCCTCGTCGTGCGTCCCCGATTTCTCTTCGGCCTGCCCGAGACCCACGAGCTCGACCCGCTCGGGGTCGGTCTGGCGCTCGCGGCGGCGCTGCTCTCGGCCGGTGCCTACGTGTCGGTGCGTGCGCTCAGGCGCACCGATGAGCCGTTGGTGGTCGTCTTCTGGTTCGCGTTTGTCGCGACGCCGGCCTCGCTGCCGCTGGTGTTCATCGGCCCCCACGGACCCGCCGGGCCACGCCTTCCAAACGGCTACGAGGCGCTCCTCCTGCTCGGCATCGGGCTCGCCGTTCAGGGCGCGCAGATGTTGATGACCCGCGCGCTGCACCGCGAGCCCGCCGGGCGCGTGGCCGCTGTCGGCTATCTGCAGGTCGTCTACGCGGCGCTCTTCGGCGTGCTGGTCTTTGGCGAGACCCTGAGCCCGCTCGCCGTCGCGGGCGCTGTCCTGGTCATCGCGGGGGCATTGCTAGCGACCCTCGAGCGGCCCCAGCGAACGCTTGACACCCACCCGCGGGTCGGTTAGCACCCGTCCCCGTTCCCACCTGGAACCGAGCCGGGCGACTAACTCAGCGGTAGAGTGCCTCCTTCACACGGAGGAAGTCGGGGGTTCGAATCCCTCGTCGCCCACCAACCAAGACCCCGCTTTTGCGGGTCTTTTTGTTTTTCGCCCGGGGTCCCACAATCGGGTCCCACAAATGCGGCCTCAACCCTGCCCAACGCTCTCGCCCCGGTCTCTGGGCGGCTCGAGTGATAGGGGGCGGTCATGTGCCCCGCATCCGCACCGCGCGCATCTGCCCGTGTCTCGCCCTCAGTCTTGATGTTATGCGCATTCGTGCGCATTGTCCGCCTCATGCCCGAGAGCTACAGCAGCCGCGAGCTTATCGACCTCGCGGAGAGTCACGGCTGGAAGCTGCATCGCGTCAGTGGCTCGCACCACATCTTCAAGCACCCGACACAGACCGGCCTCGTGGTCGTCCCGCACCCGCGCAAGGACATCCCCGCCGGCACCGCGCGCAACATCCTTCGGCAGATCGGAGCCCTTTGATGGCCTTCTACCCAGCGCTCATCCATCACGACGAAGGTACCGCCTACGGGGCGAGCTTCCCCGACTTCCCGGGCACCATCGCGAGCGGCGACACCATCGAAGAGGCCGTAGCCGACGCCGAGGCCGCGCTCGTCGCCACGCTCGAGGTCATGCACGAGGCCGGGACCGAGATCCCAGAGCCGTCGCCCCTCGACCAGGTCGCCGAGCTCGAGGACGCCAAGGACGCCCGAGCGATTGTCCTCGTCGAAGCTCGCTATGCGGAGCCCACCGTGCGTGTGAACACCACGATCCCCGCATCGCTGGTAGCTCGGATCGACCGGGAAGCCGTCCGACGGGGCATGTCTCGCTCAGCGTTCCTCACTGAGGCCGCGCGCGCGGCGCTCCGGCACTGACCTATCGTCCCCCGTTCGCCAACCCCGGCGAACCCAGGCCAAAGACTGCGCTCAGCGGGCGCGCGCGCGCCAGCGGTCCGGGTTGGCAGACCCGCATCAACGCGGCGCTGCGTGAGTGGCTCGAGACGCATCCCGGGACGTGATCGGGAGGCTGGTTGAACGACGACGCCCCGCGTTCAGCTGTCCTGATGATCGACGTTGCCGAGTCCCGGTCCACGGAGTCGCCCAACGACACGAGCTTGCCGGTTTCGACCTGTGCGACGTCGTGCTCCCTTGGCCAAGGCCTTGATTCAAGGGGCTCTCTATTGGACTGGGCGCAACCTGCCGGCCTGCAGGTCCTCGAGCGCCATCGTCGCCCGTGCCCCGCCGAGTCGTGCGAGCGCCGCCCCGCCCCGCGCCTCACCCCGCTCGACCGCCTTCATCGCAAGGTCGACCGCCCATTCGCGCTCATCGCCCTGCAACGCATCGAGCGCTGCCTCCTCGAAGCCCTTGCTCGGATCGCGCACCGCGCGCACGATCGTGAGCATCTCCGGGCTGAGGTCGTGCGCGACGGCGACGATCCCGAGCTGGCCATCATCGGCCCCACCCAGCCGCAATCCGATGAGCTCGCGGAGTCGCGTCAGGGCAGCCGCACGAATCGACGTGAGGCGTGACGAGAGCCCGAGCCGTAGCCGCCACACCGGCCCGGTCGGGATCCGATCATAGCGCTCGAGTCCGAGGTGCATGAACAGAAGATCGATGGCGAGAACCTGGGCCGCACCATCGGTGGCGCCGAGAATCTCAGCCACCACCTCCAACGCCGCCGCCGAGCCTATCTCCAGAAGCCCTGGCACCGCTGCTTCGACCGCCAGGGGTGCACCCACGCGCCCCACCCTCGCCAGCACTGCCAAGGCCCGTACGTCTTTTACCGCCTTCCAGAGCGCGCGCGCCGCCGCGACGCTCGTAAGCGGCGGCCCACTGAGGGCCTGGTCGATAGCGGCATACGCCGCCGGCGTGGCGACGAGCGCACACAGCTCGACGAGGCGCGGATCGTCGACCCCCCGCGCGAGCTCGATCGCCGCTTCCTCGACGAATTCCGCACGCCCCGCGGTGTCGAGCGCCGCGAACGCCTGGTGATGCGCGTCCCCGCGCCCGAGGGCCTGGGCCTCCAACGCCTCCCAGACGGGCTGAGTGGCAAATGCACGCATCGTCATCGGAGCCCCGCGATCATGGCGCCTGCAGCGCGGTCTGGGTCGCCTGGCACTTCGTGAGGATGTCGGCGTTGTGCGCGTCGATCACCGCGCCCGCCTCGCTGGCACTGCCCTTCGAGCCCTGGTCGATGAGGACGCCGACCGGGACCGTGCTGGAGTAGTCGAAGATGCGAACTCCGTTTGCCTCGGCCGTGGATTTGGCGAGCGCCGCGTCGTTCTTCACCGCTGTGAGGCTCTTGCGCCAGACGTCGTTGGCGTAAGGTGCCTCGTAATCCCACTCGCCACCGAAGCAGCCGACGGTCGTCAGTGGGTGGAACTCGTACTGCGGCGGTATACCGCTGGTCTGCCCGATCTGCGTCAACGCGACCGACTCGACCTCGGCGAAGATGTCGCCCTTTTTGCGCTGATAGACCTGGATCTTCTTGCCTTCCATGAGGGTGCCGATCTGGCGCGCGTACACATCTGAGATCGCGCGCCACAGCGTCTTGCAAACGTTCCACTCGCTGAACACGATCCTGACGTCGTCGAACAGCTTGCCGAGGTGGCCGCTCTCCAGGACCTGATGCCCCTGTGTCTCGGCGTAGTTCTGCGATGGTTTGCCCGACCACAGCGCATAGGACTTCGAGGTGTCGAGGGGCTTTGCCGCGAGCAACGCCTCCGCCATGCGCTGATAGCCAGCCCGCGCCGGGCTCGAGTCGACCCACGCCAGCACCGCTGCCGCGTCGGATTTGATCGCCTCGTACTGCGCCGTGTTCGTGTAGAGCTGGTCCATCGCCTGCTTCCAGCAGGACAATGCCAACGTCGCCGGCAACCCGAAGCTCATCACGTTCGTCTCGAACCCCCGATAGCCCGCGAGCGCCTCATACTCCGCGTCGGTCGTCGGCTTGGGCGGCGGCGTCACCGGCGCTGGTGGTCCAGTGCGCTGCACCTCGCGCTGGATGGCGCGCTTTTGAACCGCTGGGGCGCCCGACATCCCGCTCAGGAGCGGCTCGGCCGACTTGCCCTGCACGACCGCATCCGCCACCGCATCCGCGTGCTTCTCGTAGGTGTCACCCGTCTGACCGACCCCGCCCGAGAGCGAGACGCCCGCGCGCTGCTGCACGACGTGGGCCGCTTCGTGGGCGGCCGTGTGCAGGTCTGGCGCTGACCCGAAAGCGACGTGGTCACCGGTCGCGTAGGCTTGAGCCCCCATCGCCGCGCTCGCCTCTGTCGCCGCCCCACCCGTGTGCGCCTGCACGTTGCCGACATCGTGCCCGCCGAAGCTCTGCTGGATCTTCGCCGCGAAAGGCAGCGCACCGCCACCGCTCGAGATCCCGTGGGCAGCCGCGTCGTGCACAGCACCCGTGTCTTCACCGCCCTTCCTCTGGACCGGCACGAGCTGCGCCATCTGCACGTCGAAAGCCTGGCCAGCGAGCGAGCGCTTGAGCTGCACCCCGCGTGAGGTCGACGGCGTCGGCGAAGACTGAGCGCCAGCTGAGCTCGTCGTCGAATCGGAGGAAGGGGTCAGAGGTTCTAAGGCTGAAGACATGGAGCACCTCGCGACCGACCGGTGTCAAGTTTCCCCCGGCTGCCAATTCCGTGCAATGCCCTAGGCGGCTACATCGGGGGTGTGGTCCAATGGCGGCCTCGAGGTGACATGAACCCTGCACCGCTCGTCGCGATCATCATGGGGAGCGACTCCGATCTCGCGACGCTCTCGGCGGCTGCCGAGGTCCTGGACGCGCTCGCCATCCCCCACGAGGTCCGCGTCGTCAGCGCGCACCGCACCCCCGACTGGATGTTCGAGTTCGCGCGTGGCGCGGCGGGACGCGGCGTGCGGGTGATCATCGCCGGCGCTGGCGGGGCGGCACACCTGCCCGGGATGGTGTCGGCGCTGAGCGAGCTGCCGGTGCTCGGAGTCCCGGTCGTGACGGCGGGCAGCCCGCTCGCCGGCGTCGACGCGCTCCTCTCTATCGTGCAGATGCCCGCCGGAGTACCGACCGCGACGTTCGCGCTCGGGCGTGCGGGCGCGGCCAACGCTGCGCACTTCGCGGCGCGTATGCTCGCGCTCACCGATGAGGCGCTGGCGCTCCGCGTGCGAGCCCTCCGGGCGTCCCAGGTCGCGCAGGTGGCAGAGGCCGACGCCAAGCTGCAGCGCGAGCGCGGGAACGACGGCGCGTGAAGACGACCGTCGGCATACTCGGCGCCGGCCAGCTCGGCTGTATGCTGGCAAGCGCGCTCCACGACCTCGACGCCGAGGTGCGCTTCTACGATCCCGATCCGCGCGCGCCCGGTATGCGCCGTTTCGCCGGCGGGCGCGTGGCCTCGTTCTCCGACGAGGGCGCCCTCAGCGAGCACCTGCGCGCCTGCGACGTCGTCACCGTCGAGATGGAGCACGTCGACACCGCGGCGCTGCGTAAGATTGGGGCACGCCTTGTGCCGTCGGTCGACGTCATCGAGACGGCCGGCAGCCGGCGTAAGGAAAAGGCGTTCCTCAGGGCGCGCCAGCTCCCGCACGTCGCGTTCGCCACCGCGCACGACGTCGCTGAGCTGCGCGCCGCGGTCGCCGAGGTCGGCGCCCCGTGCATCGTCAAGACGAGTCTGGGCGGCTACGACGGCCGTGGCCAATGGCGCATCGAGGTGGAGTCGGCGGCGGCGACGGTGATCGGCGCCATCGGACATGCGCTCGGCGAACGCTTCTCGCTGACGGTCGAAGAGCGCGTCGATCTGGCCCAGGAGCTGAGCTGCATCGTGGCACGCGATGGCACGAGCGAGGTCGTCTTCCCGCTCTTCGAGAACGTCCACGAGGCCGGCGTGCTCGACCTCACGATGCTGCCGGCGCGCGTCGATCCACGTGTCGCCGAGGCGGCGCGGGACATCGCCCTCGAGACCGCGCGCGCGCTCGACGTAAAGGGCCTCCTCGCGGTCGAGTTCTTCGTCCTCGAACGCCCGCCCGCGCGCTCGCCGTCGCACTCCGTCGCCGGGGTCCACCTCTGCATCAACGAGTTGGCGCCGCGGCCCCACAACTCGGGCCATGTGACGCGGGTCGCAACCGATGTGAGTCAGTTCGACATGCTAGCGCGCGTGCTGCTCGGAGTTCCGTTGGCGACACCCCGACTCGTCGACCCTGGCGGTTGGTGCATGGCCAACCTGCTCGGCGAGCGCTTCGGCGCTGACGGCGCGCTGGCCACGACCGCGCTCGGCGCCGCGGCCGACGGGCTCTGCGAGCTGGTGCTCTATGGCAAGCCGACGGCGGTGAACGGGCGGAAGATGGGCCACCTGTCGACGCGCGGCGCCGACGTGGAGAACGCGCGAGCGAGCGCGCGACGCCTCCGCGACGCGCTCACCGTCACCCGTTGAGGACGCGAATTCCGGTCGCAGCCCGACGCCTGTCAACGATTGCATGCGATGGGTGGCCCGTGTTAGCTGCGCCGCATGGGAGTGATATGACCCAGACCACGCCACGCGCCGCGCCCCCTCCAGCGCTGTCCCATCTCGATTGGCTGGAGTCCGAGGCCATCTACATCCTGCGCGAGGTCGCCGGCCAGTGCGCGCGTCCGTCGCTGCTCTTCTCCGGCGGCAAGGACTCGATCGTCCTGGTGCGCCTGGCGGAGAAGGCCTTCCGGCCAGGCCGATTCCCATTTCCTCTGTTGCATATCGACACCGGCCACAACTTCCCCGAAGTCATCGCGTTTCGCGACCAGCGCGCCAGCGAGCTCGGTGAGCAGCTCATCGTCCACCACGTCGAGGACTCGATTCGACGCGGCACGGTGGTCCTCAAGTCGCCCTCCGAATCGCGCAACAAACACCAGTCGGTGACGCTGCTCGAGGCCATCGAGGCGCACGGCTTCGACTGCTGTATCGGCGGCGCGCGGCGCGACGAAGAGAAGGCCCGCGCCAAAGAGCGCATCATGAGCTTTCGCGACGAGTTCGGGCAATGGGACCCAAAGCACCAACGCGCCGAACTCTGGGATCTCTACAACGCCCGCGTCGCGAAGGGCGAGAACATCCGC